>Ga0272448_1007955_pt1 | contig 11122 bp, 11 predicted proteins | sample YNPCB0191_FD_202220 | JGI IMG/M metagenome (GOLD analysis project Ga0272448, IMG submission 202220) | Hot spring sediment microbial communities from Yellowstone National Park, WY, United States - YNP-CB-019-1 | ecosystem: Environmental > Aquatic > Thermal springs > Hot (42-90C) > Sediment... | reverse complement strand
CAGCCATCCGGTTCAGGAATTGGACTTGGGGCAGAAAAACCATCATAAGCCCGTAAGCAATCATGTTTGTAACAAGGCCAACCACCCCGCACACAGGTGGTCCACGCCGCACCACAAGGCCGAAAACAAACACAGCCAGAATACCGGGGGAAATAAAGCCTTGTCCGGCCTGAATTATGGTGAATATGCTGTTACTGATCTTTGGGTTTCCGAGTTGCGGTGCCAGAATCACCGCTACCACCGTAAACACGACCACCGAGATTCGCCCAACGCGCACAACTGTTTGCTGGTCTGCTTGTGGCACAAGGTGTTTCTTGAACACGTCCATCGCGAAGATCGTCGAAGCCGCATTGAGCATTGCTGCAAGGGAACTGACCACCGCGCCGAGCAATGCCGCTAACACAAACCCCACCAATCCAACTCCCTGGGGCAGCACATGGCCCAATAGCTGTCCCAGCGCAGTGTCGTATTTGAATGCTATCAGCTTATCGACGGCGGGCGTTGCTTTGGCTGCTTTTGCGGCCTGATCGGTTTTCTCATTGTAGGCGTCGATTTCGCGTGCGAGTTCTTGATTGACGTTCCTCCACGACTTGTCATCGGTCTTGAACAGCGTGAACGGGGCGGGTACGAGGCTGTCGAACACGTCTTGCGTCAGAGGCAACACATAAGGATTGTGCGTTTTCACAGCAGCCATGGCGGTCGCGTTTGAATAAACAGCCAACATGTACCGGCCCGGCTGCCATGCTTCTATCTGCGCAGGGCTTGGCGATTGGACGACCACGACCGCCTTGGTTTCAGGGTTGGCTTTGACGTAGCGCGCAAGACTCCGAGCCGTATCGCTGACGGCTTCGAGCCGCATGTTGTTCGAATACAGATTGAACGCGATAATGCCCGGAATAACGATCACAAACGGGATCAAAAGCTTCAGAAAAGCGGCGAACACGATGCCGCGTTGTCCCTGGGCAAGAGACGCCGACCCCAAAGTCCGCTGAGTGATGTACTGATTCAACCCCCAATAATAGAAATTCGGTATCCACAACCCGAGCAGCAGAGCTGTCCATGGCAAGACAGGGTCTGCCCCGGGAAGGAACATGTTCATTCGCGTTCTGTTCAGGCTCCAGAATCTCTCGATTGCAGTGGCATCAGGCGCAAGTGTTTTGACTGCAACAGCGCCGGTGTCGGGGCTCAGGATCATCGCTGCTTCGGTTGCTGCACCGAGTTTGTTGAAAGCGAAGATCATGATCACAGCACCGCCGAGGATGAGGGCGCTTCCCTGGATGAGGTCGGCCCACGCACATGCCTTCAAACCGCCTGCCGTCACGTAAATCATGGCTATCAGCCCTATTATCGCCGCGCCGGCGGCAAGATCCAGATGACGGCCAGCCTTGCCCGCGAGCGTGCTGATTGTTAACGCGCCCGAATATGTGACCGATCCCAACAGCAACAGGTAAATCAGAATCGTCGCCACCGCCATGATCGTTCTTGCGGTTGCATTGTAGCGGTACTCGAGGAATTCCGGCATTGTGTAGATGCCCGCCCTCAGGAAATACGGGAGAAACGCAAACGCAACCACCACAAGCGTAATCGCAGCCATCCACTCGTAGCTTGCTATTGCAAGCCCGACATGCTGCGCAGCGTTGCCGCTCATTCCGACGAATTGTTCTGTCGATATGTTTGCCGCAATCAGCGAGAAGCCTATCAACCACCAGCGCAACCCACGCCCGGCAAGAAAGTAATCCTCACTCCCTTTTTCATTTTTGCTCTTGATCAGGCCGACGCTCACGACGGCAATCACAAAAGCCACAAATACGACGATATCCACTGGAAGTATTCTGAATGTGTCCGTGTTCATAGGTTTTCTGGTCCCGTTCTGGCTTGAATGCGGAAACAAAAGCGGATTCGAGCGGGCGGTCAGGTTCTGGTGGTGAATTTGAACACCGTCGTGCTGCGGTAAGTATGGCCGGGCCGCAACAACACCGACGGGAAATGCGGTTTGTTGATTGAATCGGGGAAATGCTGCGTCTCGAGGCAAAGTCCGGCATGGCGCGGATACCTGACACCGCCTGTTCCGACAATCGAACCGTCCATGTGATTGGCAGTGTAAAGCTGAACACCCGGTTCGGTTGTCAGGACATCCATGACGCGCCCGGTTGCAGGATCGTACACATTTGCTGCAAGAGCGAGCGACTGGCCGCCGCTGCGCAGGACGAAGTTGTGATCGTAACCGTATCCGCCGGGTTTCAATCCCGTTTCATTGATTCGCGCGCCTATCTTTACCGGCGAGGTGAAATCGAGCGCCGTTCCGCGAACAGTGCGAATCTCGCCGGTGGGGATCAATCCTTCGTCAGTTGGCGTGTAGAAATCAGCGGCGACCATCAGTTCATGTCCGAGCACGTCACCTTCGCCTGCGAGGTTGAAATAACTGTGATTTGTGAGGTTGACCGGTGTTGGTTTGTCAGTTGTGGCGGTGTAATCGATCCGCAGTTCGTTTTCAGCAGTGAGGGTATAACGCACAATCACTCGCAAGTTGCCCGGATACCCCTCTTCGCCGTCCGGGCTTGTGTATTCGAACTCGACGGCGGCCTCGTTCGCCGTGCACGGCAATGGACGTGAAGTCCAGAGTTTCTTGTCGAAGCCCTGTAATCCGCCGTGCAGATGGTTTGGGCCGTTGTTTTTGGCGAGCGTGTATTCTCGGCCGTCGATTGTGAAGCGTGCGCCTCCGATCCGGTTGGCAACACGACCTGCAATCGCACCGAAAAACGGGTGCCCTTTCAAATAACGGTCGAGGTTGTCAAAGCCAAGCACGACGTTCCCCGGCTTGCCGGTCCTGTCCGGCACATGCAGTTCGGTAATGATCAATCCGTACTCCGTCACTTTGACGGTCATTCCGTTCTTGTTGCGCAGCGTGTAAAGTCGGACGGGCGAACCGTCGGGCATACGACCGAAATTGGACACATCCAATGTCATACCTGATTGTTGGGTTGTTGAGGTTCCGCTGGCCGGACCGGACGGCGTTTGTGCATTGGCTGTGCTGCACACCACGCCGGTTGCCAGAAGAACGGTCTGTAGAAGTTTGCAGTTCATTCGACGTTGTTTGGTCGCGAACGGGCAGAGCATGGCATGTTGCGCGAAGGAAATCAACGCTTTGCGCCTCGGCGCAACAAGGAAAACAACGTGGCGTGACAGAGCGCGACGCCTTCAACGAACGCGTTTATATCACCGCGATCACTCGGTTGCGGCTGCGTCGCGCTGCGCAATGCGGTCATTTCCCGAACGCCTCATCCCGGAAATTCCACCGGGGATCACAGTTTGTGGATACTTGGGCAGGCGGTCGGATGGGTTTCCGTAGCGGCACAAGCTCGCCCCTGATCTGGTGCCGTCGGAGATTATAGAGCTGAGTTCCTTGTTTTGGCTGAGAATCGGCTTGGCCGCCCTCGGTCTGCTGTGGTAATCCGGGCCCGAACATGAACAGAATTGCTTTGTTGTTTGCGGGTCAGGGCGCGCAATACGTCGGAATGGGGAAAAACCTTGCCGAGGGTTCGGCTCTTGCACGCGCGATTGCGCAAGAGGCCAACTCGGTTCTCGGCTACGATCTGGCGAGCATCTGCTTTGGCGGGCCGGAGGCGGAGTTGGTGAAGACCGAGCACGCGCAACCCGGCATTTACCTTGTGAGCTGGATGGCATTCGAGGTTCTCAGGCAATCGATGCCGGGACTGCGTTTTGAGGCTACGGCGGGTCTTTCTTTGGGCGAGTATGCTGCGCTTGCGGCTGCTGGTTCGCTCACGTTTTCCGACGGCTTGCGGCTGGTCCGACGTCGTGGGTTGTTCATGCAGGAGGCGTGTTTGGAAGCCGAGGGCGGGATGGCGGCGATCCTCGGGATGGACGAGTCGCAAGTGCAAGCCGTTTGTGCCGAAACCGGCGCGCAGATTGCGAATCTGAACTGCCCGGGCCAGATCGTCATTTCGGGTCGTGTGTCTGAAGTGAAAGCGGCGTGCGATCTTGCCAAAGCACGGGGAGCAAAGCGTGCGGTGCAACTTCAAGTTGCAGGAGCATTTCATTCGGATCTTATGGCTTCTGCACGAACGAAACTTGCCGAAGAACTGACCAAACACAGAATTTCGGAACCGTCGGTAAAGGTGATTTCGAACGTGACAGCGCGTCCGCATGGCATGCCGTCTGAGACGATGAAACTGCTGGTTGATCAGGTGACATCGCCGGTTCGCTGGGAGGAATCCATGCGGTACCTTGTGAACGACGGTTTCACACATTTCATCGAGCTTGGTCCCGGAACTGTCTTGAGTGGTTTTCTCAAGCGCATCGCCCCCGGGGCAAAGACGCTTCACGTCGAAGACATGGCAAGTTTGGAATCGACAATTAATTCGCTCAAGAGTTGACAAGGGAGCGACAAGTCGCCACAAGAGCTGGCAGATGCAACCGCTCAAGGGTCAGATTGCAGTGGTTACCGGAGCCGGTCGGGGGATCGGACGCGCGATAGCGCTTGGGTTTGCCAGTGCCGGGGCCGATGTAGTGTGCCTTTCGCGCACGGCTGAGAACGCGGACAAAGCAGCCGACGAAGTGCGATCGCATGGCCGGCGCGCATGGGCAAGGGCAGTTGACGTTTCAAATTCAACCGACGTTTCTGCGGCGGTTGAATGGCTCTTGGAACAGACGGGGCGTGTGGACATTCTGGTCAACAACGCCGGAGTCACGCGCGACGGGCTGTTGTTGCGCATGAGCGAGGCTGATTGGGATGCGGTTTTGAACATCAATCTCAAGGGCGCGTTCCTTGTCACCAAAGCGCTGACGCGGCAGTTTCTGAAGCAGCGGTCCGGGCGGATTATAAATATTGCATCTGTGGCGGGTTTGACAGGAAATGCTGGTCAGTGCAACTATGCGGCAAGCAAGGCGGCTTTGATCGGTTTTACCAAGTCGCTTGCCCGCGAGGTGGCCAGCCGCGGTATTACCGTTAACGCGCTGGCGCCTGGTTTCATCGAGACTGATATGACGGCTGTGCTTGATGAAGCCGTGCGCAGCGAGGTAATGAAGCGAATACCGCTGGGGTGTTTCGGGAAGCCGGAGGACATTGCGGCAGCGGCAGTGTTTCTTGCCGGCCCTGGTGGAAGGTACATTACAGGTCAGGTGTTGACCGTGGACGGCGGTATGGTTATGTGAACGAGGTCGCGAGCGGATCGCCTGTGCAAAACTTTTTAATCAGGACTTGACGCACAGGACCGGCTCGCATAGACACAGCCGAAAAAGACAACAATTGGAGCAAAGCATGTCTGCCGAAAAGTCAGTCGAACAACGAGTAAAGGATATCATTGTCGAGCAGTTGGGTGTGAAGCCGGAGCAGGTTACTCCGGAAGCCAAGTTCATCGAGGATCTTGGGGCCGACTCGCTTGACACGGTGGAGCTGGTCATGGCTCTCGAAGAAGAGTTTGGACAGGAAATACCTGATGAAGAAGCCGAAAAACTGCAGACTGTCGGCGATGTCATCAAGTACATCGAAGAGCACCAGGGCTGAATGTCCTTTGACAGCTTCCAGGGCAGCCACCGCTGAGATGTTGGCGTGCTGCCCTTTTCTTTTATGGCAACAGATAGCACACCGCGCAGGGTCGTAGTCACCGGCCTGGGCGTCGTCACGCCAATTGGCGAAACCATTGAAACCTTTTGGGCCAATCTCATCGCCGGCAAATGCGGCATCGACCGTATTTCGCTGTTTGACCCGGCCCAATTCGATTGCCAAATAGCCGCCGAGGTCCGCAACTTCGATCCGCTGCCGGCTTTTCCTTCACCCAAAGAAGAACGAAGGTCCGACCGGTTCAGCAAGTTTGCGCTCAAAGCGGGACTTCTTGCACTGCAAGATTCCGGGCTCGACCTCGACCGGTGCGATCGGGATTCGATCGGCGTAATCATCGGATCAGGGATAGGCGGTTTGGCAACCACCGAGGAACAACACAAGGTGCTCATGAGCCGCGGCCCTGACCGCCTCTCACCGTTCATGATACCCATGCTGATCCTGAACATGGCGTCCGGGTTGTTCTCGATTTACCATCGCCTGCGCGGCCCGAACCTCGCCACCTGCTCGGCTTGCGCCACTTCCGCCCACGCCATCGGTGAAGCATGGCGCACAATCAAAATGGGCGACGCCTCGGTCATGTTCGCCGGCGGGAGCGAAGCCACAATCACCCCACTCGGCATCGGCGGCTTTTGCGCAATGAAGGCAATGAGCACTCGCAATGACGAACCCAAGAAAGCGTCGCGCCCATTCGATGCTCAACGCGATGGTTTCGTGATGGGCGAGGGCGCCGGAGTGATCGTCCTCGAAGAACTCGAACATGCCAGAGCCAGAGGCGCCCGCATCTACGGCGAGCTGGTTGGGTACGGCAACACCGCCGACGCGCACCACGTGACAGCTCCTGCGCCAGGTGGTGAAGGCGCAGCCCGCTGCATGAGCCGTGCCCTGCGCAGTGCCGGCATCGCACCGGAGGATATCGATTACATAAACGCCCACGGCACATCCACGCCGCATAACGACGTGTGCGAGACCAGCGCAATCAAGGCTGTCTTCGGCGAGCACGCGCGCCGAGTGGCAATCAGTTCCACAAAAGGCGCCACGGGCCACATGCTGGGTGCTGCCGGCGCAGTTGAGATGGCCGTGTGTTGCAAAGTGCTCGAGACGGGTATCGTGCCGCCCACAATAAACCTTGAAAACCCGGACCCGGCCTGCGATTTGGACTATGTCCCCAACGTGGCGCGGGAATGCAAGGTGCGCGCCGTCATGAACAATTCGTTCGGATTTGGCGGCCATAATGCGTGCCTTGTAGCCAGGAAATTCGAGGGTTGACCCGGTCGGTTTGGGGTCTTCCCAAACAACCAATGCCGTGACCGCCAACGGGAACATATCCGCCTCGTCGGCAGTCGTGTTGCCGCGACTGGCAATGGTGCAACAGCTTTTCCCGAGCAGCCCCGCAATCGACATACAGGAAACAGTCCGGCAGGCGTTGGCCAACCCCGCCAAAACACTAAAACCAAATGCGCGGGTCGCTGTTGCGGTCGGAAGCCGGGGCATTACGAATCTTGAAGCAATTGTTTCAACTGCGATTGCGACTCTCAAATCTGCAGGTGCGCAACCTTTTGTTCTTCCGGCAATGGGCAGCCACGGCGGCGGCACATCGAGCGGCCAAACCGCATTGCTTGCGGATTTTGGTCTGACGCAAAACCGGCTGGGCGTGCCAATCAGAGCCGCAATGGACACAGAACTGGTCGGAATCGCCGAAGGCGGTGTCCCGGTTGTTGTCAGTGTTGAGGCGCTGCATGCCGACGCTGTGTTGTTGATTTCGCGTGTCAAACCGCATACGGATTTCTCCGGGGGGATTGGGAGCGGCCTGCTGAAGATGCTGGTGGTCGGCCTTGGAAAACGCGCCGGAGCCACCAATTTCCACCGTGCCGCTGCGGCGCTGGGTCATGAAACCGTACTGCGGAAATGCGCGCGTGTGCTGCTTGAGAATCTGCCTTTGTTGGGCGGCCTTGCCATCGTCGAAAACCAACGCCATGCAACAGCACGAATCGAGTTTGTCAGCCCAAAAGAATTCGAGTGCAGGGATGAAGCATTGTGCGCGATGGCGAGAGAAATGATGCCCACATTGCCGTTCGATTCGATAGACCTCCTGATTGTCGATAGAATGGGCAAAAACATAAGCGGCACCGGAATGGACCCGGCCATAATCGGTCGAACCGTCCACGGCTATTCACTCGAGGAATTGCCGGGGCATCCGCCGCCCAAAGTGCGCCGGCTGTTTGTGCGGGAACTCACACCCGAAAGCCGCGGAAACGCAATCGGCATCGGACTGGCTGATTTTACCACGCAACGACTTGTGCGGGCGATTGACGCGCGCGCCACCGCTTTGAATGCGTTGACAGCTCTCTCACTACAGGCCGCCAAGGTGCCAATTCATTTCGACACCGATTTGGAGGCAATTCAGCAAGCACTTGCCACTCTCCCGCAACAGGGCCATTCTTCACCTCGAGTGGTCCGCATCCGCGACACGCTCTCGGTCGAGTTCTTCCAGGCATCAGAGAATTGCCTGGCTCTGCCTGAAGTTGTCGGCAGGATCGTCCCGCTCAGCGAACCACAACCAATGTCTTTCGATGGTGACGGGAATCTCACGCTGCCATGGACATGAGACGTCGGCTGCGGTCCCAAACCATCTGTTGACGAAGATGATACCGCACAGCCGCCTCGGCTTTTTCCTCGAACAACGTTGGGAATACGAGCAGGGGATACGGAGTGATTGAGGCCAGAGCGGAAGCTTCATGGGCCGCTCTGCGGATTGCCGGCTCCAGCGCCGAATCAATGCACTTGTCGAAGTACTCCTGCAACAGGCGGTTCTTGAGCCGCTCGAGTTCCTCATGGACGGCGGCACGCCACTGTCCACGAGAGGCGCTCGCAAACTCGAGTTCTGCTTCGGGCGCATACCGCGTCGGCGCCCGAACCGGTTTTCGCGTGGTCGTCTTCTTGTTCATAGGTTCTCCCTCGCAAACTGCGTTACTGCTGCACCAGAAATCCGCTTCGATTCCTGCTCTCTGACCAAAAAACCCACGATTGCAGGGCAATCGTGGGTTTTTCGTTCAGAATGTGATGTGGTTCACGCACTGCCACCCACGACGCCGGGCATTTTGGGCAGGCCCTGAATCATGCCACTACACAGCATGTTCATGGCGCATCCCACCGACAGTTGCCGTTGTTCGACCCTGCTATTCATCCAATTCGAGCACTGAATATGCGCAGGATTCTCAAATTGTCAAATGCACGAATGAACTTGCGAACCGTTCTGCGTCAAAAAGATCCGCATGCTGAGATCTCAGGTACAGATGAAGGTTGACACCAAGGTCGCAGTTGTGCCGGGCTGCGTGGCAACCGGAGTTTGCACTGGCATTGCGCAATTGGTTCCCCCTAAGATTTGAGGCAGACAATATGCGGGGTAATCCCGCAACCCGGCGATGAAAGCGAAAATAATCATTACGCCCAAAAAGGCTGTACTCGACCCACAAGGCAAGACTGTTCAGAACGCGCTTGCGCATCTGGGGTACACCGACGTGACCGCAGTTCATGTCGGGAAGTACATCGAAATCGAGCTTGGCCCGAATACCGACCCCAAAAAGGCGAGAGAAGCTCTTGATCAAGCATGTTACAAGTTCCTCAGCAACCCGATCATCGAAGACTATCAGTTGGAAATCGTCCCTTGAAAAATTGAAAGGAACAGATGTCGATCTTCCGTTTTGCCGTCGTTCAGTTCCCCGCCTCGAACTGTGACCAAGACGCGGTTCATGCGATTCGAGTCTTGGGACATTCAGCAGACTATGTGTGGCACAAGGAAACTTCGCTGGGCAACGTCGATGCCGTCATCATTCCCGGCGGGTTCAGCTACGGCGATTACCTTAGAACAGGCGCGATCGCAAGGTTCAGTCCCGTAATGCAGGCAGTGAGACGTTTCGCCGAGGAGGGCGGCTTGGTGTTGGGAATCTGCAATGGATTTCAAATCCTGTGCGAAGCCGGGATGCTGCCGGGCGCCCTGATCCGGAACCGTTCTTTGCAGTTCCGTTGCGAGCATGTGTTTTTGAAAACCGTGACTCGCGACTCGCCGTTCACGCGATCGATCCCGGATGGACGGCTTCTCAAGATACCCATAGCTCACGGCGAAGGGTGCTATTACGCAGATGAACCGACACTCGATCGGCTGACGTCGAACGGGCAGATTTTGTGGAAGTATTGCGATGCCTCCGGTCAAACCACAGATTTGGCAAACCCGAACGGATCGTTGCTGAACATCGCCGGCATTTGCAATGAAGCGCGCAATGTCGCCGGCATGATGCCGCACCCTGAACGCGCCTGCGAATCAATCCTCGGGAGTGAAGACGGGCGCATGGTGTTCGAGAGCATGATTGCCACCTTGCGTCCTGCTCAAAAAGGTGCGACACCTTGACGCCGGGGCATACCGGACATCGTGTCTGTCCCCATATCTCGCCCGCCTTGCACCCTTTCGGTCACCCCATTGAACGTTGAGAGTTGAGCGTTGGACGTTAAACGTTCCCGATCGGCATATCGGACATCGTGCCAGTCCCCATATTCCGGTGGCCGCAGCCGGCCTCGACCGCCCGACCGGCGCTTGGTCGGGTCCACCGGGTCAAGAGTCCGGTCGTCCAAACTCTTTGCCTGCCCCCATATCCCGCCCACGATGCGCCCTTTCGGTCACCCCATTGAACGTTGAGAGTTGAGCATTGGACGTTGAACGTTCCCGATCGGCATATCGGACATCGTGCCTGTCCCCATATTCCGGGCGTTGCGGTTGGCCTCGACCGTCCGACCGCGGCTTGGTCAGGTCCACCAAGTCAACAGTCCGGCGACCCAAATTGCGTGTCTGTCCCCAAATTTGGCTCCCCGCAAAATCGAGTCTGTCCCCATATGTGGGTGCTGCAGCCCGATTGGACCAGCCGACCGGTGGCTGAGTCAGTTCCGATGTGTCGAAAATCCGGACGCCCGCGCCAAATATCGTGCCTGTCCCTCTATTTGCTCTGCCGGTACCCAAACTCCGTGTCTGTCCCCATATTCCGCCCACCATGCGCCCTTTCGGTCACCCCATTGAAAGTTGAGAGTTGAGCGTTGGACGTTGAGCGTTCCTGATCGTTATACCGGATCGTGTCTGTCCCCATTCCCGGCCACCAGGCGCCCTTTCGGTCACCCCATTGAACGTTGAGAGTTGAACTTTGGACGTTAAACGTTCCCGATCGGCATATCGGACATCGTGCCTGTCCCCATATCTGGGTGCCGCAGCCGGCTTGGACCGTCCGACCGGCGCTTGGTCAGGTCCGGTGGGTCAAGAGTCCGCTCGCCCGCACATGGTGAAACTCCGTGTCTGTCCCCTTTTTCGGGGGGTAGTGGTCCACAGTCGGTCTCAGTTGGCTGGCAAGCGCTTGGGCTGGTCCGGGTCAAAAAACCGGGCGCCCAAATATCGTGTCTGTCCCTCTATTTGCCTATTTGCACCGCTGACGGCCAAACATCGTGTCTGTCCCCATATCCCGGTGGCCGCAGCCGGCCTCGACCGCCAGACCGGCGCTTGGC
>Ga0272448_1007953_pt1 | contig 11126 bp, 9 predicted proteins | sample YNPCB0191_FD_202220 | JGI IMG/M metagenome (GOLD analysis project Ga0272448, IMG submission 202220) | Hot spring sediment microbial communities from Yellowstone National Park, WY, United States - YNP-CB-019-1 | ecosystem: Environmental > Aquatic > Thermal springs > Hot (42-90C) > Sediment... | reverse complement strand
GATCGTGGTCGAGGGTGAGGACCCCTGGCCAGAAACCGTGTCGATTTGCAGGATGTATCGGGACCCTGTGATTGTGATAGACGCCATGCCGAATAAACACGATGCGCGCCGTTTGTGCGATGCGTTTCCGGGACGGGCGTTCATGTGCTACTACTCGGAGACGCAGAAGGATGCGATCCAGGTTGCAGACGACGGCGATACAGACTCCGGTTGGAAGGTTGTGGTCAACAGGACGGAGACGTTGGACAGGTTGGTAGACGGCGTCAATGCGGCTCTGCAGGGCCGCAACGACGGGATTGTGTTTCCGCATGCTCAGATACCTGTGTGCGGGGTGCTAAGGGCACACCTGCAGGCGCTGGTCAGGCTGCGGGAGTCCGAGGTGCGGACGGTCGGCGGCATCAGGCGCGAGACCGGAGAGCAGCGTGTCGTATACACGCAATCCGGACCTGACCACTTCGCACACGCTCTGAACTACGCGAATATTGCGGCGAGCATCGATGTGTATCCGGGTGAGTTAACGTTTCTATGAGGTGATGATATGGCACTGCGAACAGTCGGCGGCGGTGAACGCTACGTCGGACGACAGGTTTTATCTCTGAACGGTGTGTCAACTGCATCGGTGCGCGTGCCGGCAGGCGCGGACGCTGCGCGTATACAGCCGCAGCTCTGGTCGACGCGGACCGCAAGCGTGCTGATCGTGCGCGGCGATGACGACGCGACGGCGGCGCAGAACGAACTGGCGCTGGATGATCGCGAGGTACTGATGGATGCCTTTCCGGCAGGTGATGTTATTCGGTTTGCCCTGGTCGATTCAAACGGCGACGCCGTTAACGGAGGAACGAACGACCGCATCGCTGTGGTGTTTTACACCAACGTTGCCGGCAGGGCAAGCAGGAGGGTCTCGTAATGCCTGAATTGGTGGCCTTGAAATCCAGACAATCTACATCCGGCAGCAGTATCGGCGTACTGCCGGCATACGCGGCAGTTGGCCAACGTGCGGCCGGAATATTCACCGTATGCGCGGCAATTTCGCCGAACGGCACCAACTGGCGGTCTGTGGATATGCCGACGTATCCAACAGACGACCTGCCAATGTATCCAAACCTCATCCGCTACAACGGTATGTACTGGATGGCGTATCAGTCGAGCAACAACCTCAGCATCAGCATATTCAACGTGCGGACCAGCGACGATCTGGTTAACTGGTCGGACGCGGTCCCACATAGATTTCATATTAGTGACGAGTATTGGGAGGCGCCGGACTGGTTTATCGACGGCAGCGGCAAACTCGGGCTGACGCTGACGAGCAGCGTGCTGGGGGACAGCTACGGTTTCGTGCTGTTGAACAACGGCACACCGGACGATTGGAGCGCGGCAAGTCTGATACGCGATAGTTCGGGATCGCCGATTGTGGGGTTGGAGTTTTTAATCCGCTACCACAACGGCATGTATTTTCTATTTGTGCACGATATAGCGAACATGTGTGCCGTGCTGTATACCAGCAGCACAGTCGACCACGGCTACACGCAGGTCGGGACGTTTAATTTTGCGGAACAGTTTCCTGCAGGTGTTACAGTAGTAGATGGAATTATGCGATGCTGGTTGTTCAGTTACACAACTGGGCAGCTATCGTATATAGAATCATCCGATGGAGGCACCACATGGTCGAGTCTGGTATCTGCCGGCAATGTTGCGTATGTTCCAAAGGTATTTCTGGCCGACGGTCAGTTGCTGTTGCATTTGGTTTCGCTTATTATCTCTGTTCGTGAGTCGTTTATCCCGGCCAAGACGGCTGCTATTGCGGGATCCGTGCCGTCTTTGAGTGACTTGATTAATGTATTTGGCTCACCGGACACACTAGGCGATGGATTTGTTGGATGCCTCCGAAAGAATGGGACAAACAGCCGCTGGTTATGTGTTACGCAGTCCGGCACGTGGTCGTATGTTGCCCTGACGCAAGCATCGTAGTGACCATCTGCTGAAGCATAACAACCGAAGATCGAGCAGGCCGAGAGGAAGAACCACAGCCGAATTCGAGCGACTGCTTAAACGCGGTTGCTGCGGGTTCGGCTGTTTGTTTTAGAGGGATTGTATGTCGATGAAACTACCGACAGGCTGGCGGGAGACTCCGCAGGGTCTGCTGGTTCCGCCGGAGCCGCCCGGCCGTATGTGGACGCCGGAGTTCGAGGCGTTCATGACGACTCTGAACGAGCACCTGCCGGAAATACAGGGCTGGGTCTCGAAATCGCTGGCGTCGCGCGCTCCGCTTACCAGGAACGACGATTTCATGTTCCTTTCACCGTGGCAGGGGATCAGGATCGCTCAGACCGCATCGGGCCTGTCGGCGGACACACTGCGCCTTATGGCAGACCGCAATCCCGTCATCGCGGCAATCATCGCAACCCGCTGCAATCAGTGTGCGGCGTTCTGTCAGCTCCCTGAATCCCGCACAGACGTCGGCTTCCGCATAGCTCTGAGAAACAGGGAGCGGCAGCCGACCGCAGATGAAAAGCGCGAGATGCGGGAGATCGAGGACATGATCCTCGAATGCGGGTTTGCGGAAGCGGAGGATATACGACCGGACATAACATTCGATCAATGCGTGCGCGCGCTGGTGCGCGATTCGCTGACACTGGATGCCGCTGTGATGGAGATCATTCCGGGTCTGAATCGGCGTAAATATCCAGTTATCGCGTTCCAACCCATCGATGCGGCTCAGATATATCTAACCGAACCCACAAAATACGTGCCGCGCAGAAGCAGAAGCGAGTCGGTTATTGTTGCAGTGCAGATGCAGCGCGGCGAGATAGTGGCGGAATACGCGCGCGAGGATATTGCCTACGGCATACGGAACCCGTCCACCAGTCAAATGCGGCAGGGATACGGGACGTCGGAGCTGGAGTGGCTGGTGAAGATCGTCTCGTGCATACTGTTCGGACTGGACTACAACGAGGCGGTTTTTACCAAGAGCGCGATCCCGCCCGGAGTGCTGTCTATATCCGGCAAGTTCAGCCCGGAGATGCTGGACGCGTTCAAACGCGAATGGCGGGCGCAGATTGAGGGACCGGGCAACTACTGGCGGACTCCCATAGTCGCCACAACGGACGGACAGGGCGTTAACTTCGTGCGTTTTCGCGATTCGAACCGCGACATGGAGTTTCACCAGTTCCTGGCGTTCCTGACCACGGTCGCGTGTTCTGTCTACAACATCCATCCGGAGGAGATCGGGATGGAATCCTGGGCGCCGCAGCGGGCCGCCCTCAATCAGCCGTCGCCGGTTGCACGCATCGAGGCGAGCGTGGACCGCGGATTGAAACCACTGCTCAAGATGCTGGCGAACCAGATCAACAAGAAGATCATCTGGCAGATGTATCCGGACCGTAAATACATCTTCCGGTGGGTGAACATCGATCCCGCGGACGAGGAGCGGGAGCTGAGGCTGGCCGGGATGCGGCTGCAGCAAGGATTGACGTTGCCGCGGCACGAAATTGCTGCTCTAGACCTAGAGCAGCACGAATACGCAGACGTGCCGATGAACACCTACATGTTCCAGGCGTGGCAAGCCGCTCAGGAAAAACCGGAGGAGGCCGCCGACGAACAAAAGGCGGACATGTGGCAGGCCACTCCGTGGAGCAACCCGGAGGAGGAAAGCAAGGCGCAGAAGAGCCTGCAACGGATTGAGGTGATTATAGACGATGACTCAGCAGACTGAGCAATGTTTGCACATCCCGGAACCCAATCCGGGCAAAAAATGCGACTGCCTGAATTGCCGAACGGCACGGATGCAGGCGTTTCAGGCGATCGCGATACACTGCACCCGCTGTGCCGGTCGGTGCGCTACCGACAGTTACGGTGGGCTGACGTGTGAAAAGGGCGATTACGGCTGCCCCGTGCTCGATCTGTGGTGCGCATGTGTGTATCGTGAAGTTGACCCGACAAAGATAGGACCTATCGAGGTAGAGCTGGTCTATCATCGCCGTCAGGCTCCGCCGCGGGTATACCCGCGAGATCCGTTGAGCGGGGCCATTGTTTGCAATTCCGGTTCGATTGCACCTAATGCACCTAAGCGTCGGAGAAAACGCGGTGGCTAAACGTATTACTTTTGTCGGCGCTGATCAGCAGTCGCTAACACTACTCGACAAGGCGTTAGGGTTAATACCGACGAATCTGCCTGCCGCGAGGCGCACTGCTTTGCATGAGCTCGGCATAGACATCGAGGAGCTGAACGTGCGGCTGCAGCGACATCTGTCGGAGTATCTGTCTGGCGAACGCACGCGAAGCTCGGTGGAATGGTGGATGAAGCGGGAGATTCGCTACTTCTATCGGCATGCTTATCTGGAGGGTCTGCGCAGCGCAGGCAACTACAAGCCACTAGATGAGTGGGGCGATAAGACACTGGTTCGTTTGCGCAGGCAGGAGTATCGCTATCTGCGGCAGTTCTTGAATGACGTGGATGCCAGGGCGGGTGTGATGGACTACCGACGCAGAATGCGCATGTATGCTGATGCGCTTTCTGGAGTTTATTGGCTGGCGTTCGTCCGCGCCAACCGCAGCAGTCGGCGCCGAATTCGGTGGGTCCGCACTCCGGCGGAATCGTGTCCGACATGTCTGAAGCTGGACGGCAGGAAGTGGACACCGCAGGACTTCTTGCGCTGGTATAAACGCACCGGAATCTTGCCCGGGAAGGGCACACAGTGTTTGTCGAACTGCAAGTGTCTACTGGAGGACTACTACGTGTGATTTATGCCGTGTGCGCATTCGTTGTTGTAACGTCTCCTGGAACCGTGCTGACGATTCGCGCAGAAACTAGTTGCGGCGCTCGGGCAGAGGCACAGATCGTTGTTGTGTCACCGCTACGTTGGACGCGGCCAGTCTATGTACCCGCTCGAGTACGCGTGTCATCGTTGCCAGATGGCACTCGGATATCTGTGATCGATCATTTGTGTGACGGCATGCGTGTCCGCGTGCCCGTGTGTGTGGGGCAGTCGGTGCAATGGTTTGATGGTATACAGTTGTATAGTGGCGAGGTGTGGATCAACGGATTCGTTGTGCGACCTTATGCAGGGAGATTGGATGTTGGGCTATGACTACCGCACGCGCGGGCGCGAAGAGCTAAAGATACTCAGACAAAAACTATTAGAGTGCTCGGATTGTCGCAAGGATTTGCTCAATCGGTTAGTCGAGGTTTGTGCTCCGGACGTATTGGCAATGGCGCACCGACATGCGGGCGACAATCAGGGGCTACGCGAGGATTTAGAGGATCACCTGATCGGCGCATTGATACAGACAGCTGAGCGATACGATCCGTTGCGAGGTGAGTTCTGGACGTACGCTAAGCCGACTCTGGAGGGCAGCGTGAGGATGTTCTTCAGGAATCGACGACGCGAAATAGCTGTTGGGTTGACAGAGAACAGAGATGTCGTGTGCATAGAGGACCAAGTTGTTTCTAAGATTGCTGACACACAGGCACTAATGTGGGCGCGCAGGATGCTGCGTGAGGTAGGACTGCCGGATGACAGCATTGCGCTGGACGCGCTGTTGCGCAGAACTAGCATCTGCGATGCGGCGCGATCGCTAGATATGGACTATGATGTGTTGCGGCGCAAAATCAAGCGCGCTCGCAAGGGGCGTGCCGTAAAAATGTTTCTGGCGACGGTGAGATGACATGAAAACTTCTCTGAATCGATTGCTGATCAAAGCATACCGGCGCGGTCACTGGCGCACCAGCTCCAAGGGCAAGCGCTATTGGGTTACGGGGCACATCACAAAGCAGCCTCCGGCAAAGCCCGAATACGTGGGCTACAAAGAATGGAAGCAAGCGTTTCTAAGCAACGTCAAGCCGGCAAACGAAACATTGTTGAAGCTGTTCGGCGAGATAACGTGGTCGGGATCGGACTTGGGAGCTTATTTCCAGTTCATCTACAGACCACCGGCTGATTACTTCGAGCGTCTCAACCGCGCGTTCGACCGAAAAGGCGGACCGCTTACGGGAACAACATCTGCCCGCACAGATGGACGCTACCTTTACTGGGCTAAACGCTGGGGCGATCACGTGTTGCTCTTCCGGGCGGACCTGCGGGGGCTGTATGAGCAATACATCGAACGTAATCCGAACGCGATGCTGCGGACACGACGGTTCTGGCGGCACGCTGAGCAAACAATGAGGTGAGTTGTATGGTCAGGGATATGGTTGAAAGCGAGATTCTGAAACGGTTTCTCGCTGACAATGGCCTTGCATTGCCAGTATTCGAAGAATCACTATGCAAGGCAATCGGAGGTAGATCTAGACGACGGCCAAAACTCGGCAGCGGCGAGCGGTTCGAGCAGCTACGCAGGGAACTGGCTGCCCGCGGTGTGCGCAATCCAGACGCGCTAGCTGCCTGGATAGGGCGGAAGAAGCACGGGAAGAAGAAGATGGCCGAGCTCGCTGCACACGGTCGCCGGGAATCGTAAGAGGTTACTGCGGTGGTATGTGAATTGAACGTTATGGAAGCTCTTGAGTCCGCGCTGATGCCCATCGCCAAGGCGTTTGTCAGAGGCCATTATCGTCGAGTCGGGTCAAAAAATGTATATGTGCGACCGTATACAACCTGTAGACATGACGCATCCCAGCTAGTACACGTCGGCGCGCGGTTCCGCGGCCGCGGTAGAGTTCAACCGATTCGTCTGTGCTCAAAATGTGGACGTATATGGCGACTACGCTACAAAAAGTCGTTGGGGCGTTGGGTGCTAGCAAAGGCGATCCCGCTCAAGCCAGGACAGCGGTGGATAACCGTGCACCCGCACGGAGAGGACGAACCAGGTATCCCTGTGCTCATCCAGGAACACGCCGACGGCACGGCATCGGTGATCCGCGGAGCTGGCGGTAAGCTGAACTACCTGCGGCTAACCAGGCTGCGAAAACCGGAGGAGTGGCGCGCATCCCGCGAAGAGGTGGAGCGTCGTCGCAAAGAAGTGCGTGAACGTAGGCAGGCAGAGCTGACAGAGGAGGAGCGCAAGCGCGAAAAAGAGTTCAAACACAGCCTGATTCAGTCCAAGCAACTGCGGGATGCGGAGTTCGTGAGCACCGTGCTTGAGGCCCACGGCATTACTGAAGATCAATGGAAACTGCCGGAAAAGGTCCTGCAGGCTATGCCTGAAAAATCTCGCGAGATGGCAGAACGACAACATCTGCGCAAGATGGTTAGCTTCGCCAAGCAACTTGCACAACAGGCGCGACAAGATATACTGGCTGCGCAGGACAAGGCAGTGCACGAGGCACTTGGTGACATACCTGGAGAAGCGATTCTTCCGCCAGAACCTGTTACCGGCAAGGGGGCCGGATATGCTGCAGCGATAAACAGAAAAGCTGAAGAAAACGGCCTCACCCCGCAGGAGCTTAAACGTGAGAAAGCCGACATATCCTGGCGACATTTCCTCGAGGCAGCAGATGGCAACGAGATTGAGGCTATGAAAAAGGCTGCCTGCGTAGAGAGATTGCACCAAGCGCTCGCTGAAGTGCGGGCACCGGTAATCGAAGCGCGGCAGGCCGGGCTGCTCGACGTCGATTTGAAACCAAAACAGCCGGATGTGCAGGACATTGCAAAAATCCTTATCGCCGATAAAAAGCACTCCGACATCGAGCGACGCTATGAACTGGTTAAGCGAGAGGTCGAGGACGCCGGTGTGCCCAAGTCAGCGTTTATAGCTGCTAAAGATGCTGTCGATGTCGAGGCTTTGGCTGATAAGGCAGTATCAGGTATGAGCGATGACGAGGCAAAAGAAACTCTTGCGCGGGAGCTTGAAGAGGACGCTATGCAGCTTGCCGCATCACGGCTGCTTGAGCACGCCGAGGCAGAAACTGACCGCGGCGCACTCAGAGAACATCTCGGTGTGGGGCACTACGCCGGTCTCAACGAGGCGACACTTGCCGCAACAAAAAGCCCGTGCCCCATCGACCGCATTACCGCAGACATACTCGGCCCGGCTGCGACTGCACAACTGCTGGTAGAGCAGTGGCGACGCGAGTTGCCGCCGGAAGAACTGGACGCCATACGCGAGGGAATAGTAAATCACCACATCAAACGACAACGTGAGATTGCAGAGGCAGCAACAAAGCGTTACGAGGAGCTGATATCTAAGGCGAACCAACTGGAGATCCCCAAGATCACGGACGAGGACACTCTGATGACAGCACAGCTCGTGAACGACGAAAAGGCAGATCTCGTGATGGAGGCACGGCGCGAACTGGGAGTTGCGCTCGGCAGGCTAGAGGCGCAGGCGGCGATCGTCGAGGCTTTCGAAGAAGGTTCTCCGAACGAACTGCGGGTATCGCTAGGAAAGGTCAGCAACGAACAGGCCGTGCAGCTTGCCCGCGTTCTCGGGTTGAAACCAGAGGACTATCAGATAGACTCCGACGGTATCAACAAATTTTTGACGGTTCGACGCAACGGCATAGACAGGCTGGTCGGCTCAATCGACCACGAGTTTGCCGAGCGAGTACGTGTGGCGGAAGAGATTAAATCTGGCGCGCGGGATGAGGAAAATTGGTTGCCAAAAGGCATAGTGTCTCGCCCAGCCACCACGTTCGATGACCCTCGCGAGCGCGCATTAATGGTTACGGAACCGCTTGTGCTGCGCGAGAACATGACTCAACCCGAACTGGAAGAAGCACTGGAAGACTACATAGGCGGCCGCCTTGCCGATGGTCAGGACCCCGAATCTTTGCGTTCGGATCTGCTCTCCGCGGAGTTTGTGTCGGAATGCGTGCCCAAAGCGCTGTTGGGAAAGGACAGCAACGGACCGTATTATCAGGCTCTGAAAAACCTGGGATTCTTCAGCTACAAACAGGTGGAGAACGCCACAGGCGAGGAACTGACCAGGCGTGCAGAGGCGATCGTCGAGAAGCGCCGGCGCAAACTCGGAGAATCAGCAAACATAGCTGCGCTTAATGCGCAGAGCATACCTCTATCCGATGCAACATATGATGCCGTTCATCGCGCAATGGCGAAAGTGCCACATGCACAGGTTGTAATCAAGGGCATCGGAGAATTGAACCCGCAGGACAAAGGGGTGCTGAGAGATTTCTTCTGGGCGCACATGACGAGCGAGAAGCAGCCTGTGGCTGCCGAGACGCGCAGGCGGCGCGAAGAAGAACGGGCGCGGGCCGAAGAGGTTGTCGGTTATCAGCATACTATCTTTGGAGATGTCGAAGAGGTCAAGCGCGGAGATGTGCAGCCGAAGGAAGACGATACGCCGAGAGAAACCGCATGGGACCGATACGTGCGCGCAATGGGTGGAACTGACCGTGCATATGCCGCAATACAGGATATCATTCGAGGACAATTCGTTGCTGAATTTGCTAAGCAGCTCGGAGCGATAACCGGCACTGAATTCAAGACCGGCACGAAGCGCATTGCCCACTGGGACCGTCACGTGTTAGGAATCCTGCCGCCAGAGCGACAGGCGCAGCTATTGGGAGAGCGCGCACTGTCCGAGCGGCGCAAACAGGCCTATGTTGCAACTCGCGTTGGCGGACGTTTCGCCAAAGAGGACGCCGCGGGCGCACGGAAGGAAAAGGCCGAGGCACTGCTGAGAGCTATAAAGCAATCCCAGTTGGCTCTATTCCGCACCGGCAACGATCCGCGAGCGGAGCGCATTACACTGGGCGAACGCGCGGAAGCGCAACTGGCTAAGGTGCTGCCGATAGTGGCGCGGAACTTTGATCCCAAAAAGCCCGTGGAGATACCGAAAGACGTTTCCATGTCCGGCAAGTTCTCCTTGCAGCAGCGCGCGATAAAGCTGCTGGAGGCGAACAAGCGCGTCGGGCTACACCTGGGCGTTGGATCGGGCAAATCGCTGATTGCGTTGGGCTCATTCGCACATCTGCATTCGAAGGGCAAGGTGAAACGTGCAATATTCGCTGTGCCGTCAGTCGTGCAGGCGCAGTTCGGATCGGAGGCACTACGCTACTTCGAGCCTGGCAAATATCGCTGGTTTGCAAACCCCGCAGCCACGGCAGAAGAGCGGCGGGCCGCATATGCAGATCCAGACAGACACATAGTCGTCGTAACTCATCAGGCCCTGCGTGATGATCTTACACATTTAGTCGCACAACATAAATTCGGCGGGAACGTAGACCGAGCTGCGCAGTGGTTGCGCACTGCATCCGAAGAGGATCGCAAGAATACTATGCGAGAGGCAATGGATGCTGCAGGATGGAAGTTCGAAATGTCGGTTGTCGACGAAGGACATGATCTGCTGAACCGCAAGGGCAAGCCGAACTCTCGCATGGCAAACGCGATAGATGCGCTGGCTTTCAACACTCCATATCACGCAACAATGACCGCCGACCCGATCAAAAACGACGCTAGCGAGGCGTTTGACGTTCTACACAAGCTGGACCCGAAACGGTATTCGGATGCGGCCGCATTCCATCGCAAATACGGTGTCGACACTGCTGCATCCAGAGCGGCTCTGCAGCAGGAGCTGTCGCCATATACGATCACTGGTCGCATACGGCCTGAGGTAGAGGCTGGACGAAACGTGCGCACACACGACCTAACTGCCTCACAGCAGAAGTTATACCGAGAGGTTATGGCTAACTATCGGCGAGCACAGCAGGCCGCACGAGCAGGACATGTGGACATAGACGCAATACGTGCTATGTCCCCGCATGCATTCAGAGGTCTGAGCGAGGATCAGGCGCGGGATAAGGCCGCTCAGTTGTCACGGTTCTTAAGTGCGACTCGAGATATGGCGTTGGACAGAATAATAAATTTAGGGCACGTAGATAGGGAAGTCAAAGACGCGCCGTGCGGGAAGCTCAACGACCTGATTGCATTTGTGGAGAGCAAACGTAACCCTGACGGGACCGTACGTCCGGGCGTGGTGTTTGCCCACTCACGCGAGGCCGTTAAGCGGATAAAATCCGAGCTGGCCAAACGCGGGCTGCGTGTCGTCACGCTGACCGGCGAACACTCCGGCGCCGACAAGGAAAAAGCGAAACTGGCGTTCCAGAACGGCGATGCGGACGTGATCGTGCTGAGCGATGCGGGCTCGGTCGGTGCAAACCTGCAGCGCGGCGCATGGGAAGTGCAGTATGACACTCCCGATACCGCGAAGACGTATGAGCAGCGCATCGGCCG
>Ga0272448_1007952_pt1 | contig 11127 bp, 10 predicted proteins | sample YNPCB0191_FD_202220 | JGI IMG/M metagenome (GOLD analysis project Ga0272448, IMG submission 202220) | Hot spring sediment microbial communities from Yellowstone National Park, WY, United States - YNP-CB-019-1 | ecosystem: Environmental > Aquatic > Thermal springs > Hot (42-90C) > Sediment... | reverse complement strand
TAGATGCCTGGGCGGTCGGATTGCCGGTGGTTGCGGCAGCTTCAGGTGGCGTCGTGGAATGGATCGAGGACGGGGTCAACGGGCGGCTGGTGCCCCCGGGAGACCGTGCGGCTCTGCGCGACGCCATTCGTGCCTTGCTCGATGATCCCCTTGCGCGTGCGACGCTGCGCGCCGGGGGGTTGGTGAGTGTGCGGCAACGTGCCGCCTTTGGCATGGTAATAGAACAAATCACCGGACATCTTGAAGAGGTGTTGCATTGAGGGTTGTCTATAGTATTTGCGCCCGCTTTGGGGGCAGCGGTATCGGTTACATTGCATACCATGCGGCGTGTGGCGTCTATCGCGCCGGCTTGCTAGCCCGTTTGTTCGCCAGTTCAAATGCACAGAGAGATGTTCCTGCGTCCCTGATCCGGCATTGGGGTATTGCCGGCCGCGGGATCAAATATCTGGGTGCTAAAGATTCAACCGGTCTGCTCTACCACATAGAGAGCACTCTGTTCGATCTATGGACAATGACATGTCTGCCTCATTGTGAAATCTTTCATGGCTGGAATGGTATGTGTCTGTACACTTTGCGTCGGGCGCGCCAGCTGGGGGCAATCACAGTGGTCGAGCGCGCCTCATCTCATCCGCACACCCAATTGCAGTTGTTGTGTGAGGAATACACGCGCTGGAGTGTGCCTGTACGGCTACCTATGTGGAACTATCGGCGTTCTGTGCAAGAGATTGACGAGGCAGATTATGTAACAGTGCCAAGCATCTTTGTACGTGACAGTGTTCTTGATGCCGGTGTCTCATCAGACAAATTAATCGAAATTCCCTATGGGGTTGATCCCAGCCGCTTCCATCCCGCGAGCGAAATCTCGGCGCATCCTTTCCGCGCTGTCTTTGCCGGTCAAATTTCGCTGCGCAAGGGTGTCCCCTACCTGATGGAAGCGTGGAGACAACTCAACTGGAAAGAGGGCGAGCTCTGGCTCATCGGTGCAGTTATGGCCGATGTGCGCCATATGGTGTCGGGATGGCGTGCCTTGCCCGGTGTGCAATTCATCCCTCATACCACGCGATTGCCTCATTTCATGCAGCAGTGTGATGTGTTTGTATTCCCTAGCATCGAAGAGGGCAGTGCGTTGGTCACATATGAAGCGCTGGCCTGTGGTCTGCCGGTGATCACCACACCCAACGCCGGCTCGGTGGTGCGCGACGGACAAGAGGGTTTCATTGTTCCGATCCGTGATGTAGACGCTCTGTGCGATCGGATGCAGCGCTTGCGGGACGATGTCGCCTTGCGCACTGCGATGTCGCGCGCAGCGTTAGAACGTGCCCGGTCCTTCACTTGGACAGCCTATCAGGAACGTCTGGTGACCGCCTACCGAGACAAGCTCAAAGCTCGGGTGCCCCGGTCTCATATTGAGAGTGCGCAATGAACGAAGCGTCGGTCCAGACGGTTGCCAGCCGTGCCGTGCGCGGCTCATTGTATAGCGTGGCTGTCTCACTTATCACGCTGATCTTGGGTTTTGCACGCACGATCCTGCTGGCGCGTCTGCTGCTACCGGAACATTTCGGTGTGGTGACGCTGGGGATGTTCTACGTCGCACTTGTCTCCCAGCTGCAGGCATTTGGTTTCGATCAGGGGCTCATCCACTTACAACGCGACGATGAGGCAGCTCAGGGTACCTACAGCACACTGCGGTTGGGCACGGTGATCATCACATTCCTGGTGCTAGTAGCTGCTGCACCCATACTGGCGCGCTTCTATCCTACCATGCCTGCGTTGGGGTGGACCATCGTTGCGTTGGCCGGCATCAATGTCGGCTTCACGCTGGCGTACGTGCACGAGACATTTCTGAGGCGCGAGCTGGCTTTCCGCCAGCTCGCTCTCACCGACCTGGTGGCCTCGCTGGTGATGACCATCTGTGCACCTTTGTTGGCGTGGGCTGGTTGGGGTCTCTGGGCGCTGATCGCAGAGCAGGGCAGCGGCGCTGTGACGAGGTTGATGATGAACTGGTTGGTATACCGGCGCTGGCGGCTGTGCCTGAGATGGGATACGACAGTGGCGCGCCGCTTATGGGAGTATGGGCGACATATGTGGACGGCGGGGGTATTGGGCTTCCTGAACGATCGCTTTGACGATTTCTGGATCGGCACCGGCTTGGGGCAGGTGGCGTTGGGTTTCTACTCACGCGCTTACGAATTTGCCCATTATCCGCGTCGCATAGCGGTGAACCCGTTGATTCATGTTATGATTTCCACGTTTGCCCGGCTGCAGAATGACCGCGTGCGCCTGTCGCAAGCTTTCTTTCGCTCGGCACATCTTGTGCTATGTGCCAATTTTCTGGTTTCGACGTGTTTCGGCCTGGTAATTCCAGAATTCGTACTGTTGATCATTGGAGCTCAGTGGATACCGGTGATTTTTACGTTCCGGCTGATGGTCCTCTATACCTTCCTGGATGCCGTCATGTTGGTAGGACAGGCGCTGGTGCAGGCTTGTGGCCAATCGCACTTGATGGCTAAGGCGGTGGCAATCCAAAGCGTGGTTTTCATTCCGGCGGTGATCATAGGATCTTGGTGGGGTGGCATCAATGGCGTGGCATTGGCGGCGGATGGTATGATGTTGATTGGCGCCATAATGTTATACCGCGGTGTGCGCCGGTTGGTGGATTTCTCGCCGAGCAAGATGGTGATGTGGCCGCTCTTAGCGACTGTAGTTGGTGCCCTGGCCGGGAGCGGGTTAGAAATTTCACGTGTCGTGGACAATCCCTGGTGGATGGCAGCCACCAAGTTGGCAACGTTCACCATCCTGTACGGCGCTATCTTGACGGTAGCTGAGCGAAAGCAATTTCAGCAAGGCCTGCGTTGGGCGTGGGGACACTTGCGAACGGCACCGGCTGTGTGAAAAGGTGGTCCTCGATGCCAAACTACATAGCCAGGGATAGTGGTAAGGTTCTATGAGAGTTTCAGTGGTTATTCCCACCTTCAACCGTAGTGGCACCTTGCGCCAAACGTTGGCAGGTTTGATCGCTCAGGACTATCCCGATTACGAGATCATTGTCGTGGACGACGGCTCGACCGACGGCACTGATGACATGGTAATGCGGGAATTTCCGAGTGTGCGCTATTTGCGGCAGCCTAACCGTGGCCCTGCTGCGGCACGCAACGTGGGCATCCGAATGTCCAGCGGTGTCATTGTGGCCTTCACCGATGATGACTGCCTGCCGCCATCCGATTGGTTGACGCGTCTGGTTGACGGTTATACGCGCTACCCTGAGGCGGTCGGCGTGGGCGGCTACTTAGAGACACCTGCAGAGATGTTGAAACACAATGTCTTGGCACGTTATGAACGTTACGTCACTCGAGAACAATACAAGGCCCGTGACGAAGAGGTGTTAGGTGGATTTGAGTGCCCAGCCGGTGGGACATGTAATATGTCTTACCGAAAATCAGTACTCACTGAAGTAGGTGGATTCGATGAAGGATTCCGATATGCCGCATTGTCCAGCAGGGATATCGGCTCCTTTACACCCCTGTACGCATGGTGCATCTGCGACCCTATACTTGGCAGGCATTCCGCAAACAGCAGATCATCCATGGTCGCGGAGCATGGTATTTCGAGCACAAGCATGGCTGCTCCCCCGGCTGGGGGCGTATCACATTACGAGCGGTGAAACGTGGGATGAGCTTTATCCCGGACGTGTGGCGGATGGGTGCGGCGTTGGCCTTTGTTAAAATGATGGGCGGTTGGTATGATTGTTGGGGCCAGTGGCAAGAGTACAGGTCGCGGCGCAGTGAACTTCAATGAGCTCCGATGGCCAAAGGCATTGAAAAGGTTCTCCGACTAACCTGCTTCGGAGAAGATAGGCCAATAGCGAAAATGGATAGAGGATAACAGGTGATGCGCATCTTGGATGTAGGTTGTGGGATTGCAAAATTCCCTGACGCAGTAGGTATTGATCGCGATCCCAATTCACAAGCCGATCTCTTGTTCGATCTGAACTGTTATCCATGGCCCCTGAAGAGCAACGTCTTCGACCATATCGTTTGCAATCATATCGTGGAGCACATAAACGACGTGATGCGCTTTATGAGCGAGGTACATCGCCTGGGTAAACCCGGGGCATGTGTGCAAATTTTAACCCCCCACTTCAGCAATCGTTATTCCTACGCTGATCCCACCCATGTACACCACTTCAGCTTACGGACGTTCGACTTTTTCATTGAACCGACGCCCATTGTGCCAACTTTGTTTTCCCGTGCCTTTGAAACCCAACACCCATTGCCTCAGTTCTACAGACGTCCTATGTTCCGTCTGATAGCCGCTCAGTTGCGGCTGGCGCGACCGTTCAGAATATTCGGGCTCCAGTGGTTTGTAAACCGCTTTCCGGATTTTTATGAATTGTACTTCGCTTTCATCTTCCCCGCGCGCGACATATACGTAGAACTGAGGATCCTTAAGTAGATGCGTGTGACAATTATAAGCCGCACCTACATGTTGCGCTTCAATCGTGACAAATGGCGCTACGTGCCTGCAGAGATTACACTTCACCTGATTACACCACCTCGGGTTCGTCACACGCTGCAAACATATACGGTGCAGATTTCGGAACGTTGGCCGCATACGGTAGTGCCAGGGTACTGGACGCAGCGCATGTCAGGTTTCTGTTTCTCCCCACGGGGCCTCTTCTTTGCGTTGCGTCGTGCTCGTCCCGACCTGGTGCAGGTGGACGAAGAGCCCGCATCTCTTGCTCTCCTGCAAGTGCTTGCGCTCAAGCTCATATTCGGTTATCGCGTCATCTTTTTCACATGGGAGAACTTGGCACCCGCGCGCTCAGTGTTGGGCAAACTAAACACATTAATCGCGCTGAGATGGGCCGACGGTGCTATTGCCGGTAACACAGGAGCAATGCACCTATTACAACGGATGGGGTTCAAAAAACCCATCGCTCTCATACCTCAACTCGGTATGAATGAAGAGATTTTCAAGCCGTCGCGCAACGTCGCACTACGTAGAGCTCTGGGTCTCAACGCGTTCACCATCGGATATGCGGGGAGATTGGTCGCCGGGAAAGGTCTCCTACACTTGTTAGAAGCTCTGACGAGATTATCGTCTCCCTGGCAATGGTTGGTCGTAGGCAATGGCCCCTTGAAACTTGAAAGAGGAGATCTGGAAGACCGCACAGCTATACGGAATCAGTGATCGCATCAGATGGGTCGGCACTGTGGAACACGAGGCAGTTGCGGATTACATGAATGCAATGGACGTCCTTGTATTGCCATCTGTCTCCACGCTCCGTTGGAAGGAGCAATTCGGCCATGTGTTGATCGAGGCAATGGCGTGTGGAGTGCCGGTGATCGGTTCCGATTCGGGGGCAATACCCGAGGTTATCGGAGATGACGGGCTCATCTTCCCAGAGGGTGATGTCGAAGCGTTAGCGGACAGGTTGCGCACACTTCAGCAAAATGAAGAGTTGCGCATTGAGCTGGGGCGGCGTGGACGTGCCAGGGTGCTGGAGAAGTACACCAACCGTCGCATTGCCGCCCAAACCGTGGATTTCTGGTTGAGGGTGTGCCCATGCGCGTGACCTTGTTCCGCGACCATCCGGCCGAAAGCTGGCCAAGTATGGACCGTCATGCCACAGCGCTATACAACGCGCTGCAAGCTGTCGTACCAGATGGTTGGGAAATTGTTATGCCCATGCCACCTGCACCTCCGCAAATGAACAGTTATTGCCAAATGCTTAATCGGATTATCCGCTACCCACTTTGGGCACGTAACCAAAGCGGTGACATAAACCATATCCTGGATCACTCCTATGCTCACCTGCTCTATATGTTGGATCCTCAGCGTACCTTGGTCACAGTGCATGATGTAGCCCCGCTACATTTCCCCAATCGCCGCTTGAGCCTGTCTAATCTGTGCTGGATCATTGCGTGGTATGGTTTGAAGCGGGCCCGCCAAATTGTCACTGTATCTCGCTTTACTGCTTCTGAAATCCACGTACACTTGCAAGATGAGACTGTGAAGACATATATCGTGCCCAATGGTGTTGAAGAGACTTTTCGCCCCCAATCGCAAGAGGTGCTGTGTCGGACACGCAACCGATATAGAGACTTGGGAGAGCATCTTTTGTTACATGTAGGACACACACACGCCCGCAAGAACCTGGGCACTCTCATCCGCGCGGTGAAGACATTGCGGTCACGAGGGCTGCAAGTAGGATTGATCCAAGTAGGTGGGCGACCGAGCAAGGAGATTTTCAAATTTATTGCAGATGAGCGTGAGCTTTCCGGCTGTATCCGCTTTCTTGGTCTTCTAGACGATGTGGAGCTCATAGCGCTATACGGTGCCGTTGATGTCTTCGTGTTCCCTTCGTTATATGAAGGCTTTGGTCTGCCTGTATTAGAGGCAATGGCATGCGGGACGCCTGTGGTCGCCAGCAACGTTGCCAGCTTGCCTGAAGTCGTGGACGATGCAGGTTTTCTGGTTGATCCAATGGATGTCAATGCGTTGGCGGATGCCATCCAGAAACTCCTTACAGATGTTGAGCTAAGGGAAGACCTGCGCCGGCGCGGCCTGATGCGCGCTAAAGAATTTTCCTGGCAACGTTGCGCCCAGGCGACGCTGGCAGTATACCAACAAATGATCGGATAGTGACCTTATCTTGTAAACTCGGATTTTAGCTTTGACTGCGAGGAAATTCTAAGGCTCCTAAGCATGCTTTCGATGTGCCAATCAGCGACTGGTTGCACGGAGAATTGCGTGAGGTAGCGGCGGAAAATCTAATTGGTGGCGGACTGCGGCACCTTCCGATGCTAAACCCAACAGTTGTGGCTAACAAATGGTCTGAGCATCAGTCAGGCAGACGTGATCACGGGCGTCTCCTCTGGACGTTGTTGATGCTAGCGCTATGGGTCAATCACAACCAGTGACCGTTCTATATGTAGACCATGGCGAAGGGCTTGGCGGTGCTGAACTCCTTCTCTTGCAGTTGATGCATCGTCTGAACTGTGGACGCTTTCGACCGGTATTGGCCTGCGAGAGAGGCCCCCTGGCGCGAGCAGTGCGTGCGCTAGGGCTGGAGGTGTACGAGACAAGTTTTCCTCGTTTGCGTGGTCATCCTTTGGCGCTGCCACGCCTCTGGCGGAGCGGATGGGCACTAGCCTCTCTGGCGCGCCGCCATCGCGCTGCGATCCTGCACAGCAACACGATGCGGGCAAGCTTCAACACAGCATTGGCAGCTCGGCTGGCAAGATGCCCTATGGTCTGGCATGCCCATGACTTGTATGGCCCAGGGCACATAGGTGGCCGTTGGTATCCCTGGTTGATGAGTCGCTTGGCACACACGATTATTGCCAATTCGCATGCCGTCGCGCGAACCATTCCGCGTGCGGATGTGCGCGTCATTCATAACGGGATCGAAGTGGAACGTTTTCATCCCCAGCTGGCACCGCGGGTAGCACGTGCTCAGCTCGGATTGCCGGAAACGAGCGTCCTCGTTGGCACCGTAGGCCGCATGCAACCGTGGAAGGGGCATCATGTATTCCTGCAAGCGGCATACCACGTCGCCGAAAAACTGCCCGATGTTCATTTCTTAATCGTCGGAGGGCGTGTGTTCGAGGCAGATGCCAATTATGAGCAACAGCTGCGCCACATGGCCCACAAGCTGGGCATCGCGCAAAGGGTCCATTTTGCCGGCCATCAGGCGGAGGTGGCGCCCTGGCTTGCAGCAATGGATGTCTTTGTGCATTGTTCCGCAGCTGAGCCCTTTGGACTCGTCGTGGTTGAAGCGATGGCGGCTGCCCGGCCAGTGGTAGCATTTGCGGACGGCGGTGTGCCGGAAATCGTGCTAGATGGTGAGACCGGGATGCTGGTGTCACCGGGAGATGTGCTCCATATGGCAGAGGCAATTGTTACGCTGGCGGTTGATCAAGCTCTGGCACAGCGTATGGGCGGTGCCGGGCGCAAGCGTGCGGAAGTTGTTTTCAGCGCCACTCGATATGTGCGCCAGATCGAAGACCTTTACGATGAGATTCTGTCGAGAGCTGCCTATGAGGGTCATCCTCGACGCGCGTACCGCCGATGACCACTTCCCAGGTATCGGCCGCTATGTGGCCAGCTTGGCGCGCGCAATGCTGCAGCTGGACGAACATCCCGATGTGACACTGTTGGTCAACCCGAGGGCACAGCCCGGGCGCCTGCAACTACCATCACTGCCCAGCCTTCCCTGTGCGGCATCTCCCTTTTCCTTGCGTCAACAGTGGCTCGTGCCACGTGCTCTGCACCGGGCAGGTGCGCACGTCTACCACAGCCCCTACTATCTGATGCCCTACCGACCCGGCTTGCCCACCGTGCTGACCTGTTACGACATCATCCCACTTCTCTTCTCAGCTTATTTCACCGCCTGGCAGCGCCTTGCTTTTCGTCTGACATTGACATTGGCGTTGCGCGCCGCAACGGTAGTGTTGGCCATCTCATATGCCACCCGGGATGATCTTGTGCATCACCTGGGCGTTGCTCTAGGCCGAATTGTGGTTACACCGTTAGCTGCCCAAGAGCACTTTCGGCCACAACCGTCCGAAGAGGTCGAGCGCGTGCGTCGCATTTACAAACTGCCGGCGCGCTATGTGCTGTATGTGGGCAGCAACAAACCGCACAAGAACTTGGTGCAGTTGGTGCAAGCTTGGGCAACGGTTATCCCGTACTATCGGGACGTGCTTCTGGTGATCGCCGGCCCCTGGGATGCACGTTATCCCCAAGCGCAATGGGCGGTTGAAAGGCTGGGTATCCAGGAACACGTCCTCTTCCTGGGAGCGGTCGCCGATGAAGACCTGCCAGGGCTTTATAGCGGCGCATATTGTTTTGTCTTCCCCAGCCTGTACGAGGGTTTCGGACTGCCGGTGCTGGAAGCGATGGCTTGCGGCACACCGGTCGCCTGTTCCAATGTGGCCAGCCTGCCGGAGGTGGCCGGCGATGCGGCTTTGCTCTTCGATCCGCACGAGGTAGAATGTATCCAAGGCGCATTGGTGCAGCTGTTGGATGATGCTATGCTGCGGGAAGATTTCGCAGCTCGTGGACACAAACAGGCAATGTCCTTCAGTTGGAAGCGAACTGCTGCTGCAGTAGCGGACCAATACATCAAACTGGCGACGGAACGGTGATAATCGGCCAATCGTAAAGTGGCACTGTCACTGTAGCTTGTCTTCGGATCGGAACTCCTATCTGACCTTTGTCCTATGGGGAGATTTACGCGATGAGACGGGTCTTTTCGTCGACGGCTATCCTCGCTATTGTGCTAATCTATGTCTTACAGCTATGGGCTTTCTCCGGTTTTCACATAGACGATGCCTATATCTCCTTTCGATACGTACGCCAGTGGGCTGCCGGCAACGGACTCGTTTACAACATCGGAGAACGAGTTGAAGGTTACTCCAATTTTCTCTGGATTGTCTTGCTGCTGCCCTTTGCAAAGCTCGGCGTTGACTTGAGCCTCACAGCCAAGGTGCTGGGTTGCCTCTTGGGGTTATTGTCACTGGGATTAACATACCACTTCGGGCGGGTTTTCATAGGTGGAAGCATAGCCGCTTGGTTGCTCGCCTGCTCGGCACCATTTGCGGTATGGGCTATGGGACAGCTCGAGACGCCCTTGTTTGCCTTCCTTGCGCTAGCGGCCAGCTTTGCATTCCTGTCCGAAGAAAAAAGAAACACTGGCTGGTGGTCGGGTATTCTGTTTGGATTGCTGGCATTGAGCCGCCCGGAGGGCATTCTGTTCTTCTTCGTGGCAATGGCTTTGCGAGCTCTAGGCTTATTACGTGAAAAAGAAAAAGCCAACCGCCGGGACTTCCTGCGTGTGGCGGCCTGCATGGCGATCGTATTGCCTTATTCTATTTGGCGATTACTCTATTATGGTTATCCGTTGCCCAACACGGTCTACGCTAAATCGATGGGGTTACATCCTCGTGCTTTGCTCGAGGGATTGTTTTACCTGTACCAAAGCGTAAATACAGCAGGTGGCTTTTTCTTCCTGGCCATAACGTTTGTTTTGGCAATTGTCAGACCCAAACAACCTCTGGTTACGCGTTATCTGGCTGCAAGCGTGATTGCTTACGCAGCATTCACTATCGTTGGCGGCGGTGATTGGATGCCGATGCAGCGTTTCCTGGTGCACATTATGCCGTTGTTGTACCTCCTGGTACAGGAGGGGATGCTCCGGCTCCGATATGCACTTCAACCTTTGCCGTGGGGTAACCATATCGTATCCTTCCTGCTAGTGGGTCAGCTCGTATATCTGCTGGCTGGGTCAGCAGAAGTGCGCTTTGTTCAAGGGGTTGGAGCGAAGCCAGTATTGCCGCATGATGAAGATGTGCCTAATTACTTGGCAAGCCACGTACGTCCGGGCGATGTCGTTGCGGTTACGGATGCAGGCCTAATTGCCTACTTACTACCTTTAGAAACTCGTATAGTGGACATGGTGGGCCTGACAGACGAGCACATTGCCCATCTGCCCATGCAGCTGCCTCATGGCCTCTTCGGCCGAGGCGATGCCTTCGGCAAGTGGGATGTGGACTACATCTTGGCCCAACAGCCACGTTTCGTCCAGGTCGAGATACGTGGGATTGGACCAGAGGGCGACTATATTACTAATTTTACCGGCACTGCATTGTTGGTGAACGATCCCCGTTTTCGGAAGGCTTATGAGCTTGTGCAACATCCGGGCATAAATGGGCTCTTTGTGCGAAAGGGCACACAATAAGGCGATCACGTGTTGAAAAAAGCTTGTACGCTCTTCGTAACATCCCTTTGAACGCGCGTGTTCGACTGCTACGGGAGTAGCGACGCGACGATGCACATCCTCCATCTCTATAAGGATTACTTCCCTGTCCTGGGTGGCATCGAAAACCACATCCGCGTGCTGGCGGAAGCTCAGGCAGCCGCCGGACACTCCGTGACGGTCTTGGTATGTGACCCGAGCAGGCACACGCGGCATGAAGTGCTGAACGGCGTGCGCGTCATCAAAGCCGGCCGCCTGACCACACGCGCCTCGATGCCGGTCAGTCTGGCACAACCATGGGAACTCTGGCAGCAACGCCCCGACATCCTCCACGTGCACTCACCCTACCCACTGGGTGAGATATC
>Ga0272448_1007950_pt1 | contig 11130 bp, 8 predicted proteins | sample YNPCB0191_FD_202220 | JGI IMG/M metagenome (GOLD analysis project Ga0272448, IMG submission 202220) | Hot spring sediment microbial communities from Yellowstone National Park, WY, United States - YNP-CB-019-1 | ecosystem: Environmental > Aquatic > Thermal springs > Hot (42-90C) > Sediment... | reverse complement strand
TCGAGGTGAGTTCAGAAGAGGCATTGCCGGCAACATCCGAAGAACTCGGTCAGCCGATGGAAACCGTGCCCGAAACAATGGAAGAGGATTTGCCATCCTGGCTGGCTGAGAAGACTCCTGCGGAATCAGCGGAGACACCATCGACGGAAGAGGTCGAAGCCGAATCCGGCAAACTGCCGGCATGGATGGAAGGCGCTGAGCAGATTGCCGAATCGGAATCGTCGGCGGGGCTCGCCGAGGAAGCGTCGGCGGAGCACGCTGAAGAAACGCCGCCGCAGAAACTGCCGGCGTGGATGGAATACTCGGGGCAACCCGAAGCGGTACCGCTCGAAGAAGTCGAAGCCGTTACGCCAGAGCCGGCGAAAGAGGTGCCGGACTGGCTGCGCGCGCTGCAAAACCAAATGCCGTCGGAAGAGGTAACCCCCGCGCCACAAGAAGAGACCGCGCCCATCGAAGATTATGTCGTGCCGGATTTTCTCGCGTCGCCGGCAGAGCCAGCGGAGCCGCTGGGAGAGCAGACGGCGCAGGAATTCCCCACGCCAGCAGCGCCGGAGGTGCAGCCGACCGAAGCGTCAGCGGTGATGGAGTTCGCCGAAACGCCCCGCGAGCCCGAACCGGAGAGTTCGCCCGCGATCGCCGCGCCCAGCGCGCCGCCCATCGTCGTGGAGATGGCGACCGAGCCGCCGGCGCCGGCGGTGTCCAAACGCAAGCGGCAACCCAAGGGCTATCCCCATTTGGTTCTAGCGCGCGAGCATCGCGACGCCCACCGTGTTGGCGACGCGCTGGTGGAGTATGATTGGCTGGTGCAGCACGCGCCGCGCCTCGTCAAGGACGTCATCGATGACCTTGAAGCGCTGACCGCGCGCGCGGATGCACCCCTTGAAGCGCATCGCATCCTCGGCGACGCGTACACCCGCGTGGACCGCCTCTCGGACGCGCTGCAGCGCTATCAGTACGTGCTGGAACGCACGTCTGCATCGTCCTAATTTCCCATTCTCCCGGAGGCATCTTTGCAGCAAACGTTAGTGATCGTCAAACCGGACGGAGTTCAGCGCGGACTCGTCGGAAAAATTCTCGCGCGATTTGAAGAGCGCGGCATGAAACTCGTCGCGATGAAGATGGTGCAGGTCAGCCGCGATCTCGCGGAAAGACATTACGCCGTTCACAAAGGCAAATTCTTTTACGATGATCTGGTCAGTTACATCAGCGCCAGCCCGGTCGTGGCGATGGTGCTGGAAGGGCACGAAGCCATCGGCGTGGTGCGGGCGATGGTAGGTGCGACGCGCCCGTGGGAAGCCGCCGCCGGCACCATCCGCGGCGACTATGCGATGATGGGCTTGCGCAATCTCATCCACGCGTCCGACGCGCCGGAGACTGCCGCGAGCGAGATCGCGTTGTGGTTCCCAGAAGGCGTGCTGGCATACACGCGCGAAATCGACCGCTGGGTGAACGAATAGCAATCGCCGGAAAGCAAAAAACCGATGTGGATTTTGTCCGCATCGGTTTTGCGTTTTACGAATCCCGTTGTATTCGTCATTGCATCCGCACGACCACCGGCGCGTGCTCCCACAGCATTTCCAACCGATAATAGTCGCGCATTCCCGGGCTGAACAGGTGAATGATCACGCCCCCGTAATCCAGCAAGACCCAGCCGGAATCCGCGGTCCCTTCCACGCCGAGCGGTAGAATCCGGCTTTTCTTCAACTGCTTTTGAATGTCGTCCGCGATGGCTTTGATTTGTCGCTCGCTGGCGGCTGTGGCAATGACGAAATAATCCGAGACGAAAGAGACCGGGCGCGTGTCGAGCATTAAAATGTCCTCGCCCTTTTTGTCTGAAATGATATCCACGATCAAGCGCGCCAGTTCGTCTGGTTCCAGTGTATCGATCTCCTTTCGATCAGATTGGCACAATAGTAGCGCGGATCAAGGCGCGTGTCAAGTCACATGGGCAAAGCAGTTCGATCGTCTTGGCTATTGCACCGTGATGCCCGACACGAGAAGAGAATCGATCGAAGAGACAGACAGCGTGGGGGCTGGCGTGACAATCACCGGCGCGAGGCGTCGCTCCGTCGCCGGCTGCCACCAGCCCATCTCCAGTTTGTATTCACCCGCTGGCGCATTCGGATCGACGCGGAACGCGTACGCATCGCGATAGAGCTTGCCCGGCGTCCAGGTCGTGACGGAATGATAGCCGGGCGCCTCTTTGTCTTGCTGTCCCCACAGCGGCGTGTTCGTCCTGGGATTGAAAGCCGCGCCGAAGAGATGCACAAATGCATCGGTCGGCTCGCGAACGACGCTCGTCGTTTCCCAATACACAGTCACCTGAACCTCATCCCCCGGCTTGAGCGTGCGGTTTGGAAGATCGATGCCGCACAAGAGCATATTCTCGCCGAAACGGACTTGCACATTCAGCCCAACGTCTTGAATCGCGCCGCACGCGCTCGCGCGGCGCAACCAAGTGGTCTGCGGATCGAGCCAAAAGAACTTGATGCCGAAGAGCAAAACGAATCCCGCGACGATCCACCAGTGCGGCGGCAACTCGTTAACGTCTATGGACGTTTCGCCCTTGCCGCGCCAGAGCATCGCGATGAGCAAAAGTGCGCCGAGCGTCAGCGCGCTGATCGCCGCGCCGACGAACTGCGCGGCGGTTCCTTCGTAGCGCAGCGAGAGCGTGTGCGTGCCGGCGGGCACGTCGTCCATCACGATATACCCGGTCGAATCCGCCGGCTTGAGAGCGTGCGGCTTGCCATCGACGTAGCCGACCCAGCCCGGAAAGTACAGTATGAGCAGCGCGATCGAAAAAGGAGCGGGCGATTCGATTTCGACGTCGGCGCGTTCGTCGCCGCGCGTTTCGCGAAGGATGCGGCTGTCCGCTGGCGCGCTCGCGACGACACTCTGCGCCGCGCGCTGCGCTTCGTTCGCGGAGAATGGCGCCGTCCGCCAAATGGGAAGGAATTCATCGAACGCGGTCAAGCCGGGGACGTTGTGCTCCATGCTAAAGACCACTGCGTCCTGCGGCGTCGGATTCGGCGCGAATGCCGCGTAGCGGTATTGGAGTTGAGGATACAAGACCGGCAGCGCCAGAAAGATCGCGATGGCGATCAGCGTGTATGCGGCGAACGGACGCCAGCGTTCTGTTACCATGTCGAGTCCAATTCCGCAAACGAGCGCGGCTGACAGGATGACCAGCCCCAACAAGCGTGTCCGGATTTGAACCAAGGCGAGCAGCGTGAATGTTTCCCACACCCAGTTTGCGCTGGACGTTTGCAGCCAGATCACCAGCAGACTGAACAACGTCAACGCCGCGGCGATTAGCGCTTGCCCGCGCGCGCGCCTTCGCCACAGGAGTGGGCTTGTCACGCTGCCGGCGAGAACGCTCAGACTCACGAGCGGGCCGATGTGATCGCCGATGAAGTTATTGTCCAAGCCGAGATCGTACGCGGGCGGCAGCGCGATCAAGTCGCGCAAGTCGAACGCGTTGCGCGCGATCTGCGCATAATCGACCTGGAACGCGTTGGCGAGATGGACAAAATTTCTTTCGACGATGAAGGGCAGCGTGAAAAATGCCGAGAGCAAGACGCCCGCGCCGAACGCGAGCGCTGCCGCGCCGAACGCGCGCCCGCCGTGTCGATACGCGAGGACGAGCGCCGTCACGCCAAACAAGGGGACGAGCAACAGCGCGGACAGATTGTGCATCCAGATCACAATCGCCCAGCCCAGGGCGGCAACCCCGAAGCGCAGACCATCGGGCTGGCGCATCAAACGAACCGAGCTCCACAAGACCCAGGGATACAACGCGAGTGCGAAACCTTCGGGTGAGCCGCGCTCAAACAGCTCGCGGAGGAATGGAAAGGAGTACACAAAAAGGGCGGACGCGGCAAGACCGCCGGCGGCATCGATGTCCAGCGCACGCGCCAAAACGAAGACGCCGGCGAATGCCGCCAAGATCATCAGACTGACGAGGACGCGCCATGCCATGGGCTGAGCCAAGCCAGCCGCGTTCAGCGCGTTCAGAGCAAAATAGCTCAGGGGGGAATAGAAAGAAAAGAGCGGACCGCCCAGCCCGGCGTTGATGGCTTGAATCCAGCGCGGGTAGAAAATCCCTTCGGCGCGCGCGGCAGAAAACAAAACGCTGCGATACACATGAAACGTGGCAGCATCGTAGCTGTGTTCTTCGATCGGAGTAGATAACGCCGGGAAAATGGCAAAGAGCGGCAGGAGCAGCATCAGGAGCCCGGTGAAGACGAGTCCGCGTTTCATAAGCCGTTAGGGTTTCAGCCGCTCCGCCATCCAATCGAGAATTTTTTCCGCGAGGTCTTCCTTCGCCATCGGCGGCAATTCCGTCACCGCGCCGCGGCGCTCCAATAGCGTCGCCTGATTCATGTCGCTGCCGAACGCGGACGGCACCGGATTTGCGACGATCAAATCTAAATCTTTCGATGCGAGCTTGGTGCGCGCATTGGCGAGCAGGTCTTGGGTCTCAGCGGCAAATCCGACGACGAGGATTTTTCGATTTTGCGCTTTCCACGCGCCAACGTCTTGCAGAATATCCGGGTTCTTCATCAGTTCCAGCGTCAGCGTCTCGGTCGTTCCCTTTTTGATTTTCTGCTCCGCCGCGCGCGCGGGACGAAAATCGGCGACCGCCGCTGCCATCACCAGCGCGTCCGCGTTGGGAATCGCGTCCAGCACGGCGGCACGCATGTCGCGCGCGCTCGGTGCAGAAATGAACTCGATGCCGCGCGGGATGCGCAGTGCGGTCGCGCCGCTGATCAGCACCACGCGCGCGCCGCGGTCGCGCGCGGCTTCGGCGAGCGCAAACCCCATTTTGCCGGATGAACGATTCGCGATCACGCGCACTGGATCGATCGGTTCCTGCGTGCCGCCGGCAGTCACGACGATCACGCGCCGCGTCAAATCGCCGCCACGTCCCAGCACCGCGCGAATCGTGTCGACGATGTCGTCCACGTCCGCGAGCCGTCCGCGACCGCTGGCGCCGGACGCCAAATGTCCCTCGCCCGGCTCGACAATCACCGCGCCGCGCGCGACGAGGGTCGCGACATTTTCCTGCGTCGCCGCGTGCTCCCACATCCCGGTTTCCATCGCCGGCACGATGACGAGCGGCGCGCGCGTGTCGAGCGCGGTCGCGCTGACCGCATCATCCGCCAAGCCGTGTGCGAGTTTGGCGAGGGTGTGCGCGGTTGCCGGCGCGATCACGAAAATGTCCGCGCGCCGTGCCAGCGCCACGTGCCCAATCTGTGAGTCCGGCAAGAGCGCCATGACGTCCGTGACAACGTGGCGATGCGTGAGCGCTTCAAACGTCAGCGGAGTGATGAACTGCGTCGCCTCGCGCGTCATGACGACATCGACGGTCGCGCCGGCTTGCGTCAACTGGCTTGCCAGCCCCGCGGCTTTGTACGCGGCGATGCTGCCGGTGACGCCGAGGAGGATAGTTTTACCTTGCAGGACTCGTATCACACTTGCCTCGCGGTTACGGAGGATGAGGGATGAAGGATCAAGGCAGAAAAGACCTTTTCAATCCTCATCCTTTATTCGTGCTCATTTCGAATATGATCCTCAGCCCATGCAGTATCAAATCCGGCTCCACCGCGTCGATCACGCGCGTGTGCGGCGCGAGCATCTGCGCGTGTCCGCCGGTCGCAATCACGCGCGTGCGCGGCTCGCCGAGTTCCGCGCGCATCCGCGCGACCATGCCCTCGATCATCCCGACATAGCCGAGCAGAATGCCGGCTTGCATCGCCTGAATCGTATTCGTGGCAATCGCGCGCGGCGGTATCGCCAGATCGACGCGCGGCAACTGGGCGGTCGAACGATGCAGCGCGTCCGCCGCGAGATTCAATCCCGGCGCAATTGCCCCGCCGACGTACTCGCCGGCGCGGTTGACCGCGTTGAACGTCGTCGCTGTTCCGAAATCGATCACGATCACCGGCGCGCCGAACCGGGCTTTGGCTGCCACCGCTGCGACGAGCCGATCAGTGCCCAGCGTGCGCGGATCATCATAGCGGATGGGCATTTCGGTCTTGACGCCGGGTCCGACGATCAACGGATCGATGTCCAAATGCCGGCGGCACAGTTCCTGGAACGTCGTCGTCAGTGGCGGCACCACCGAGACGATCGACACGCCGCGCCAGCCATCCGCCGGCAGCGCCGATTGGGCAAAGAAATCGTCCAGCAAGGTCGCGTATTCATCCGCGGTTTTGTCGGTCTCTGTATGTGCGCGCCACGTCGCGAAGAGCGTCGATTGGACGAATACGCCGACCGTGACATTCGAGTTGCCGATCTTGATGACAAGCAAGCGCTGGCTCACGGCGACATTATATATGCGATGGGGCAGGAGTTCAACTCCTGCCCCATCGTTGCTTTCTCACGGCGCCACGCTGATGGATTGCCAGCCCCAGAGATGCGGATCGGCTGGCGCATCAGCGATCAGTCGCCGCGGGTTCGAGCCGTCTGCGTTCATCACGTAGATCGCCCACGCGGTTCCATTTTGGTCGGAGCGCCAGAAGATCGATCCGCCGTCGCGCGACCAAGCCGGCTGTCCATCGTTGCCCTTGCCGTTGGTCAGCTGCTTGCGCCCGCCCGAGCCATCGACATTGATCACAAAGACTTGTTGATGCCCCGCGCCGTCGCTCGCCTGATACGCTATGCGTTTTCCATCCGGGGACCAAGCGGCGTTGCCGCCGTTATCGCGTGTGAGCACCTGCACGCTTCCGCTGCCATCCGTCGGCGTGATCATCAGACCGCAGGTGCTCGTGTTCGGCAGGCAGCCAGACCAGACGATGTGCTTACCATCCGGCGAGAAGGACGGTCCATTGCCGAACACTTTCAGATCCACAATGGTCTTGAACACGCCATCGATCTTGAGCATCTTGATGGGACCGCCCGGCTGACTAGGGCGCGGCGAATCGGCAAAGACGATCCACGTGCCATCCCGCGACCAATCGAGGCAGCATACGCCCGGGCTGGTGATGCCCAGTGGCCCCATGGGGTTGCCGCCGTCGGAGTTGGCGATAAAGATTCCCTCTTTCGCCAAACCGAAATAGGCGATGCGTGTACCATCCGGCGAAAATGCGGGCCACGCTGCGCCGGTCAGAATTTGTGCCCCCGCGGTTGCATTCACCGCTGCGACCTGGATGGTGCGAAGTCTGTAATCTTCCCCGAGGTAGACGCCGTACGCGATTTTGCCGGAGAGCGCCGCGGGTTTGGGCGACGGCTGCGTCTCGGCGGTCGGTCGTGGTGTCCGGGTCGGAGCCACGGTCGCGGTTCTGGTCGCGGCGACCGTCGCCGTGACCGGCGTGCTGCCGGTCGGAGTCGGCGGAGGCGTCTCTGTTGCGCCGGCGGGCCCCGTCGCGGTCGGCGGGGCGGTGGGCTCCGCGAGGGTGGGCTGCCCGGACGCGGCAAGCGTCGGCGATGCCGGCGGGAGTGTTGGCGTCGCGCTGCCGCATGCGACGGAAATCAAAACGACTGCCAACGAAATCGCAACGATCAAGGGGCGTTGTAGTGAAAGCAATTTTGTGGCGAAACGCATTTTGAGTTTCCTCCCCAAGCAAAATGGGCTCGCGATTGACTACGAGCCCATTGCGGATTAGCGAGTCACAGCTAGTCTCTCGTAGGGCCAATTGACTGGAACCACATTATCGATGAGCTTGACGGGGTTGGTACCATCGGCGTTCATTCGCCAGATCGCCCAGGTGCCACCTTCGGGTGATCGATAGAAGATAAAGTTGCCGTCGGATGACCAGTTCGCGTCAACGTGCAGAGCAGCCCCTGTGGTCAACTGCTTCTTTCCCGATCCATCCGGATGGATGAGGAACAACTGCTTCTGACCATCGATTTCTTTTTGGTAGACAATTTTTTTGCCATCCGGCGACCACGCGGGAAGTCCGCCGTCGTCGGTGATAACGGCGATTGCATCGCTGGATGAAGCCGTGGAACTCGCCTTGTAGATGCCGCAGGGTCCACGGCAGGTGTGAAAAGTCACCTGGGTGTCATCCGGCGACCAAGACGGTGCCTCGCCGACATTGATATTGCGTCGCCCTGTTCCGTCCGGCTGGATGGCATCGATCGATATGTTTCCGTGTCCGCCCGGCTGTGTCGAAAATGCGATCCACCGACCATCGTGCGACCAGTCCGGCGAGCCGTAATCGCCGCCGGTGAACGTGTCACCGACAAGTTTCTTTGGATTCGTCCCGTCCGCGTTGGCGATATAGAGTCCGTCCGTCCAGTGATAGTAGACGATTTTGGCGCCGTCTGGCGAGAAAGCCGGGTGAGACGCGCGGTCCAGAATCTTTTTTGCGTTGCTCCCATCCACATTCATAATCCAGATGGACTGGTTCTCTGGCTGATCTCCCTCGCTCTTGCTGAATGCGATCTTGCCTGTCGGTCCGGCGGGTGACCTGGTCGCGGTAGATTGCGCGATGGGCGCTTGCGTTGGCGTGGTAGGCGGCTGTGTGGGTTGCGCGACGACCGGCGGTTGGGTCGGTGCGACGACTGGCGGGACTGTAGGCTGAGTCAGCGGAGCAACGGTCGGCACTGTAACGACGACCGGCGTTGGCTTTGCCTGGTTGAGAAACACGTACGCTCCTCCGCCAATGACTGCGATCAACAGACACACGACCAAACAGCCCAGCACACCGGCAATGATCCATGGAGTACGGCTTGGTTTGGGCGACATTCCTTCGGCAGACATTCTCATTTCCCTCCAGCTTGGGCGAAGTTAACGTCCGGTTCTCCAAATCTGCCGCAATTATAACACAGAACATCGCGAGTGCATAGGGGGATGAAAATAAAAAAAGACCTGACAGATGCAGCCCCGTCGCTTTGCTCAGGGCAGACCTGTCAGGTCTGAGATTCGTGTTACTTGTAGAGCAGGGTGGCGTTTGGTACGTCTTGACCGGTGAGGTCTTTGTACGAGAGTTGCAAGAGCGATACCGCACGCTGGAAGTTGTGAACGGCTTGGGCAGCGCCCTGGTTGCCATTGCCGGTGTCCGTGCCCCACATCACGCCGTAGACCACGCGGAAGTTGTACCAGGCGTTCATGATCTTGGGGTCGGTGTTGCCGCTGGCATCCTTGGGCAAGGTGGCGTACGGATAACCCGTATCGATCTTTTTGACGCCCTTGTCTTCGAGCGCTTTCCACAGGACGTTCAGCAAGCCCTTGACTTCGTCCTGGACCCCTTCGACTTTGCCGTTGCCATCATAGTCGGCTTTAGCGGGGAAATTAAAGTCTTTGATGTCGCCGTGGCACGATTTGCATGGCGCGGTATAGTCGAACGTGCCGTCCGGGCTGACGGTGTTGAACGAGTGCTGTCCGACCTTGAGATAGTTCGGGTCTTTCGCGTCGGTGGTAGGATACATGTGGCAGTAGACGCAGGGACCCGGCGTGTCGCCGCCGAACAGTTTCGCTTGACCGGTCTTGTCGCTCGGATCCGGAACCGGCTGCGCTCCGACGATCATCGCGTGTGGTGAGTTCGGAACCGTTTGACCGTAGGTCACGCCGCCGGTGTCGTTCAAGAACTCGGCCGCGGACGAATAGTGCGGGAAGCTGCCTTTGACGGCATCGGCTGGATTCGTGCGACCGTTGTGGCACTCTTCGCAGGTCGCAGAGAGTCCAGCGTCTTTCGCGTCGAACGGCAGCCCGATCGGCTTGCCGACCACGCGCAGTTGATGCGGATTGGCATCCGAGTGTGGATCGTGGCAGACCGCGCAGGTGGGTGTTTGCTTCGAGTTGTCCCACGCGGCTTTGTCGTTCGGATTCGCGAGGAACGTGATATAGCCCGCGCCCGAGTGGCAGCGGACGCAATCCTGTTCTGCCGGTCCGGTGGGGATGTTCCACGCCGCGGCGGAGGCATCCGAGTGCTTGGAGTTTGCCAGTTCGGTGCCCTTGGTGTGCGTGCCGCCGCCATTGTGGCAGACGTTGCAGACACCGGCATCCAGACTCTTCGCCATCACGGGCGCGCCATTCTTGACGTGATCGGTTGCGGGACCGTGACAGTTCTCGCACTGGATGTTAGCGACATTCTGCAATTCTGCCGGCATCGCCTCATAGGTGCCCGGCTTGCCCAGTTGGTCGGTTGGGAACTTCCAGCCGGTCTTGGCTTGAATGTCCGCAAAGCCGCCGTTGCTCACGCCGATGTTGTAGCCCACTGTGTGGCAGCGGATACAGGTTTCGTTATAGTGCCCGGTCGGATTCGTGTCCAGCTGGACTTGGAGCATGGAGGCGTGCCCGGTCTTTGCCCATTCAGCGGCGATCGTCGGGTGGCATTGTTTGCAGTTTCCCGCGGTCACGCCTTCGTACGTATCGGCGTGGATTTGGACCGATGCCATCGGACCATTGCCGCCGTCGTTCGATGCGACCAAGTCGACTTTGTACCAGCCGACCACGTCGGGTGTAAAGATGGCGACCTGGGCATTGGGGTCATTCAACGTGGCTTTGGATGTTGAGGGCGCTGTGAGCGTCCAGGTGTATTTCTTGGCTGGATTTTTGGAATCCGCGACGGACGCGCCGAGGTGCACAGGCACGCCGACGGAAACGTTGTTGAGCCCGGTGGCGCCGGTGGCAACCGTGGTCGTTCCCACCAACGTGTAGGTGATCACGTTGGGGTCCGCGGGATTAGCCGCGACCGGCAAGATTTTCAAAACCGCGACGGGAGGAACCGGCTTGGGCGTCGCGGTCGGTGCAGGCTGCTGGGCGGATGCGACCGGCGTCGTCATCATTGGCGGGATGACGACGAACAGCGCAACTGCCGCAAGCACCGCCATCGTGACGAGGAATTTCTTTTGCATCGTTGCTTTCTTCTCCTAATCGTAGGATCGATCTGACACACATCGTCTACTGGCGATCTGAACTAACCTAAGTCGAAGTGCCTCCTTTCGCCGCATCGCCGCGTTGCCCCCTCGTCAGGGCCGCGCAGATGCAATTCCGTTCCAAATTTGCCCTTGCCTGAGCAAATCACGCCTTCATTAGCGTGCGCAGACAAACGTCTTGAAATCCAAAGCGTTCCGATGAATGCAAACGTAAAATCGCGCAGCAGCCATCGAAACGCTTCGATGAAATCAGGCATTGATTCGGTGGTGCTGACGCAATCAGCCGACTTGGCATCTGGCTGACTC
>Ga0272448_1007949_pt1 | contig 11131 bp, 11 predicted proteins | sample YNPCB0191_FD_202220 | JGI IMG/M metagenome (GOLD analysis project Ga0272448, IMG submission 202220) | Hot spring sediment microbial communities from Yellowstone National Park, WY, United States - YNP-CB-019-1 | ecosystem: Environmental > Aquatic > Thermal springs > Hot (42-90C) > Sediment... | reverse complement strand
AATCGAAGTGCCTTATTATTTTAACCACATGTTCAAGCACCGGCTGGCGCTTGGCGAGGGGTCCTACAACCATGAGTGGCCTCCTGGCCTTTTTTATCATCATAGTTGCGGTTTCTGGTGTTACAAGCATTGCCTGCTTTGGCCCGGCTATAACCGTGGGCTGCCATGGTATTATTCTGTCATTCAAGACTATCACCTCTCCAGGAGTGAGGGTTCCTTTGGAAGCTTCCTGGGTTTCCAGTTCTTCTCCTCAAGGATCTTCATAACGTCCCTCTTGTAGACTATGGGGATGTCCTTCTCCGTCCTTATGAACCTGTCTATATCGTCAGGGATTGTGCCGAAGTATTTTCTGTGGAGGTCTATGTAGTTGCTGAGTTTCATCTGGCGGCCCTTGGGCGTGTCTGTTGGTCTTATGCACAGCTTTGCTATCTTGACCGTCGCCTCCTCACGGTTCTCTGCTGCGTAGAGGAGATGCTCAGGTGCTGGTTCTCCATCAATAACTTCACCCGTCCTGAGGTCATTAAGTTTCCACTTCTCCTCATCATCTGGCCTCCCCAGGAATAATCTGCGGTACTTTGATCCGTGTGGACCCAGGACGACTGGTATTCCCCACCGGTTCACACCCGTTGCGATGGCAGCCGCCTTCTGGGAGTAGGCACCCCAGGCAACTCCACATGCCCCCACACGGTTCAGTATGTAGTCTGCTATCTCTTCAAAGTTGCCCTCAAGGGGTTTCTGTGCGAATATGTTGGCTATTTTTATGGCTGCGCCTGATACGTGGGCATTTGATACACAGGAACCCATGTTGACCAGCCCCCTTGCATCAAACTGGCCACCGTATTTTTCATATAGTGTCTGACCATCCTCGTCCCGGTATTCGCCTATTGACATTGCTCCGCAACCCGTGGTGACCACTATGTAGTTCCTCTCAAGGAACTCCTTGGCCATAAGTGCAACGTCCTTCCCACCCTCAGGGTAGTTTGAACATCCCACGAAAGCCACCACTCCGGGTATATCCCCCAAGACGATGGGTGCTCCGACCCTCCTTATCTCAACGTCCTGGGCAGGTCCCCTTCCAGCCCGGATCTTGTATTTCTCGTCCTTGACTCGCCTCTCACCCGCCTTTGTAACCATGGATACTATGGGTATGTTCCTTTCACATTCCTGCTCGCAGCGTCCGCAGGTGTAGCAGAGCTCCTCGATGGCCATCTCTTCAAGTTTGCTGAGGTCACCCTCAGCCGCCTTCTTCACTGCATCCATTACAGGCAGGCTGTTGGGGCAGACCCTCTGGCACCAGCCACAGTCTGTGCACTCCGATGCCAGCCTGATTATCTCATCAATATCTGGCAGTTTTTTGAGGGATTTCCTTATGGGTGCAAGTTTCATTGCAGTTTTAACAGCGACCTCACCCACCTTTTCCGGGTCCAGTATAAGGGCGCCCTCTATGTTGCCGTTTATGAGGTCATTCACGATTTTATCCGGGTCCTCCCCTGTAAGGTCCGGGAGTCCGAGGCACATCTTATCAGTTGTGGCTATGACCGCTGACCTGTTTTTGAGGGCCTCCTCCAGCACATCCGTCCTGACGCACTGCTCATCAACAACTATCACGTCTGCAACGCCACTTCTTATGAAACGTAGCTGTTTTGATAGTGGACCTACAACCTTTGCGGCCTCACTGTACCTTGTCACGTCTATTGCAGCGCAGCAGATTCCGCAGACCTCAACCTCGTCCTCCATTTCCTGCTCATCAAGGTAGTCAACGATGTCTGCGCCTGGCAGCACGTTGTGGCCTATGCAGAGAACAACTGGTTTCTCTGTATCTATGGTCCCGAATCCAAGTTCAACCAGTGGTGCGTCCTCGTCACCCTTTGGAAGGTCCAGGGCCACTATCTGGGCCAGGTCTGCAACTTCCCTTGTAAGGTCATCCATGAGGCCGGCGTGGAATGCCTTTGATTCGAAGTCCTTGCTGTCCCCCTCCTGTCCCGTGTGGCAGGCTGAGAGGAGGTGTGACATCTGTTCCTCGGCGTAGTCCAGCACTTCCCTGAGGTCGCCGAGTTTGGAGGGTCTTTTACCCATCACCGTCCTTGTTATTGGTGCCTCTATATCCACGTTGCTGCCGAGGTCTATCTCATAATCCTCCCCGAGTCTCTCTATTAGGTGTTCAACCAGGTGCCTTGCGTGTCCTGCATGGGCGGCTGTTCCTATCAGGCAGGCCAGGAGAACTGTCCTTGCCTGCTGTGTGGCTGCGTCTATACCGCAGGCTCCCTTCTTACCGAGGAGTTCGCATTTGCCGTAGGTGCAGAGACAGCACATATCACAGAATGGTGCATAGAATGGTTCATATCTTTCAAGTAGTTTCATGTCCCATGATCTCAGGTCAGTCACGTGGGGACGGGGTTTTGGGCCCTTAACCTCTTCTTCCTGAGGTTTTTCCTCAGTTATTATTTCTCCTATGGATATCTGGATGTTCTTGGCATCCCAGAAATCCCCTTTAAGGTTCTTGGCTTTTTTTGATTCAGGCGCCACATCTATCACCAGTATTACTAAATGCAGATTGACAATTATTAATGATTTATAATGATGTTTTTCATTTTATAAAATGAATATATAAAGTTTGTGTATTGCCACTTAACACATAACTTTGAAGACCCTCTTAATAATAAGATCCCCATAATGAGGACCCCTAAGTTTATTACCCTCCCAGATGTACATGGGGCCCGGTCCAGGATCATGCTCCTCAGTATTACCCCAATATAAGTTAAGCTGGAGATAAGTAATACTCACTTTAACCTTTATATTATATGAATGGTTGATATAGTGATTGGATAATAAAACAAAGGAGGCGAATATCTTGCACATTCCAGATGGTTTCATACCATTCCCACAGTACCTCGTGTACTGGGTCATTGCCCTTGTAGCCCTCTATTTCAGCATGCAATGGGCGAGAAGGGATCTTAAAGAAAGACAGATACCACTGTTTGCAGTCCTTGCAGCGGGAATATTTGCGATACAGGCTATGAATATACCGATACCCTGGGGTACCAGCGGCCACATGGTCGGAGCAGCCCTGGTTGCAATAATCTTTGCAAGCCCCTGGGCAGCTGTTCTGTTGCTCTCAATTGTACTCATACTGCAGGGACTCATATTCGGTGATGGTGGAATAACAGCCCTCGGTGCCAACATATTCAACATGGGTATAATCGGAGGATTCGCCGGTTACTACCTCTTCCAGGCACTGAGATCCGCAGGTGAAATACCTGCAGTGATCCTAGCATCATGGGCCTCAATATTCCTTGCAGCCATCGCCTGTGCAGTGGAGATGTGGATAGCAGGGACATTCCCCCTCGTACCCGGCCTCTGGATGATGGGACTCTACCACGCAGTTATAGGCATCATAGAGGCTGCCATAACCGTGGTGGTTGTTCTTGCAATCCAGAGCACCCGCCCTGACCTTTTCTCATTCAGGGACTGGGGAAAGAAAAGTGCCGAGGTGTCATCAAAATGAATGCCCGAGACAAAAAATTTCTGACTGCCGGCATCATAGTTGCCCTCATAATAGCTGTGCTGGCACCCTTCCTTGCCTCATCAAACCCGGACGGCCTTGAAAGCACCGCCGAGAAGGTGATGCCCAACCCTGAAACAGAACCCGTGCTGAAGTCACCGCTAACAGACTACACCCTCCCTGCGCTGGGTGACAGTCCCATTGGTGGTGTCATATCAATGATATTCGGTACGATCCTGGTACTGGCCCTAGCCTATGGTGTGGGCGCAGTTTTCAGGAGCAGGAAAGCTGCAGGTGAAGATGGAGGAGAGGAATGATCCTCCCATTAATTTTTTCTGGTGTGTCTGAATGGAAGACCTCATAAACATCGAAAGGGAGAGCCTGAAGGAGAGCTCAATCCACAGGCTGGATGGGCGCATCAAACTCATAATAACCTTTATAATTATAGCCTTCGCTGTTTCAGCCAGCAGCATCGTTACACTGATATTAATGGAGGCCTACCTCCTTCTCCTCATACTCCTATCAAATGTGTCACCATCATATGCCATTAAACGTATAATCCTTATACTCCCCTTCGGGGGCTTCATTGCACTCTTCCAGCCCTTCATAAGGGCGGGTACTGTTATCTGGGCCGGTCCCCTTGGGATGGATGTGACACTGGAGGGGCTGATCTTCGGTGCACTGCTACTCGGGAAGGTAACCGTGAGCGTGACAGCAGTGATCCTCCTATCCTCAACAACTTCAATGCAGGAGCTGGTTGGATCAGCAAGGAGAATCGGTGTCCCATCAGACTTTGCAATGCTACTCAACCTCACGGTAAGGTACCTCTTCTTCTTCTATGATGAACTTGAGAGGATAAGGAACGCCCAGAAGACCCGCTGCTTTGATATATGGAACAAAAGGACATCCTACAGCTGGAGGCTCAGGAAGGTGGGTGAAACAATTGCGATGATGTTCCTGAGGGCGTATGAACAGGGGGAAAGGGTGTACCTCAGCATGCTGAGCCGTGGATACAGCCAGGACAGCCAGATGTACACTGCAAGAACCGCCCTTGCCGGCCGGGATGTCCTATTTGCAGCTGCAAACATCTTTATACTCGCGCTGCTCCATATACTCCAGCAGGGCTACTGGTGATTGGATGATTGAGCTGAGGGGTTTAAGCTACAGTTACCCCGACGGCACCCCCGCCCTCAGGGGCATTAACATGAAGATAGATAAGGGTGAACGCGTTGCCGTTATAGGGCCCAATGGGGCGGGCAAATCAACACTTTTTCTCCACCTCAACGGGATACTGAGACCCACCACAGGTGAGGTCATAATCGATGGGAAGAAGATGGAATACAGCAGGGATCTGATTAAGATCAGGCAGAAGGTTGGAATAGTCTTTCAGAACCCTGATGACCAGCTCTTCTCACCCACAGTCCGGGAGGATGTTGCCTTTGGGCCCATGAACCTGGGGCTTCCCATGGACGAGGTCGAGGAGAGGGTCAGGGATGCACTCCAGAAGGTGGGTATAACCGGCTATGAGAATAGGGCGCCACATCACCTCAGCGGAGGGGAAAAGAAGAGGGTGGCCATCGCCGGTATACTTGCAATGAAGCCTGAGATCATGGTACTTGACGAGCCAACAACCGGTCTGGACCCGGAGACAGCCGATGGTATAATCAGGATACTCCTTGAACTGAGCATGGAGGGCATAACCGTCATAATATCCTCCCACGACGTTGAAATAATAAACCAGTTTGCAGAGAGGGTTTTTGTACTTAATAATGGGAAACTTATTGCAGAGGGCACACCTAGAGAGATCTTCAGGGATGCTGAACTGATCAGTAGGGCCAGTTTAAGGCTTCCAAGGACTGCTGATCTAATGAACCGTCTCAGAATGGCTGGTTTTGAAGTTGATGTGAAGCTTACTGTTGAGGAAACCTACCATGAACTCCTGCACCTCCTCGGTGGAGATGCATACCACCTGTTACTCCATTTCCTGCGTGAAGAGAAACAGCACAGACTCATACATATCCTTGGAGAGGAGAAGTACCACCAGCTACTCCATGCTCTGAAGGAAAGCTAACAGAAAAATTAATTCAGTTTTCAAACATGCGTCAAGGCGGGCAAAATTCTAGAGCTTTGGCTCAAGTCTCTTGATCATGAAGGCCATGAAACCCACGAGCATCGGGAAAAGGAAGAGGTATATCATTATTATGGCTATTGGTGGTAGAACTGAGCCCATGACCGTGGAGGCTGCAAGGAGCATGACAAGGAATATGACCGGGCCGAGAATCGCCAGGAACATGTATATCATTGTGAAGGAATTAAGCTTCTGTGAATAGTCCTTGAGCTTCATCCTCATCTCATAGGCAATATCATCGGCGATGACATTGAGGGTCTTTGATAGGTCCCCACCACTGTTGAGGGTCCTCGTGATCTGATAGACCGCCCTCTTAAGACCATCAGATTCTATGCGGTTGCTCATCTCAATGAGCGCATTCTCTGTTGTCTCACCATACTTGATCTCCTCAAGGGTCCTTGCAAACTCCTCAGAAAGTGCGCCGTAGCCTGACATTGCAACTGATCTCATGCTGTCATGGAGCCCGAGGCCTGATTTGAGCTCGGTTGCCATCTGACGGAGGGCGAAGGGAAGTTCCCTTGAGGCCTCACTTGAACGTTTACCCTTCTGGAGGTTCGGGAGGAAGATTACAATTATCGCCATAAAGAGGACCGCGAGCATCATTGCAAGGCCTATCTCAATTCCAAAGCCAAGGAGGACCATCACCACCAATAGAACTGCGCCTGATCCACCCCCAAGGATAATTATGAGTTTAGGGTCAAGCTGTTCCTTCTCCTCCTCCTTCAGGAGTTCCTCAAGAGACGCCCTCTCAAAGCTGGCTCTGGTTGCGCTGTCCTCACCCCGCTCCTCCAGCCTCTTATCCGCCTCTATAAGACCCTTAAAGACCTCTATCTCTTCAGGCGTCATTTTCATCCGGCTTATAACCCGGGCGGATCCCCTCCTTGAGAGAAATCCTGGTTTAGGTTTTTCTGAACTCCTCTTCAGAAGTCCGCCAGGCCTTCCGATGGGGGGTGTCTTCGGCTTTATTTCACCCATCTTCTGAACAGGTTTCTGGACACCCTCACCCACCTTCTTTGTGGATGTGAGGGTTATGCCGCCAAGTCTGTCAAATATTTCCCTGATGGAGACCATGATACACCTCAGAGTATGCTGTCAAGGACACCGTCAGGGTCCCTGTAGTATTCATGTATGTAGCGTCCCACCTCATCTATGCTCCTTATGTTCTCATCGGCCATGTACTCCAGTACTAGCCTCCTCCTCTCAATTTCCTCCTCGATTTCATTTATGCTTATGGCCCTCAGTTCAGCTATCTCCCTGAGGGTCTGGCTGGCTATACCAACATATTCAACCTTATCAGCCACACTGTTCCACTCGAAGACCCTGTTGAGCTGGACGTTACCCTCTTCCATACCCACGACCTCGGCGACCTCAGTTATCCTCCTTATGGAGCCCCCCTCAGGTCTGTACATTCTGTTCTGCATTATTATGAAGTCAAGGGCGGGTATCATTATCCTCGGCACATTCATGGGGGGGTTTATGAGACGGGTTATGGTTTCCCTTGCTGTGTTGGCGTGGAGTGTCCCGAATCCACTGTGACCCGTGTTAAGGGCTGTGAACAGGGTTATGGCCTCACTGCCCCTCACTTCCCCCACGATGACCCTGTCTGGTCTCTGACGGAGGGAGTTCTTGACGAGGGTATCCATGTCAAGTTCCCCCTTGCCCTCTATGTTGGGTGGCCTTGTCTCCATCCTGAGTACATGGGTGTGGGGGAGCTGGAGCTCCAGTGTATCCTCAATGGTTATGATACGCTCGGTTGGAGGCACGAAAGCTGATACCGTGTTGAGGGTTGTTGTTTTACCGGACCCGGTACCCCCCGCCACTATGGCGTTGCATGGTTTCACGCCCAGACCATCTGTGCATACCCAGAGGAAGGCTGCAAGGTGGGATGACATGGTCTTGAAGTTTATGAGGTCAACAACAGTGAAGGGGTCCTTCCTGAATTTTCGGATTGTGAGTGTCGAACCATCAGGAGAGACCGGAGGTATTGTTGCATTGACCCTTGAACCATCAGGGAGCCTCGCATCAAGTATGGGTGTCTGCTGGTCTATGCGCCTGTTAACCTGTCTTGCTATAAGGTCTATGATGGACTTTATGTCGTCATCGTTGTTGAAGACGACATTGGTGATCATCATTCCCAGCTTCCTGTGGTAGACGAAGACAGGTTTTTTGACACCTATTACCATTATCTCCTCTAGGTCATCGTCCTTTATGAGTGGGTCCAGTTCACCGTACCCAAGCATCTCCTGGGATATCTGTTTTGCCAGCTTGTCAACATTACGGACTCCCTTCATCCTTAGGAATTCCTTGACCTCTGACATGAATGTGGATTCATCTATTCTGAACTCTTCACCCTTGGAGACCGCAACCTCAACCAGTTTTTCCCTGATCTCATTTAGGAGTTCTCTCTCCTTCTCAGAGAACTTTGGAAGGGAAACCCGGTACTGGGGTATCAGGTCCCCCTCAATTATCTCAACATCCTTTAAATCCACCCGAGGGGAGGCTGGTTTTGGTTTGGGCTTCTCAAGCACCTTTTCGACCTTGAATTCTGATTTTTCTGGTCTTTCCTTCCTTTCCTCCCGGGGGAATTCCTCCTCATCCGTTGCAAATTCCCCAAGGATCTCCTTCAGAATTTCCTTCCTCTTATCCCTCATATTACTCAACTCTTTATATGTGAAGGATGATATTTAAGTATATGTCAGCAAGGTGCCCTGTCTGTGGGGAGGACCTCCCTGCCTACAGGGGTGGTGTCGATATCTACGACCCCTGCGATGGGTGCATGGACCTCCACCTGAGTAAGTTCAGACCCATCAATGAGGTATCCGGTTCAATTCCAGGGGCTTGTGAATGCGGCCGGAGGCATCTTGACGCTGTCATGGCCCATATCGCAGGGATCATGATTAGGGATGGATGTATACCCGAAGATGCGAGGCTCAGGGACGTCGGGGCTCCCCTCATAACTCCAGCGCTCCCCCTTGAATCCCCTCCATTCCTTCCAGAAAGATCCCTTGTTCTTCTATCACCCCATGTTGATAAAGGGGTCGCTGAAATCATCATGGACCATGTTCCAGAGGTTAAGGGTGTTTTAAGGGGTGATATGAGCACTGTTCCCGGTATGATGGACTCTAATAGCCAACCACATGTATATGAGCTCCTGGCAGGTTGTGATATGAGATGTGACATCATTGAAACACCCTCCGGGACCCTCTCAATATACAGGAGGCAGAGCAGACTTCACATAGAGTTTTCATCCGGGAAGAATTTGAAGATTCAGGCTGCTGCACGCGAGATACTCTCACTGCGTCCTGAGAATGTGCTGGATGCGACATGCGGCCCCGGGACCCTGGGGATATTCTCCCTTATGGCAGGTGCCCGGAACGTTGTATTCAATGACATCTGGAGGGAAGCCTGTGAGATGACCCGCCTGAACCTGCAGGTCAATGGATTCAGTAAAGGGTTCAGGGTGTGCAACAGGGATATAAGGGAACTGCCAGATCTGATTGATGAGAGGTTTGATCTCTGCATAGTGGACCCCTTCCCTGGTGTTGATGCCCGTGAATTTATTGATGCTGCAGAGAGACTTGCAGAGAACGTCCTCCTGATAGGGTGAATACCCTAAATGCCAATGTAGACAGCAACTGCAGGGATCACGAGTACACCCATGAGGTGAGACTTACTTGTGCCGGTACAGTGGGGGATGAGTCCAAAGGAGGTTGATGCTATAAGTGCAAGGGTGATGAATGGTAGGCTGGCCCCCTCCATGACTGCAAAAAGGAATATGGAAGCTGTCATGAATAGCATGACCGCCAGCGAAATTTTTCCGTAATTGATCCCCGATAGATGGGTGCAGATATAATCAGCAGCCTTAATGGATATTACAGCCGCCAGGGATACAGCCAGGAGTGAGGCTGAGATGAAAAGGAAGATGTGGCCTGCATCTATATCATGCATTATCTGGGATATGTAGACGGCAATGCCACTCCTCGGGTTTCCGATAATGTAGAGTGTCATGAGAGAAAAGAGGGCATCCGAGGTGTTAAGGCATGACAGTGCAGTGATGAAGTCTCCTGGCGAATCCTCCCCACCCGAACCCGTGAGGGAACATGCTATCATACCGCCCTGGGCGGGTCCAAATCCTGGTAAAAATCCCAGCAGGACCGATGCAACACCGCCTGCAAGAACAGACCTGGCAGTACCTGCATCAAACACTGTGAATGGCTCTGTTTCCTGCTCAGGCAGAGATGATCCTGAACTGAAGCTGTAGATAATTGTGCTGAGACCGAAGAAACCAGTGAATAGTGTCATCAGGCCAAGTCCAGGGGATATCGGTGCCTGGAAAATAATCCACCCCATGGCCCCTGAGAAAAGAAAGATGACAGCTGCCCAGAAGAGTGTTTCAGAATTCCTGCTGAGCTTAATCATCAGGTAAACAGAAACAAGGATGAGTATTAACCAGATTTGTGGTCTGATAAATCCATAGATGGGTGGCAGTGCCAGGAGAAGGAGTGGTAAAAATATTATTGTCAGCAGGATTCCAGCCACACCACCAATTGTTGCAGCCCTTATGGCCTCACCAGCCCTACCCTCAAGGACCATACGGTGCCCTGGGAGAACAGAAAGTGCGGTTCCCTCATCAGGGACCCCCAGCAGGGTTGAGGGTATGAATTCAAGGAGGGCATGGGTTACAGAGAGTGATAATAAAAAAACAGCCAGAGCTTCCTCCGGGATGAAACTCAGAATCTGACCGGATACTGCAAAAATGAATGCCCCGACGGTATTAACATGGATACCCGGAATCAGACCTGTCAATGCACCGGTTATAACTCCAAGAAAACAGGCAAAAAGGATTTCAATTATCCAGATCACCTGAAATGGTCTGATGTGTGTGTAAGAAAGGCTTGAAGATCACATCAGCCTTCTTACATCAGTAACCTTCAATTCAATACGGTGAAAGGCTTGAAGATCACATCAGCCTTCTTACATCAGTAACCTCTATGTTGCTGACACCCTCAATTCCGGAAAGGCTCTCCTCAGCAGCCTCTGTTCCGCCCTCTGCGTCACCAACAACAACCATCACATTTAGGGCCACCAGACCAAATGCTATGGGTTCCTCATCTATCTTGTGAAGTTCCGTGCCCTCAGGTATTCTATCCTGGATCTCCTTCTTCAGAGCCTCAAGATCAACATCGGGGCTCTCAGGCATAACCTTTATGGTGGCTACTACATCTCCCATTAATACTACCTCCCTGCATGGTATTAAATTAATACTTATTTATATATTTTTCCTATGGTCCCTCGAATCCACACTTGCACCTGTAGGTGTGGCCGAAGGTCCTGCACTTCTGGCACCTGTAGATCATCTCACCGCACATTGGACATTCAAATTTCACATATGTCTCAACCAGAGGTATCTCCTGTTTACAGGATGTACATTCCATCTTGGTCATTTAATCACCTCTTATAACTGTACATACACATTCCGAAGCACCTGCCCTTAAAATGGA
>Ga0272448_1007947_pt1 | contig 11136 bp, 10 predicted proteins | sample YNPCB0191_FD_202220 | JGI IMG/M metagenome (GOLD analysis project Ga0272448, IMG submission 202220) | Hot spring sediment microbial communities from Yellowstone National Park, WY, United States - YNP-CB-019-1 | ecosystem: Environmental > Aquatic > Thermal springs > Hot (42-90C) > Sediment... | reverse complement strand
ATAATTATTTATCAAGATGATCATTATAGAAGATTATTTATCAGGATAATTATTTATCAAGATGATCATTATAGAAGATTATTTATCAGGATAATTATTAATCAAGATAATTGTCAATCAAGATGACAATTAATCAATATGATTAATTGAGATGATTATTAATAATGAAGATCAAGATGATTAATATCAAGATTATGTATTAAAATGATTATTAATCAAAATGATTTATCAAGATTATTAATCGAGACGATTTATCAAGATTCTTAATTAAGATTATTAATCAAAATGAGTTATCTAGTTGATCAATAGAGAAAATTATTTATTAAGATGCTCAATAGAGAAGATTATTTATCGCGATAATTATTAATCGTGATAATTATTAATCAAGATAAGTATTTTATCAAGAAGATTATATATCAAGATAATTAATAGAGAAGATTATTAATCAAGTAGATAAATAAAGAAGATGATTTATTATGATTATATAATTTGTTAAATACTATAAGTGACAACAGTTATAAAATACTTAATTTAGACAAGTTTAGTAATAAACTACATCATTACGGCTAATAATAACAACACACTTCAATAAAATCATGTTAATGTTGTTAATTATTTAATTAGAAATGCCACTTTACTTACATTATGTTAATTATATAACATATTATTTAACATAATAAATTATTAACCATATTAAGTTATAATAATGATGGATTATCATTTTACAATATATATCCTAATAGACACTCCAGCTATTCAAACTTTTTAAATGATATTGATAAATTTCACTATAAACTGAGTAGTTAAATCAAATCATTAACATTATCCGATGATGTTAATGATTATTACTATAAGTAATATGATAGCACTTTTGATTATATTAATGACCATTAACCATATTATTAAGATATACATTTTGATTATATTAATGACCATTAACCATATTATTAAGATATACATTTTGATATTGATTTATTGCTTCTTATTATTAACTATCATCATAATTAAGTATTAATAATTATTATCAACAGTATTTGTATATAAACGTTAGGATGATCGACTTCTTAATAAGAATTACTATAATCATTATCTTTTATAAAAGATCATGGAAATCTATTTATAAATAATTAGGTAATTATTAAAATATTCATTATCATACTTTATAATCTGACTATAATTGTTTTTATTAAGAAATAACTTATCTATATAACCAAAATAGATTCAATTTACATTCATTTAAAATTCTGGTCCTTTCTCTACAACAATATGAAAACTAATTACATTGATTTATAAAGATGTATTATTGATATTAAGGGAACTATAAAGATTAATTTTGATCTGATTAACCGATTTTATTGTAAATTAGGGGGTTTGTTAAGATTAAACTTGATCAAGTTTAATATTTTATGTGTAATTAATTACAACCAAATTAGTTTAAATATCATTTATAGTTACATTTTTGATCTTAATAATTATAATAGATCTTCTCATATTCGAGAGTACTATTGTATGATATTAATTAAAATCGATAGCTATATTGTATGATATTAATTAAAATCGATAGCTATATTGTATGTTTAAGAATCTATCAAATATTAATATTTATTAACTAATCTGTTATATTTCTATAAAGGTACTATCGCCTATTAAAATGTAAGTAGGATGGTAAATGCAGGGTATATTAAAATAATTTCTCCATATCCTAGAATGTGAATCTGTTGTTGATACTAAATTATCAACAGAATATTATATTGAGGACCAAACCCCTTTTTATATGATAAGAAAACAACCATAACTCTAGAAAAAGATGGAAAGATGATGATTATGGACTTTTAAATATATGGTTAGGGATTGTCAATAGTATGTTGAATGTTGTCAAAATTCAACGATATACTATATTAACTTATTTTCTAGGAATCAAAAATCTAAATAAACCCGATTACCAATTATTACTTAACAAAGATGAACCTCCTAATAGATTGGAATTTTTAAATGACTTTCTCAGTGTAAAAAATATTAATTATTAATCAGGTAATACCCAATTTTTAATTGGAATAATGACCCGACAGATTTTAGATAAATTAATATTGATACTATATATATGAATAATATCTTTAATCTCTAAATAACTAGGAAATTGTTTCATTTAATTTTAAGTAAATATAGTCAGAAGGTAAAATATGAATATCATAATGATTTTAACATACTTTGATATCTATTTAATAAATAAATGAAAAATATATCTGGTATTAAATAGTATAATATTTTTATAAGATAATCAAGAAAAATATGCAATTTATTAATTATCATCTAGAATAAAACATTAATACTCTCCTTTAATAATTATATTCACCTCTGTAATATAATTATTAATACTCTCCTTTAATAATTATATTCACCTCTGTAATATAATTTATCAATATGGATATTCTTCTTTATTAATTACCTTCATATTTAATCCTTAAATTTCCGTATTGATTCAACATTTTAATAATTAATGTATTATTCTTCAGTCTCCTAAGTTCGTCCGCCTTATTATAATTAAATGAAAGATGACACTCTATTTGAGTAATAATTATTTTGATGACTCATTCAATCTTAATAATTATTGTCTATTGAGTTTATCATACAATCTAACTCTAGGATAATATTTTTTGATTTATCATCTTAATTTTCGCCTGATGAATAACAATATAATTTCCAATATTAAATCACACATTGATACAATAATTTGCCAAATTATTACTAATCCTTAAGTCACTAATGAAAATTAGTTGAGTTTATTATAGATACTATTTGTCTATAATGTTTATTAAATCACACATTGATACAATAATTTGCCAAATTATTACTAATCCTTAAGTCACTAATGAAAATTAGTTGAGTTTATTATAGATACTATTTGTCTATAATGTTTATTAAATCTTAATAATTGACATTATACATATCAATTAAACTCGTATTAATCATTAATTGATTCTCTGTGGTCTAAAAGAAGGGTCAATAAATTCTTATTAATCTGTGATAACTTAATAAACTCTTATTACTTTATAATAACTTAATAAACTCTTGTTATTCTATGATAACTTAATAAAATTTTATTAAGTATGGTAGATCATATAAATAGTAGAAATGTATCAATTAATCTACCTGTTACTAAATTTAGATCATTATTACCAATCAACGTAATTTATTTACTAACGCTTTAGTATGTATGGTTAAATCTATTTATTTTAATATTTAACTATATGATTACTCATTCATTAAGTGTAATAATTGTTATTATGATAATATTGAGACATGATTAATTTAATCAGCTAACATGACACTATTAAAATCAAAGATTAACTTTTATATAAAAAATTATCTTTAGGTTACATATTAACAATTGACTAGATTTTACTTATTTAAAGAGTATATAATTAAATATTTGGTGAGATTAAACTATCAATGGTAATTTAACTAAATTACCATTAATAAATAAACATAGCATTTATACAATTTTAATTTGGTTATCACTATAGACACAATCTAGTAATAATCTCTAGGATATCTAATAATAGGTGACTTACCGTGAATCCTAGTGGTTACAGACTTGAATTGTCGATGCATGTCTGTCCTATACCCAGTATCCAGTTCTATTTTAGGATATTTCAGCTTAAATTCATCTTGATGAGTGATTAGATATGAACGTAATTCTTTTGGTGCTTCCTGATAAGAATTATAAAATTTTGTAGCTCCCATCGATAATAAATGCTCTATCATATTCAAGTGCCCTCCTTTACCAGCGGGTATTAAAGAAATATTTAAAATAGTACGTGTTATCATTATATCTTTATCTTTAAGGACTGAATAAAGATAATCATAAAGCTCAATATTGCCAGTTGAGGCAGCCATTAACACAGCACTAGTTAATAGAATTGGGCCACGTTCTAAATAATATTTCACCAAGGATATATCGTTTTGTTTTGTTGCCGACAATAAACATTCATCTACACCAATTACTCGTTCTGATCCACGGACACAAATATTTCCGATTTCAGCTAATAGTTGTAAATATCTTTCTCTAGGTGATAAGGTGGTATTGGTGAATACTTCAGGACTCACCCCCAAATCTCTGGTAGCTTTAATGATCCAAAAGTGTGTATCTTGACAGATGGATTGATATTCCTTATTGGTAACACACCAATTAATGATATCTTCATAAGATAAAGGTAAAAGAAATTGAAAAATAACTTCATAAGACAGTTGTTGAATTTGAGTTGGACTGTCCATTTAAAATGGACAAATTAAAAAAATAATTTATCAATTTTCTTTTAATATCTGTAAATAATAAAATTGATATATTTTATATTATTATTGTAATTCCAATAATGGAATTATTACCCTATGAAAATTTATTCGATATTTTATTACCACTTCCTTATCAACAAATAATTTGCTTTTGTCTAAGTAATTGGGAATATTATAATAATATTGGACAAGATAACATTTTTTGGGCGTCGAAAGCATTCAGAGACCTAAATGTGCCAGTTAAAGAATTTAATCTAACTTATTTAAAGGGTCGAAAAAGATATTTAGAACTCTTAGCTAAGATAGGAGGTAACTGTATTCCAGGATCGGAAAAAATTATTGGTGTAAATGAATGTTTAGTATTAGCCAGTTCACGTAATGATTCAATTTAGTTAACTATTTTTTACAGAAAGGTGCCACTGACATGGAAAAGGCTATTAGTCAAGCAGCTAGAAATAGTCATCTCGAATTAGTTAAATATTTAATAAGTCGGATATCAATAGACAAATTAATCAATAGTAATATTTTATATAAGGCATTAGTAGCAGGAGCTAATGGTCAAAGTAGAGAGATAATAGATTATCTAATTACTCTGAGTAATAATTTAAAACAAGAAAATTATTACTGTGATTTCCCTGCTCTTGGTGATTTGGCTAACGCTTTGAATGAAGTTGCCAGGGTCGGTAAAATAGATTTATTTAACTATATACTTTCATTAGTTGGAAGCTTAGATAATTTACCAAGGGCTTTGGCTGAAACTATACGAGGAGGCAATATCAAAATAATTGAACACATTTTTGATATTGATCCTACTCTCAAAACTAATTTTATTTTAAATGGCGGATTATATTTAGCAACTAAAAATGGTCAAAAACAAACTATGGATTACTTTTTAAAATCAGGAAGCGACTGGCGCGCGACAGCCAATGATATTGATAAAATATTAAGTGGTGCTGCTAGTTCAGATAATAAGGAATTAGTTAATTATGCAATTGCATTAGGAGCAGTTAATTTACCAAAAGCTATAAATGAAGCAATTAATAAAGATAAGTTAGAAATGATCAAATATCTATTAATTAATGGACCTATTTTTAAAAGTCAATATTCTAGTTTAATATTACCAACCAATGCAGATTTAGACAATATTTTAGATATTATTACTAAACATGAAGACTTAAATTCGTTAAAGTATGTACTGTTAATGGGAAGCGACTTGCGCGCGTTGCTACTAATTTAAGAGATACTTTATTACAAGCGGTAAAAAATCACCGATCTTGTCAAGCTGAGTTTATAATGAAAAATTTAATAGCACTTAAAAATCAATATTCAAACATTATCTTACCAACACCAACAGATCTTGAATTAGTTATATGTTTATTTATTCATCACAGTAATAATATGATGGCAGCGTATTGTATTAATTTTAAAAATACTGTGCTTAAATGATATAGATATTACAATATTAATTAAAAATTATACAAATGTCTATCTTTTATTCATGCGTGTTATTAAACTAAAACATAATGCAATAAATTGTTAGAGAGAATCATTATCCATATTGATATTGTATAACTAGTTCTGTATCTTATTAAATATATAATTGTAATACAATTATATATTTAGATAAGTATATCATTATATAATGATACACTTGTGAATTTATCACCTTCCAATATAAACTTGATATTAAGATATTGTAATGAGTAATTCAATTGTGCGTAATAATGTAAAAAGTAATAATTAATAAAGATTTTATTATGGGTAATAAATGGAATTATTACCCTATGAAACTTTATTTAATATTTTACTGTCACTCTCGTATCAACAAATAATTAATTTTTGTCAAACTAATCGACAATATTATAGTATATGTCAAGATAATAACTTTTGGGCTATTAAGGCTGTTAGGGAGTTTAAAATTACAGTTAAACAATTTTATCAGAGCCAATTAACAGGTCAAGATAGATATTTACAATTATTAGCAGAGGTTGGGGATATTTGTGTTCCAGGATCAGAAAGAATTATTGATGTAAATAAATGTTTGGGATTAGTCAGCGCCAATAATAATATTAAACTAATTGATTATTTTATTACTAAAGGAGCGGATGACATTAATTATGCATTATTACAAGCGGCTAAAAACGGACATCTGGAAGTGATTAGATATCTATTATCATTATTACCGGAAGACACGATAATACCTAGAGACGTGTTAAAGGAAGCACTAATCTTAGCTACCTATGGACAACATCAATTGATAATTAAGTACCTGATAACTTTAGGTAAATTTTTTCATCAATTAGATGTTAATTACATCTTTCCATTTACTGAGGATTTAAACGAAGCACTTATTACTGCAGCTATCACTGGCAATATTCAAATTTATGATTATTTAGTCTCATTAGGAAGCGACTTGTGCTCGATAGCTGATAATTTAAATGCTACTTTATTTGCTACAGCCCAATATAATCATCCTGACTTAATTATTCACATTGCTAATCTAGCTAGAAAAAAACGTTATACTATTGATTTATCTTTAGCTTTATATGGAGCTGCCTATGGTGGTCATCAAGAGTTAATTGATAAATTATTAACTCTTGATAATCACTTAAATAATGGTAGATTTTTGAATAATGCCTTATATCAAGCAGCTATAGGTGGACATCAAAAAATTATCGATCACTTACTGTCTTTAGGGGCCGACGATATTAATCAATTATTAATAGGTGCTGCTATTGGTAATCATCAGCAATTAATTAATTATGCTTTATCTTTAAATGCTACCGAACTAGATTTAGCATTAGTATCTGCCACAGGTGCAGGTAATATTGATTTAATACCCTATTTAATTGAACTTGGAGCCACTAGTCTAGATCAAGCTATAATTAATGCTATTAATAATGATCAAGTAGAGACTGTTAAATATCTTTTGTTAGAAGGATCCAATCTTAAACAAAAATATCCACAATTAATATTGTCAACTATTGAACAATTAGAAGATAATAATATTTTAGGATTGGCTAGCAAACATAATGATGTTGAATTATTAAACTATTTAGTATCATTAGGAAGCGAGTTGCGTGAGTTGCCATTAATTTAATTGATGCTATATTTACTGCTATCGAATATCATCAAGATAACATTCTTAAATATCTGTTAATCAATAAATCACAATTGAAACAACAATATCCAACACACGAAGAGATAGATGACATTTTTTCATATTTCGCTAATATTAATAACTAGTACCAAGTTAAAATTGATATAATAATTAATTATAATCATTATTATATAATGAATTCATTACCTTATGAGATAGTATTTAACATCATATTTTATTTACCTTATCAGGATATTATTAAGGTGTGTTTAACCAATAGATATTTTTATGCAATTTATTGGGATGATACTTTTTGGGCTCTCAAAGCTAACTTTGATTTTGGGGTTAAGGGAGAACAATTTGGTCAGTCTAAATTAAAGGGAAAATATCGTTATCTGAAGCTATCAGCCATAAGAAGTGCACGTTTATTGTTGACAGGTCGATATTAATTCATTTTTTAAATCAGAGTAAAAAGATAGATGACATAGTGTTAATATTAAAATTGATTTAATAATTAAATATTTCATCATAAGATAATGGATTCATTACCTTATGAGACCTTATTTAATATTTTAATTTATTTATCATATCGAGAGATCATTAATATCTGTTTAACCAATAAATATTGCTATACTATCAGTCAAGATGATACTTTTTGGACTCTCAAAGCTAACTTTGATTTTCGGGTTACCAGAAAACAATTTGGTGACTCTAAATTAAAGGGAAAAGGTTGTTATTTAAAATTCTTAGTTACCAAAGGATTGATTTTTATTCCCGGAATGGAGAGAATAATTGATATTAATTTATGTTTAAAATTAGCTAGTGATCAAAATAATCTTAAACTGGTTGATTATTTTTTGAATCAAGGAGCGACTAATATTTATTTGGTCTTTTTAAGAGCAGCTAAATATGGTCATCTAGATATGATGCATTATGTGGTCCCAAAGTTACCTAATATAATACCAGCCAGAATATTAAAAGAGGCTCTCTATTTAGCTTCATCAAGACAACATCAACAGATTATCGATTATGTAATTAATTTGGGATTAAATATTGGAAAGAAGAAACGTTCATATCAATTTCCAACGATTCATCAGCTATATGAAGCACTAATTCTGGTTGCTAAAACTGGCAATGTTGAACTATTTGATCATATTATATTTTTTATTAATGGATATTGTAATAATGGATATGATGATATATTATATGATATATCATTGAGTAAATCTTTATTTAATTGTTCTTCTCACAATCATAAAGATTTAGTTATCCATATCCTCAACCAAACTAAAGGTCGCGAAAATTATTTTATTACAGCTTTGAAAGGTGCAGCTTATGGAGGATATAAAGGGTTAATTGATCAACTTTTAATTTTATGTCCATCAATTAAAAATGAAAAGCAGTTAAATGTTATTTTATCTAGCGCACTCAAAGGTAATCAAATAGATATTATTAACTATTTATTCACTCTTGGAGCTAATCATTAGTCACCGCTTTTGTTTATAATAAACCTCAGGTGATACAATATTTATTGGCACAATAAATAATTTTTAAAAACACTATCGATTATATTAAGATGATTACTGGATTTAAAGTAACAAAATTAATGGGAATATTAACTGTTTATTTATAATAAGCATATTGTGGTAATCATTCTCTTTATTTAAAAGATACACACTTTACTTAATTTCATTAACTATTAATAATAGATTAAATTATTAATACTGTACCAATTACTATTAACAACTAATTAAATTGTTGTTAATTATTAATCAACTTTATTAATATCATATTGAACTGTTAATGACTAAATTAATATTAACTATCAATAGTATGTTAAATTATTATTGATATAACTAACACTAATAATCTCTATTAAATAGTTACTAATAGATTAAAATGTTAACAATTAATTAAATATAAATAATTTATTAGATTGTTATTAGGTGGGTAACTAAAAATGACGTTCTCAACAATTAACAAGTTTTATCGATTGAAGATTAAGATATATGATCAATGGTAAATGGCATTCAAATTAGTTATACATAGTATTTATGATTAAGGAACATGGAAATTTAAGATAACCTACATGGATAAATTATACCCATTATTATGAATTTAATAGGTAATATGCATAAGTATCTTTCAATGATAAGATCAATTTAATTTAAACTTTAAAAAAAGATAATTGATCTAAAAGGATTTAAAAAGATAATTGATCTAAGAATATTATGGAGATAAAACTGGTGTTAAAAGTATATATTACTGTTAAAATCTATTTTTATAATTGTAAAAAAAAGTTCATGTAGTTAACATATGATTATTAATAATTTTTTCTTGCTAACTATAAATGGAATTATTAGCTTATGAAACTTTATTTAATGTTTTTATGCCCTTTCATATCAACAAATAATTAATTTTTGTCAAACTAATCGACAATATTATAATATCTGTCAAAATGGAACTTTTTGGTAGCGTCTTGAGCGCGATCGACTAAAGCTTATCTAGATTTAAATGTTCCATATAGTATTTTTGATAATAACTCATTGAATCTATCAGATCGTTACCTAGAGTTATTAGTTATTGAAGGTCAAATATGTATTATTGGGTCTGAACATATTATTAATGTTGATACCTGTTTAGCTTTATCTAGTGGGCAAAATGATGTCAATTTGGTTAATTATTTTTTGAGGAAAGGGGCCAAGAATATAAATAATGCTGTCATTCAAGCAGCCAAAAATGGTCATCTTGAATTATTGAAATATTTGGTTTCGTTGTATCAGACAAATCAAACAATACCTAAAAAGGTTTTAGTAGAGGCTTTAAAATTAGCTACTTCTAATCAACATCGACAGATAATTCAATATTTAGTTGATGTAGGTAAAATATTTAATCAACGAAATACTAAATATGTTTTTCCTAAACTTTATATTTTAAATAATATTCTAATCGAGAGTATTGGCACCGGTAATATTAATCTCTTTGATTACATATTTTCTCTTGGTACCAATGATCTAATTGAGGCGTTATTAGAAGCCTCCTTCGAGGGTTCTAAAAAAATAATAGATCACATTTTGTATCTTGATCCATCTCTTTTACAGTCAAAAGATAGCTTAAATGGAGCATTATATAATGCCGCAAGAGGTGGTCATCAAAAGATTATTAATTATTTAATGTCTTTAGGAAGCGACTTGCTCCGAAAGCTGATGATATTAATAACATCTTAAGAGGTGCCGCTACAGGCGGACAATGGCAAATAATAGATTATGGGTTGTCTCTAGGTGCTAATGATTTAAATGAAGCTTTAATAATAGCAGCGAAAGAAGGAAACATTGATTTAATAAATTATTTGATTTCACTTGGAACTGTGGTGTTAGATGAAGCTTGGTATATAGCAATTGATTATGATCAATTTAGAACAGTTAAATATCTGTTAACTCAGATGATGAATCTTAGAAAACAAGATCCAATATTAATAATATCCACAATAAATGACTTAAATAATAAACATATTTTAGCATATGCCCGAAAACATAATGATACTGACTTATTAAACTATTTAATAACACTAGGTGTTACATCTTAATATTACCTCCTTTTGGGGCAACAAAGAATGATATAATTTTCGTTACTTTAAGATGATTAATATCAAAAAGACTCTTATTATTGATCAATATCAAAAAGACTCTTATTATTGATCAATATCAAAAAGACTCTTATTATTGATCAATATCAAAAAGACT
>Ga0272448_1007946_pt1 | contig 11136 bp, 7 predicted proteins | sample YNPCB0191_FD_202220 | JGI IMG/M metagenome (GOLD analysis project Ga0272448, IMG submission 202220) | Hot spring sediment microbial communities from Yellowstone National Park, WY, United States - YNP-CB-019-1 | ecosystem: Environmental > Aquatic > Thermal springs > Hot (42-90C) > Sediment... | reverse complement strand
CTGATTCTTACCAGATTCCACATTCCATCTGCTCCTTGAGCTAGACCAAAAGTAGTCTCATCTAGTGTGTGCTTTTCATTAGCAAGTTTTTCATTTAGCTGTTGAACAAGATCAGTTAGATGTTGTTTAATATCACTTGGTAACTCTACTGGGGTTGGACTAGGTACTTCTGTTGGAGTTTTAGTTGGTTCAGCTGTTGGACTTGAGGTAATTCCTAAAGTAGGAGTTTCTTTACGTGTAGGGCTCTCTAAGCTTGGCAAATACTCAGTCAGCGGAGCACAAGCTGCAAGAGTTGAAGCAAGAGCAGTACCAGTAAAGATTAATCTAGGAACTCTTGATTTTCTACTGTTACCTTTATCTTCCCCTTCTGCAAAGTGCTTTGTTCCCCTTCCTCCTTCCGTTGAAAGCTTAGCTCTTGTTAAAACAATTTTTTCAACTGTTCTCACAAGACCTCTTAAACCCTTTGCTAAATCTTCTTCTTTTAATGGCTGAGCTGACTTAAAAGCAAGATATAGTTTAGAAAAAAGCTCTGATATTTGTTCTGAGTAAGGACCTTTAATTATCTTTTCAATCTTTTCAAGATGTATCTTGTCATCAGGGTTATCTCCCCAAGGAAGAGTATTCATACCTTCAACTCCAACAACTCCAAGTGCAATCTTCTTGCTGTTTCTCACTTCCTCTCCTAAAAACTGCTTTAAAGCTTGACCTATTCTGCAACCAAGAAGATACGATATTACCTCTTGTGAATAGACATCATGAAGATAATCAGCATTATAAAGTCTTGGTACTCTTCTGGTTCCATCAAAAGGCTCTCCTTCTAATCCCCTGAGAAACATTGCAACATTATCTCTTTTCTTTTCTGAAGAAGATGACAAACCAGGCTCTGGATTAGATTGTAATCTATTTGATTCAAGATAAAGCCGCCTCTCTGCTTTTGCCATAACTTAATAAGTATTATAGGACTTTTATGAAAAATAGTCAAGTAAAAAATCCACGGCCTAAAGGCCGTGGCTTTCTTGGCTCCATCTAAACTATTCTACATCCACGCGCTAAAGCGCGTGGCTTTATGATTAGATGTAGTAAATCTTAGATAGCTAAAAAATTAACCTAAATTAGAACAAAGAGTAAAAAATCCACGGCCTAAAGGCCGTGGCTTTCTTGGCTCCATCTAAACTATTCTACATCCACGCGCTAAAGCGCGTGGCTTTATGATTAGATGTAGTAAAATTACAAATCATCCGCCTGCAAAAGCTATCGCCTTAGCGATTGCGGGTAGGCAAGATCCAAATTACAATATATAAGATATAAGTTCAAAATCCTATAAATCATTTCAACCTCAGTAGGAGGCTTAGTTCTAGTGTAATAGAGCTTGGCTCTCCTAACCCTTCCAACCCTGCGTGTTACAACAACGATCTTTTCAATAGTAGGGGGCCTCAACGGAAAGATTCTCTCAATCCTGATTCCTCCCTTACCAATTCTTCTAACTGCAAAGGTTTCCCCAGGATCACAGCCCTTAATTGAGAACACCATTCCTCCAAACACTCCTCACGGGTTTTACCATCAGCATCTTTGATTTTTTGAAATTACACAAACTTTATCGCCAACCCTTGCTCAAGAATTAATGATGGAGTCGTCAAAAGATATCAAAGGTCCTTAAAGGAAGAATTCTCAAATCCCAATTTTCATCTCATCTGCCACCCAAAAGCTTTTAGTGACAGACTGGCTCAATATTTGATATTCTATAATACACAAAGAGTCCACCAGTCTCTAAACTATGAGACACCAGTGGATTGCCTTATCAAGAAAGGAGGAATGTCGAAAATGTATCGAGCGCATACAAAGTATTGACACCCCTTTTTTTTCTTACTATGATGGGTGTGGCCCTAACTATCTTCAGCCCTCTTTTATGAAAAGGGTTGAAATCTAATTAAAAATTAAAATTAGACCTATGATTGACCCAACAAAATCCAACCAAACTCAGACCCCTTCTCCTTTACCAGTGTCCTCCGAGTTGATGGATATTCCCCCTCAACCACCTAACGACAACTCCCATTTACCAACACTTCAGCCAAGGTCAGACAATACTCCCCCAAGTGTTACTTCAACAATTGTTTCCCCTCCTCTAAAAAAGAAAAAGAAGGGAAAAATCGTCGCAACCATTTTAGGAGTTTTACTGGTAGTGGGTGGTGTGGGTGTAGGAGTTGCTCTTGTTAGACAAAACCAAGATATCCGCGAAAGGGCATGGACACAAAATTCATGCGAATCACAGGATGCTGTCCTTTGTCCAAGTCCTTGCTACGACGCGACATACGAGGCAGGGCGGAGAAACGCCAAAGGAGAGCTAGAAGAGTGTTACTGTAAACGCAACAATGAGAGTTGCTCTATCTCATCATCCACAGTACCAGTCCCAACCAGCAGCACAGCATCTCAATGCAGTCGGATAACTGATACCAGAAAAGCTACAGGCGATGCTTTGACCATAGAAAGTAGCGATATTAACAAATGTAAGGCAGCCTGCCCGGACGGTACTATTTGGGTGGCAAAATACAAATGTAATGGTATAAATCTTTCTCAAGGATGCCAAGACAATGGAGTTGTCCTCAGTTGGGATGCTAAAGCAGGTGAGTCATTTCCTATCGGCAGTTTAGACTGTGGAACTATACAAATAGATGCAGGCTGCAAAAACCAAGCCAATACCTACGGAAGCGTGGCCTTCTTAAGTAAAAGTGCCAATATCCCTTGCAAAACCCCCGCTCCAACTCAACCCCCCAAAGAGGAGTCAGCTCAATGCCTTAGCATAAAAGTATATGACACGAACTGGAATCTTGTTCCTCAAAGCCAACTATCCCAACTTAGGCCTGGAGACAAAGTAAGGTTTACAGTAATAGGGTCACCAGCCGATAAAATAGACAAGGCAAGATTTACCATTAATGGCCAACTAGGCCAAGAGGTCACAACCAAGAAACCAGGAACTGACGAGTTTTACACCGAATATACGATTCCATCAGGTGCTACAACATTTTCTGTAAAAGCAGAGGTCCATCATATCACTTTGGGTTGGTTTTAAAAAATGAAAAAAACAAAAACAATAATAACACTCGTAGTATTATTAATCCTAGCAGGAGTAGTAATATTCACCGCCATCAGACTTTACCAATTAAGGCAAAAGCCAGTAGCCCCAAACGTACCGGAAAGCCAACCAGAAGCAGCTACCACCTCATGCTCAATTCTAACTTTTAGTATATCAACACCAATACCAACTCACACCCCAACACCTACACCAACTCGCACACCCACGCTGACTGAAACACCAGAAGTTACCGCAACCCCGACTCTGACTTCCACCCCTACTTTAACCTCATCTCCAACTCCAACTTTGGCTGAAACACATACACCAACACCAACAGAGTCTCCAGCGGGAACAGCCACAGTAAAACCCTCACCCACCCCTACATCCCAACCCTCTCTGCCCGAATCTGGCACATCTTGGCCAACAGGACTCGCATTGGGACTAGGTACAATACTAATAATCGTGTCGCTCGTCCTAGCCCTTTAGAAGCAATCCTCAAAGAGCATCTAGAATTCACAAACCAATCCACTTCCGAAGTTGGCTAGCTTTGCCATATCGGGAAATTGACAAGGGCTTTGTCCAGAAACAGATTACAGAATACAGATTACAGATTACAGATTAGAGATTAGAGAATAAAATTCCAAATCACAAATCACAAATTACAAACAAATTCCAAATTCCAAGCTCCAAGATCCAAACAAATTACAATAAACAAATTACAATATACAAATTCCAAATTCTAATTTCTAATTTCTAAATTCTAAATTCTAAATTCTAAACAATTCTACAATTATCCAATTTTCCAAATCACAAATTAAATTAAAACTTAAAACTCAAAAGTCAAAAATTAGATTACAGAATTTTGATTTAGGATTTAGGAATTAAGATAACAAGCAACTCAAACAACCGACAGCTGACAGCTGAAATCCGAATTCTTTTACCTGGCCTTTAAAGGGTGGTGGACAAGGTCCGTCCTTGTCACTTTCGCAATAGGCAAAATCTAATTCAAGGCTGGGGTTGAAACAAATAGTATCAAGTGTCGCGAAGCAGGTATCAAGTACGATAATAGTAAAAGGCGAGAGGAAAAGTTAAAAGGTGCAAGGACTCGGGGTTCTTGCCCGACTAAGATTTGCTTGAATATCTTTCATACAAGTCCTATAATACTTATTAAGTTATGGCAAAAGCAGAAAGGAAAGTAGAAGAAAGAATATCAAGAAGAGAATTCTTGAAAAGAACAAGTATTCTGTTTCTTGGGTTAGGGGCTTCAGCTTGTGGAATTACTCCTCCTTATGAAAATAAAGGGGGTAGTCCTGATCTAACTCCAACTCCAGAACCTAACAAGGGGCCTTCTCTTACTCCTACTGAGACAACAATTCCTACTCCAACCCAAACTCAAACACCAGAACCAACATCAACTTTCACACCCGAGCCAACATCAACTTTCACCCCTTTGCCGCCTGAATTTCTTTCCCAATCTGAAAATGGGCAAATTACTCAAGAGAAAATAAACTTTTTAGCAAACCACGAAATATCACGAGGAGATAAAAACCGTAAGGTTATACTTATAACTTATGATGATGGGGGCAGAACAGATGATATTACTAAAATCCTTAATGTCTACAAGAAATATAATTGCAAAACAAGTTTTTTTGTGACAGGTGAATGGTTAGAAAGAGAACCTAACCACGATATCGCACGGCAAATAGTAGAGGATGGGCATACCCTCGGATGCCATGGCTACGAACACGTTCCCTTTACATCTCTCACCTCAAAAGAAATTGAAAAACAACTCTCTGAATTTATTGAAATTTTAGATAAAGTTATTCCTGGATACCCATTAAGGTTTTTCCGCCCTCCCTATGGTAATAGAAATCAAAGAGTAAGAGAACAGGCTGCAATGTTCGGCATGCAAACGGTTATCTGGAGTCTTGAAAGCGGAGGTCTCGATGCCAAAACGCAAGAAAGAGTTATCAATGGAATTAATAATGGAGCTATAGTCTTATCCCATTCAACAAGATGGTATGATATAAATCAAGCCGAAAATATTGTAGCGAGATTGCTAGCTTTAGGTTACAAGCTGGAAAGTTTGGATACAGGATTAGACCCAAATGATTACCGGTCTCACAATATCGAATACACCTCAAGTCTGCACACAATTTCATCGCCGCAAAAGATTCGCTAACGACTCAGGAGGTTTTTACAGCTCAGTTTTACTGGCTAAAAAATGACAGCTTAACTCTTGAATATTGATTTAAAATCTAGGAATTTTTGCTTTCTACTTACTACGTTCTACTTTCTACTTGAATTACTTTTACCTTTTACTTCTTGCCTTTTACCTACTAGGTTAGAACAAAGAACATAGAACAAAGAGAGTAGAAAGCAGTAAGCAGAAAGTAGAAAGGGTGATAAAATTTTGAACGTTATACAACTACAAATACATCGATGTATTTGTAGTAAATTGTTAGAACAGGGTCCGACCCTGTACCAGCAAACTTTTAACTCTTGAGCATAGATTTAGGAATTAGGAATTTTTGCTTTCTACTTACTACATTCTACTTTCTACTTGTATTCCCTGCATAATACATAATACAAAATACTAAATACAATCTTCCGGCTACCTTTGATTAATCTCCGATAGCTGATAGCCGACGTCTGATGTCTGACGTCTGAATTCTTTTACCTTTTAACTCTTGTCTTTTACCTATTAAAACACTTGATACTAAACTATTTACGCTACTCTTTCTTTCAAAGCATGATAGTATTTTTGAAGATAATCCGAAGCCTTATCCCAATGTTCCTCTCCCATCCCAGCCAAAGCCTTATTTCGCTCCATTTCAGCCAAAACTCTCAAATGCGCCGCCTTCTCAAATTGATAATTTGAGATGCGATATTCTTCTGCCAAAAGATTTTTGACTATGTCTTCTGCCTCAACTGCCGAGGTCGGGTCATAGCTACTATTCACCATCTGCCATTTCTTAAGATGAAGCGAGGTGACAATTTCAGGCTCAAACGCAAGCTTCAGATTTTTCTTTAAAAGAAGATAAAACTTCTTAAGTGGTTTTTTAGCCTTTTCCCATTCGTGTTTGTCACCACTTACTAAAGCCTCAATCAAGTGCCTGCCTGCTTCCTTTGCCAAAGATTTGGAAATGCCATACTGCTCTTTCAAATAACTAACTACAAAGTCACGAAAGCGCGTTCCTTCAGGAACTTTGGAAAGCCGCCACCAGGAAAGCTCCAAACGCGCGACCACTTCGGGTTTAAAGGTAAAGTGCTTCTCTTTATCATTGCCGCCAAAGCGCCTTCGGCGGCGGGAATAATCCAAGATAGCAAGCCTTAACTTTTCAGGAGTAAAATCAGGTAAATGATCTTGCTCAAAATAATACTCGGCATAAACCATCTGCCACGGAAGATAGCCGCTGGTTCTCTGCTCGCCTGAAGTGCGAATAAATAAATCAGGACTAGGATACGGTTGATTCCTGGTATCAAGATAGGATTCAAAAAGCTTTTCGTCAATTGCCTCAGGTGGTACTTTGTCCTCTACAATCTTTCGCACCGCGCGCAAAATCTCATCACGACCCCCATAATCAAGAGCCAAGTTCAAAATATTTTTATCAAAATGAGCAGTTTCAGCCTCAATCCTGGTAAGAAGATTGGCAACATCTTTTGGGAAACGATCTTTGCGGCCAAGGTGAACAAGCCTGATCTTCTCTTTCTTTGCTTCTTTTAAAAACTCTTTTAAGCCCTGGCGCAGTATATTCAAAATCGCATCTATTTCCTCCTTGGGACGAGACCAGTTTTCAGTTGAAAAAGCCCAAATGGTAAAAGTATGAACTCCATAATCACGCGCAGCCTTGGCGACTCTTTTTACAGCCTCATAACCAGCTTTATGTCCTTCCCAAGGCTCAAGACCACGAGCACGCGCCCAGCGACGGTTGCCGTCCAAAATCATAGCAATATGATTTGGAACCTGCGTTCCCTTTGGTAAAGGAACGACATCTGTCTTGGGCTTAGAAGACCCCCTTTGTTGTTTCCTAAGACTTGTCATAAGTTAAAAGTTCTACTGTCATTTCTACTTTCTGCTTACTACTTTCTACTCCCTTTGTTCTTTGTTCTAGTTGTTAACTGTTAAGTTGTTAAATGTTAATTTGTTATCTCTTGAGATTATATCACAATGTCAACCACCCCTTTAAATGACAGTCCTTTAAAGGGTATAAAGGGGGTATGGTAAAATAGAGCAAGATTATGCAAAAAAGAACAGCGGAGGAAATACTCAAGAATCATCAAAAACTGATTTGGCTGAAGGTCAAAAGTTATCTTAAAAATCCACCACTCCCCCAAGCATTTCAAATTGTATCAAAATATAAAAAAGATGAACAAAAATTCTGGAAAATTGTCAAAGACTATCCTGCCCGCAAAGGCAAATATCTAAGACCGACGCTTGTTTGTCTGACAGCTGAGGCGATGGGTGCAGGACTAAAAGATACCTTGCTTACTGCCTCGGCGATGCAAATTTCAGAAGAATGGCTTTTGATCCACGACGATCTTGAAGATGATTCTCCAAAAAGACGGGGTTTGCCAGCCCTCCACAAAAAATACAACCTACCAATTGCAGTTAATGCTGGAGATGTCCTTCATAACCTTATGTGGAAAGCACTTTTTGAGAATAGGAGAATACTTGGATACGATAAAACCTTCCAAATTTTAGATGAATTTAGTACTCAGCTTTTTCGCACAACCTTAGGGCAGATGACAGAAATTATATGGCGAGACAGCGTAAAAACACAGTTTGATGATTCCGACTGGTATTTTATCGCCGACGGCAAGACTTCGTACTACACTATTGCCTGCCCTATGAGGCTTGGCGCAATAATTGCAGGCGCCAATAAAAATCAGCTTGAAAAATTAGCCCAGTTTGGAGTTCTTTTGGGCCGCGCCTTTCAGCTTCAAGATGATATTTTAGATGTAACAAGCGATTTTGGCGGCCGCAAGGAATTTGCGGGAGATATTTACGAAGGAAAGCTGACAGTAATTTTGGGGCAACTTTTGAAAAGAGCAAATAAAAAAGACAGACAAAGACTGATTTCTTTTTTAAATAAAAAAAGAGAGGAAAAAACAAAAGACGAAGTTTTATGGGTTGTTTCTAAAATGAAAGAATATGAAGCCATTTCCTATGCCCAAAACCTGGCCAACGAATTTAAAGATAAAGCAAAAGTTTACTTTCAAAAAGAGCTTACTTTTTTGAAAAAAGAGCCCGCACGAGATGATCTTCTTACCCTAATTGACTTCATAACGGAGAGGAAGTACTAAAACAGTTCAAAGTTCAAAGTGCAAAGTGCAAAGTTAAAAGGATTCGGACATCAGACTTCAGACATCGGATATCGGCCGTCGGACATCAGTTGTCGGACATCGGACATCGGATGTCAGACTTCGGTCGTCGGCTATCAGCTATCGGAGATTAATCAAAGGTAGCCGGAAGATTGTATTTAGTATTTTGTATTATGTATTATGCATTATGCAGGGAATACAAGTAGAAAGTAGAACGTAGTAAGTAGAAAGCAAAAATTCCTAATTCCTAAATCTATACTCAAGAGTTAAAAGTTTGCTGGGACAGGGTCGGACCCTGTCCTAACAATTTACTACAAATACATCGATGTATTTGTAGTTATATAACGTTGAAAATTTTGCCACCCTTTCTACTTTCTGCTTACTGCTTTCTACTCTCTTTGTTCTATGTTCTTTGTTCTAACCTAGTGGGTAAAAGGCAAGAGGTAAAAGGTAAAAGAATTCGAATTTCAGCTGTCAGCTGTCGGAGTTGATTGCTATCTTAATTCATAAATCTTAAATCCTAAATCTAGATTCTATAATCTGTTTGTAATTTGTTTATTGTAATTTGTTTTGATCTTGGAGCTTGGAACTTGGAATTTGTGATTTGGAATTTGTAATTTTGATTGTTACTCTTGATTACTCTGTATTCCAAGAAGCCAGAGGACAGCCTCTTTTTTGTAGCGCCTGTCACCGCGGGAGTTAATGCGAATTGCAGGAAGCTTGCCTCGCTTGCCCCAGCGCTTAATGGTAAGAGGTGAAACACGCAGAAGATCGGCAACCTCACGCACAGTCAAAAGATCGGGTAAATCTTCAAGTTTTATCTTCTTTTTCTTTCTTGCCGGTTTTTCTTCAGCCATCTTTGATATATTTTGATAATTTTAGTTATATTTTTATATTACCTCAAGGCTAACTAGTAACCTTAATTAATCAGACAATATCAAAAGCGAGCAACTCTGTCAAGACCCTTTTTCAATTTAAAAGAGATTACTTTTGTCGGGAAGACAAAGACAGCGCGAAAGATACGCACCCACCTTTTTGGCTCAACTAAAAGCCGCCAAAACCACTCAAGACCCAGTTTCTCCAAAAAACGCGGCGGAAGGGACAGTTTGCCTGAAACATAATCAAAAGTGCCCCCTACTACCATTGCTCCGCCGATTTTAAGACTGTCTAAATTACGATAAAGCCACTTCTCCTGCTTTGGTGCTCCAAAGCCAACAAAAACCAGATGTGGAGAAATCTTGTTGATAAAATCAAGAAGTTCTTTTTCAGCTTTTTTCTCTTCTTGATTCAAAGCCACGCCTTCCCTATTCAAAGCCGGGCCCGAGAAAGGAAAAATTTTGACTTTCTTATAGCTATTTTTAATGATTGAAGCAGCCTTTTGCGCGCTTCCTTGAGCGCTTCCCACCAAAACCACTCTCCACCCCTTTTTATTGGCCAAAAAAATAAGATCGGTAAAAAGTTTTCTGCCTTTGATGATATTTAACTTTTCAAATAGCCGCTCCTTTTTAAACCAAGTCAAGAATACTGTATAAAACCACTGTAAAAGTAAAATAAAAATTCTAAGGGGTAAAAACTTATAATTTGGAAGAGAAAGAAAAAAAGCAGCTTGCGAAAGACCGATCCCATCAGGAATAACAAAATCGGCAGAGTTTAGAATCAAGGCAAAATTTTTATCTTTCAAGGCTCCAAGCACAATCTCAGGATTGGGAGTAACTATATAAAAAGGCCGATAATTAGGGTCTTTACGCTCAAAAGCAGCTATTTTGACCCTGACCTCCCTTAGCACTTGAGTCTTGTTAGTGCTATCCAAGTCAATATCTAATATTTTTACCTGTTTACGGTCTTTTTTAACCATAATTTTTCAAAATTTTAACAACTTTTCCACTTTTAAAGCTAATAAAAATTCATCTGAACCAAAAATTTAGAACAAGAGAACGATACTATAGGAAATAAAATGCAATGTTTAAGTCCCCTCTAACTTTAAAAACACTTTCTTGCAAAAATTACCTTAAAAATTGCCTACTGCCAAATTACTGCTTAGACACTCTACTCACTATAGGAAATTACTTACAAAATCTAGAGTCTCAAAAATGCCAATTATGAACAAAAAAACTTTTCAAATTTTATGCTTCAGATTAGACCACTTATCCTCAAGTTGTCCGCAAAAAAATTTGAAAACAACTGCCATTACTATATTACATTTATCGGCTAAAAACTCTTAACAAATTCTAACAAATTTTAACGCAAAAATTAACGCATCAATTAAAAAGCCGCGCTGTATTTTTTCATTTTAAAGAACCTATAAGAATAATTATCAAGATAAAATTATCTTTTGGTTGTAACACTTCTTTTCCAAAGTTCTATATTCTCAAGAACAAGACCAGTTCCCTTGACAACACAAAGCTGAGGATCCTCTGCCACATGGGCTGGAACCCCAGTTTCCAAAGTTAAATATCTGTCAAGATTGCGCAGCAAACTACTTCCGCCGCTCATAATAATACCCTTATCTATTATATCAGCCGCAAGCTCAGGCGGCGTATCTTCAAGAACAGCTTTGACAGCGCCAACAATCTGGTTGACAGGGCCTCGAATTGCATCACAGATTTCTTTTGAAGACAAAACCACGCTTCTTGGCAAACCAAAAACCAAGTCGCGTCCTGAAACTTCAAGTTTTTCCTCCTTTACATCTTTGGTAGCAGAACCTATTTTGATTTTGATGTCTTCCGCGGTCTGATCGCCAA
>Ga0272448_1007945_pt1 | contig 11137 bp, 11 predicted proteins | sample YNPCB0191_FD_202220 | JGI IMG/M metagenome (GOLD analysis project Ga0272448, IMG submission 202220) | Hot spring sediment microbial communities from Yellowstone National Park, WY, United States - YNP-CB-019-1 | ecosystem: Environmental > Aquatic > Thermal springs > Hot (42-90C) > Sediment... | reverse complement strand
CGCCATAACAAGAATCGGTCTTTTTCTCTTTCAACTGTCTTACTACACCCTCAATCACATAACTATCAGCATAAAAATCATCAGAATGTAAAATCCCTATTGCCTCACCGGTGGCACGCCGAATCCCCTTGTTAATTGCATCGTAGATGCCATTATCTTTCTCACTAATCCAGCAAGCAATTTTATCCTCATACTTTCTAATAATATCCACCGTTCCGTCCGTAGACCCACCGTCAATAACGATGTGTTCAATGTAAGGGTAGGTCTGAGAGTGAATACTTCTAAGACAGTGTTCTATTGTCTTGGATGAATTATAGGTTGGAGTAATAATCGTTACCTTCAAAGTCCACCTTCACAACGCCTGCGACGTATCGATTCCAAGGCTCTGTAGTCGGTTACACATCTCTTTTGCCTTTGACTCCCAGTTAAAGTTTTCAAAAATATATTTTCGCCCTTTTTTGCCCATTTCTTCCAGCTCTTCTTTGCTCTTTTGATAAACATCTTTCATTGCTTCGTAAAGCTCTTTTTGATTCGGCTGGATATAGTAACCACAACCAATGTTTTCTATTTCCTTCCAGGGGGTCCCCGTCGTAGTAATAACCGGCCTTTCGCAGGCAAGGGCTTCAGCTACTATATTTCCAAAATTCTCGCTATAGGATGGCAAAACAACAACATCTGCTCTTCGGATGAGCTTAATTTTATTATCTCCATAAACGCCATTAATGTAGACAATATTTTCCTTTGCAAAATCGAGATTAAAACTCTTCAGATATCCTTGATGATCAGGGCCCACGATTAGCAAGAGGAAATCTTCTGTATTATGCTCCTTGCAAAATCTTCGATATGCCTTGATTAAAATGTCCAGCCCTTTTTCCTTGTCAGTTCTGGACATAAAGAGAAATATGAACCTTGAGTCTCTGAAATTCTCATAGGAATACTTGTCAGGTAGCTCGGCATACATTTCGAGGTCAATTCCGTTTGTCACCTTAAAGGTATTAGTAAAACCTAAAGCGCGAATTGATTCTTCTTCTACATCTGAGGTAACATGGACAAATTTTGCCTTGCGCATTAAAGGCAAGGTGATAAGTTTTATGTAAAAATACTTTTTCCATTTTTTATGAGCAACACGCCATGGCTCAAGTCCGCCCCTCGGTGCGACGATGAAACGCTTTTTTAATATAGTTGCATAAAGCTGGGCTAAGGTCACCGGGAAGGTAAAAATACCATTTACTAAGAGAACATCAGCAGAGTTTACGTCCCGCCATAATCCTATTATTGCCTCCCATGAGAATCCAAAGCGGTGGAATATCCAGGACCGATAACAGGTGCCATCAACTTTTAATATCTTTTTGACTGCGTCAGGGTTTTTACTGACACATGATAATTTTATTGGGATGCTTCTTTTCAGATATTTAAACAGCTTGCTCCCGCTTTCTACAACACCACCATAATGAAGATCAGGCAGGTAATGGGTGGTAACAAGGAGGTATTTCATATCCTTTCTGCCCATATATAACCCATAGTCTCAGGTTCAAAAGAAGAAATTTTCTTCAAATCTTTGTCAAATAACCTCACCCTAAAACCGTGATCTTTAAGGATCGTTGTAATATAACTCCAATTAACACCAAAACAAGGATGTATCTCCATCGCTAAACGTTTTACCTTTTTAAGCCATTGAATATTACTCGAAAAAAGCGATTCTTCTCCTCCTTCAATGTCAATTTTAGAAAAATCAATCGCCTCAATATTGTAATGCTGGAGCAAAGAATTAAGAGAGATATTTGTCTCATCATCTTTATTTGATGCAAATTTACCTATTAATATCACATTATTAAGTTCGTTTACTTTCAAATGAGTCTGAAATTTGCTTAAGAATTCTTTGGGGTTGCATTCTACCGAATATACTTTATTGGAGAACTTTGCCGCCAAAATACTAAAAACACCCCTGTTCGTCCCTAAATCCACAACTACGCCATACTTCTTTGGTGCAAATCCATAACAATTCTTTAGAAATATTTCTCGAATAGAAGGCAAAGAATCTGAAGAAAATTTGAATTTGTATCCGAATCTTTTTACACCGATGAAATCGCGTTTGGTTTCTATATTATGGTCAACACTTCTGAGGCTTTTCGTTTTTATAACATTTTTCATATTGAGCAATAGACAGGCCATATATTCGAGCAAGAAATAGGTGCCGCATCCTTTCCAGATGGTATAAAGCTCTACTACTAATTTTTTACACATTTTTAGGTTTGATAAAATGTCGACCCTACGTATCATGAGAGTTTTTTAATATAAACATGGTGGTCCCCCCCCCCCAGTTTGGAAGCGAATTTAGGGAAAAAATTATATAAAAGAAACATAAATAATCGGAATATTTTTATCCAAATACTTCCATCATGCTTAAGAATTAATTTTGATGAATGATAATGCTTAAATGAAATAATTTTTTGTGGAAGACATTCAAAAAAAACCTTTATGCTACTTAAAGAATAAAAACCAATATGCCTAAATAACCGATAAGATGTTTCTGGTCTATCCACCAAAATATGAACAATACTCTGTTCAATGGGTACATTTATAATTAGAAAACTGCTTTTGCCATATAATCTTTTCACGAAGTTAAAGGGGTCACAAAGGTGTTCTATTACATCTAATAAGAAAATGAAATCGACTTTTTCAGTGATTTGATCTGCCGAGCCTAATAAATATTCAACATTTGGGTCCGTATTAATTTTCTGAGCGAACTCAATCGCGTTTACTGCTATATCATACCCTTTAATTTTGTATTTTATCTGCATCGAATTTAATAGTTTTGATAATGGTCGAATAAATACGCCAGTTCCACAACCAATTTCAATTATATGACACTCACTAGGAATTACGATATTGTTTTCTCGAATTAGTTCAAAAAACAAAGCTGCTTTGTAATCAACGTCTCTGTGACCCAAGCGTTCTTTCCAATATTCTTTTTCGTAATAACTTTCGGCATTCATTTATGTTGCCGGTTTTTCTTCTCTTTAATTTTTATATTAATCATCATTGGATACCAAAAGGCATGGAGGAAACAATAGATGAACCCCTCCTTGCCATCCAGAAAACCGAATTGGAAAAAATAGCGGACTGTAAAATAAATGAAAGGGCGAATCATCAACGGTATTTTATTCCAAACATTCCTTCTTATCCACAGCTTAACCTTAAGCTTTAAAGTATTTGGTGAAACATCAAGGGGCCTCTCCGTCCCTAAAATCAATTCTGCCTCTCTCGCAGCATTTTTAAGATGTTTCTGGATCCAAAAATCTATACCACGATGGTCTTCATGATAGAATAAGATTTTCATCTCAAGATATTTGTGCCCTCTTGTAAATGCGTATTCCCTTGCACCTTCTCCTTTAAAATAAAGCCCTTCTTTTTTAAAAATCCTTAACAATTTTGGATGACCATAAGCATGTTTCAGTCTCTTTCCCAGAAAGATAAAAACAGATTTAGTAAAGATTGCATCAAAATCTACCCCTGAGTCAAGGATGTTTCGTAATTCAACAGCAAAATCTTCTTCTATGTATTCATCGGCATCAAGAAAAAAAACAATGTCATTCCTTATATTGCAGTTTCTGAGCATCCAATTTCTCTGCTCTGCCCAACCCTCAAATCGATGTTCATAAAACTCAACTTCTTTGTACCTTTTACAAATTTCAGCAGTCTTGTCCGTGCTAAAGCTATCCGTTACGATAATTTGATCAAATCTATCTTTCACGCTTTCAATAGCAAATCGGATATTTTTCTCTTCATTCTGGGCCATTATAAGGACAGTAATTGGGAGTTTAGATGTCATAGTAACTGCCTATTTTTATATTTAGCCGTTTTAGCATCGAGAGAAACTCTTCTGACTTATAAAGTTCATACTCCAAATCGCTTAATCCAACATGGCAAGGCACCTCATAAATGATATTACGATCATAATAATTTTTTAAGGCATCCTCCCATAGCTTTATCGCTTTATCTATGCTTTCAACCTTAAATCCTAATCCTGGGTTATCTATTATAACCCTATTGGCGCATTTAAAATTTTTGGCAGCCCGAATCTGCCAGAGAAAAAAAAACACAGCTCTTACACAAGTTTTTGTACTGTTTCGCTTCCTGAACCAATCTGATATAAAATATTGACCGCGAATCTTGTTGATCCTGTATTTATTTGCCACTTTGATTATCGTATTTAAAATGGGCAGAAATAAATGTATATTTTGATGGCTATCAATATGTGTAATTCTAATCGCATTATCAAGCAAGTATTCAAGCTGAGCAGAAATCTCCTTTTCTATCTCTTCGTGATCTATTTTACCCAAAAATAATCTTTTTAAAAATTTTTTCTTTGGGAGGAAAGAACCATCATCGCTTACTAATGATGATACATTGGATAAAGGCTTTCCCTCAACAAGATTAACATGAATACCTGTTGATAATTCCATAGATTTTATTCTATTTAGGTAGTTTTTAAGAGTTGGGTTATTTGAGACAATCGTTGTGCTTTTTATGATTCCATGTTTGGACACTTCAATGATTCTTTTACTGTCTACAGCATTTAAATTAAAATCGTCTGCGTTGAAGATTAGCATTTAGAAAAGCTTATTCTTTCACTTACGTTCTAGTGCAAATCGGAATACTCTTGCTTGTTCCCTTTTTTAGAATTATTTTTATCCCAAGTAATAAATAGCCAATGCTCAACAAAACAAGAAAATTTCTAAAGTCAATAAAGAAAATCTCCAACGACTCTTCAATATGAAACGCAGTAAGAAAAATGAAGCCGATGCCACATAAACTAATAAATATACTCTTTTTGTAATAATTTAATACGATGTGCGAATAAAAAATCATTAACATTAAATATATGAGAGGTAATGTAAAATAGGCGGCAAAATATAGATCAGACTGCAATATCGAGAGTATGTTCGTTGCAATATCAACGTCCTTAGGATCATATATCAGAGGTAAATCATAAGCACTTACTACTATCTCATCGAGATTAACTACTTGCGGTCTCAGAAATCGAGGCATAGCATTACGAATAGCTTGTAAAATCAGAAGAGAATTTGCTGTCTTATGGTCGATTACTTGTGCCTTTATTATATTGTAGAGCAGTAATAAACATCCTTCCCGCTGCTCGATATTTTCTTTAATATTTGCTGTTTTCTCCTTGGAAATTGCAAAGTATTCAGATAAATTATGTACTTTATATTCGACGCCTCTGGTTTTAATATATTGCGTACTTGTAAGTCCAGTTATAAATAAAATAAGAATTACTGCAATGTAAGATTTTATTCCCCATTTTTTATATTCTTTGCTATATGCTATTGTCAAAAGAATAATAATAGCTAAAAAGATTGTTCCTCGTCTTACGCCGCCCGAAAATTCAAGAAAATAAAAGTAAAAAAGGTAAAAAAATATACATAATCCTGAAATAAAGAACTTCATAACCCTAGATACATCTACCTTGATTATCAAACTTATTAAATATACAAGAAAAGCACCAATAGTTGGATATGCTAAAAGCATATCAACTACCTCTATATAATAGGGCACACCTAAGACTTCTCGGAAATATACTTTTTTATAAAAAATTCCATAATGGAAAAGTAAATACAGTTTAAAAAATATACTTATAATAATTATGGAAAAAAGAAATCTTTTATTTATGAGTTCTTTTACTATGAGAAATAATTTATCATGGCTTATTAGAGATTTTCTGATTAGACGCGTGGAAGAAAGAAATAAAAAAATTATTATATAGAAAAGTAGCAAAATGGTTACAAGCAATAGTAGGTTCCAATCAAATTGAGGATCAATGATGAACGATGAAATTAGCTGATAAACAAAAAATATTAATAAAAAAAGATAAAGATGTAGCGCCACAAAAAAATTGACTTTTTTACCTAAGGTCACCTTTAATAAGATTAAAGAAGACAACACTGTAAAAAGAGTTAAAATTAATTTTGTCATTTTTTATTTTCTTAAATGTTATTCAAAATCAAAACGCATTGCATTCTTATTATTCTTTTCATCTGATTTTGTTTTAAAATTTTTTGGTTCTCATCATTATTGCATTGACTGATCACTTCACCTACTTTTTGCTAAGATTCTTTTATATTCCTTTATCATCTTATCCCCATAATCATCCCATGTGAATCCTTTGCTCACTCTTTCTTTTGCAGATTGTCCCATTGCTTTACATATTTCCTGGTTTTGGTATAGGAAAATCAATTTTTCCTTAAGAGCTTCCACATCGCGAATTGGGATAATAAAGCCGTCTATCCCATCCCGAATTATGTCTTCTCCTCCCGTATTAGAAGTGCATATAACCGGCAACCCACACGCCATTGCCTGAGGTTGAACATTTGCTAATCCTTCCTCTATGGACATTATGGCAAATACTGAGCCCTGAGAATAGTATTTATGTAGATCTCTTTGCGGCACATGATTTATATACTTAAAATTGTCCTCATACTTCCTAAAGAAAGGCTTCATCTCGTCTTCTAATCCCCCTACCAGTAGTAACTCCGAATTTGGTAATTTTAAATCAGTATACGCTTTCAAAAGGTAATGAAGTCCTTTTCTTACACTCATTGAACCGGCATAAATAATCCTGAAAACATTATCTTCTTTTTGTAATTGTTTAAATTCCTCAAGATTGACTCCATAAGGAACATGAACCAATTTTTCCTCTGGAATTCCTTTTTCAAGAAATGTCCTTTTTACAAATTTAGAAGGAATAGAAATATAATCTGTTTCCTCATATTCTTGTAACTCTTTTTCTACCACTCTTGGGTGTGCAACCTGTGGCTTGAGTCCTAAATTTTCGTACTCTTCTTTTAATATCTCAGTCTGGTAAAGCATATGCGAGCTATTGCGTTCTAAAATAGTAATCGCCCCCATATTCTTTGCCTTCCTTATTGTGTGCAAGGCGTTACTCGACCAGGCAACACATATATCACTCGCTTCATAAATGAGAGAGGCCCAGTAGTCATAAATTTCTTTTATAAGATACTGTGGATTATAAATTCTATTTAATTTAGACTGTTCCCAACCTCTTGTCATAATCTCTTTTATAACAACCGAGGAGACTTTACTTTTCGGGATTCCATATTTTTCCACTTCAAACTTAGGGTACGAGGTAATAAGCCTATTTAAATAGCCTCTTTTTAGTAACTGTTGAGCGAGATAAAATGCGTGGAATCTACCAGCAACAGAAATAGTTACTTGCATTGATTAACCCTCCCGATGGCTATATACGAAAATGCATGTTTTTCTAAAAAGCTTTGACTAAATAAGTTTTGTGGAAATGCTTGAAATAGATAATAAATAGCTTTTCTTATAATCAATGTTTTGCCAGAGAAAAGGTTAAGATACCCGAATATGTTATGGGGGAGAACTATTACATCACTTGCGCCACTTTCAATCATCTCAGTCTTTAAAAGCTTAGGCGTATAATCTATCTCAAAAATTTTATACCCACCAAGTCCTCTTTCTTTCTGAATAGTCCTATAGGGATGTATACCTGAGGGGACAACCGAAACAACATATCCATTTTCCTTAGCAAGTTTTGCTTTACGCTGAAAAAATTCCAATCTATCCTTTCTATCTAAAAAATGCTCCACGACACCAAAATCAAAAACGAGGTTATATTTACCCTCTATTTTATAATAGTCATCTGATAGAAAATCTCCAACCAAAATACTGATACTTTTAACTTTATTATCGAATAAAGCAACTTGTTCTATGAAATTTTTTGCTCTTACGATCACCTCAGGTGAACAGTCTATTCCAGAGACTAAGTACCCATTAAGCGCTAATCTAACTAAATGGATTCCGCCGCCACAACCTACTTCAAAACATCTGCAACCAGGCTTTATGGCTATCTTTGATAATATTCTTCGCCAGACGCAAGGAAATTTTGTTAATTTTAGAAAATCCGATTCACTTTCACAGGTATGGTTATAACCAGAATATTTGAGGTTAGATATCCAGCTTTCAATCACATTCATTAAATGTTCTTCTTTAGAAAGAGTAGATTGTTAATGAAGGCCTTAAATTCAAAAAGCAATATTATAAGCGTAAAAACCACATATAATATCATAAAATATAAGATTGAAAGTATGTTACTTTTCCAAAACTGAAATTCAAAATTGAAAAAGAATAGCCTCCAAAATAAAACTATGCATAGGATTAATAAGAGCGGTAAAACAAAAAGTTTTCTAAAATTAAGTTCAAAATTACTTATTTTTTTCTTCAAAAAATGATACACCATAAGCAAACCAAGGATTATACTAAAAGAGTAGGTAAGGGCAGCTAAAGACGCCAATTTAGTAATTAATACCAGGAGTATACCAATTGAAATGACTGCAATCTGACAAAAATAACTTTTGGTTACCTCTAATATTTCCCCTATGCTGTAAAGAAAAGTTTTTGCATTTGAGAATAGGGGTAGAAACATTGCATAAACCGAAAAAAATCTAAGTATTGAAGACGCCTCAATCCACTTCTCGCCATATAAAATACTTAGTACCTCGGTTGGGAACAAAAATAAAATCAGCATAAGTGGAACTAATAGTCTGATAAAAAAATAATTCGTTATAAAAAATGCTTTACCTATCTTTTTTTTGTCACTTGCGATTTTTGAATAAGTTGGAAATGCAACATATGTTGTGGCTGGTGTTAAAAGAGCATTTGGTAAACTGGCAAGATAGTATGTCTGGCTAAATAATCCTAATGCTTTTGTACCTGCAAAGACTCCTATAAAAAAATTCGGAACTCTATGATACACTATCTCTAATCCCCTTGATAAAAGCATTTTGTAACCAAAGTCTATTAATTTCTTTGCCGTATTTTTATTGAATCTTCCTTTAAACCTGTAATCTGCAAAGAACCTCATACCCAATAGCATTAACAAAGCTGATATTACCTCTCGGCCTATCAGACTCCAGAGACCATAACCTAAATATGCCAATAAAACTGCCCCAAAACCTGAAAAGTTAGTAGCCAGTCCTCTAACTAAAGCATTCTTCTTAAATTGTAGTTCCTTTTCCATTGAGGCGGAATATATAGATGAACAACCCTGAAAAAGTTGGAGGATGCATAAAATAAAAAAAGCCACGATTGATGGTAGGGGGTAAAAGCGGGAGAGAATAAGACTAATTATACCTCCAATAATTAATATTAAAGTTCCGGAAATTAATGAAAGATAAAAGGCTGTATCGAACAGATCTTCGGTTTCCTGTATCTGAATTACTCCCATTGAAAAACTGAAACTGAAAAAGATAAATAATATCTCTGCAATGGAAAGTCCAAGAGCAAACAACCCAAAATCTTCTGGATTAAGTAACCTAACAAGAATAAGCTGAATTATAAAATTTACGCCAAACCCCAAATAACTTATCCCTGTCATCCATAAAACACCGGATATAGCCTTTTTAGCTATAGACATTTTCATTTCTTAACTTAATTTTTATGGCTTTCTCGACTATTTTATGGACCCTGTTATCAAAACTATAATCTGCTAAAAAGCATTTCATCTGACCATTCCAGGCTATTTTCCTTCTCTGAGTGTCATTATTTAGGTAATACTCTACTTTATAAAGCAATTCTTCTTTATTACTGAAAAATTCGGCTTCCATTCCTTCTTTAAATAGTCTCAAATGGTCCTTCGTCCTTTCAGCTAACATAAATCCACCATAAGCTGGAATCTCAAAGGACCTTGATGTTTGTGTATCGTTATTCCTTTTCCTCAAAAAACCTAGTACAATTTTAGAACATTTTATGGCTTCAACATATTCCTTACCTATTAACTGCCGGTTATGTATTACCATGAATTCATTAACTCTTTTCACATGCTCCCATCCTCCTCCAAAAATGTTCACTTCTATCCCATTATTAGCGAGATATTTAATTGCTTCAAATCTATCCTCTTCATAGGAACCTATAAAAATGACATCATATTTAAGCTTACTGTTTTCACAATCTATAATTTCATAGTAATCCTTAATAAAATCAATCGAGAACGACTTGTCTATAAGAAGTATTCTATTTTTTTTTACATCATAGTTTTCGTATGACTTTATGTAGGAAGGTATATTAATTACAACAAATAAGTCATAGTATCTCAGGCTACGAAGGAAAAAAATGCTTTTATAGTGTGGTAAGAAAAGGTTATCATTTGACCAATGAATTAAAATTGAATCTGGGCAAATTCTTTTAATTTTTTTTAAAGTACATGGCCTTATTACCCTACCATCAGGTATAAATAGAAAATCAAATTTCTTTTTAAAAGTAAGATCTAAAATGGTTTTGTTAATACCATATAAATCAGAAGGAAATCCAATCTTGTTTAATATCCTATAAGTAATAGGGAGACTGCGCCAATAATTCTGTGGCTCTATAATATTAGATTCATCAAATAGCGAATATACATCTAAATTTTTAACCCTTTTAAAAGCCCTATACATATTTAAAAGACCAGTGTCTTTAACCAAGGGAGAACAGTATAATAGGTTATATGCTGTCATGCTTTAGGTAATATTTAAGCCAATTATAAAAGTATAATAGATTACGGTTTGCTTTCCATTGCGATTTGAAAAATGGGCACAATCATATTTTGGTATATAAGGTTTAGAGGAAATTGTAATAATCTACCTATAACGCCCTTATTTGAGATTCCCGAGAAATTAATCCCTTCACACCCTCAAGACAAATACTCATCTCATGTCTTTCTTTGTCTTCAATTAATTCTATATTTTCTATATGGCTTTTACCATAATCCATTTTTTCTATGCTCTTGAAACCAACTTCCTTCAATAATTCTCTTAAGCTATATTCATCGTACATATATAAATGTCTTGCATGACCAAATATTCTTCTTAAACCTTTAGATGCATCTAATAACCCCAGATCTTTTAAAAATATGTGGCTATGTTCACTATTTGGACTGGCTTCCATGCTCTCAATATACCTCTTTGCAATCGCATGTAAATTTTCATGCTAAACTAACCCAGTTTTTTCACCAAAAGTAGTCCACCTGAAATAAAATATTTCCTATCAAAAACTGATAGGAGGAAGAAAGGTGGTCAGTATGGAAGATTGGGTAACAATA
>Ga0272448_1007938_pt1 | contig 11140 bp, 8 predicted proteins | sample YNPCB0191_FD_202220 | JGI IMG/M metagenome (GOLD analysis project Ga0272448, IMG submission 202220) | Hot spring sediment microbial communities from Yellowstone National Park, WY, United States - YNP-CB-019-1 | ecosystem: Environmental > Aquatic > Thermal springs > Hot (42-90C) > Sediment... | reverse complement strand
TAACAAAATCTTCGCTGACCTCTTGATTTTCCATAAGCCCATGCTCCTCAATATACTCCAGTATGACATCGCGAATCTCGTCTATGGCATTCATATAATTTGGCTTATCTGCAGAACCTTTCCTTTGGTCGCTTAGCTCTTCCATAAACTCACTGTAAGTTGGTACTTTCCCCCTAGGTCTTTTGTAATAGAAGAGTTTACCCTGATCCATTATGCATTTTAATCCCTTTTTGATTCGCTCGTCGGTCTCGTATTCCCTCGGTTTTACAACAGAGTTGAAGAACTGCTCTAAAGAGTCTATTCTATTTTCCATAATGACCTTTGTAGAAATCGCTGGGTCAGTTAGAATGTCAAGGAGAAGGAATACATATTCGCAGCTTATGTCAAAAACCACAATTTTTGTTTGTTCTGTGTGAAACAAGAGCCTTCTCAAAATGTTTGACATTAGATTGCTTTTTCCTCCGCCAGTGAAGGCGAAAACGCCGAAATGGTAGCGGACAAGCTTTTCAAAATCAACGTATATTGGAATGATGGTTTTGCTTGCTTGAAACATTTTTATTAAGCCAATCCTTGGATCTGCTCTGGCATCGCTAACGGTTTTGGATGGGTCTATTCCAAACTTTTCGGCTATCTTCTGGTTATACATGCGATTTATCATTTCTCCATTCAAAAGATAAGCGGGGCTGCCAACAACGGGGTAGGAAAAGCCCTTAACAAACTCGAACTCGCATTTCCCGTTAACCATCAAGTCATAATTTATTGGTATGGCATCTATCTGAACCATCATTGTTGACTTGTCGTCTGTCTGCCAATCCTCCTCAGACTGCTCAATAATCTCAAACTGCATGGGATAATAGCCATGATCAGACAAGCCGCGCAAACCAAAGTGTTCAGGCCAAACGCGGCTAATCTCCATAAGCGTAAAACGCTCCGCATCTCCCTCAGTCTGCTTGAAATTTTTAACGGCCAAAAGCATGCCTTCTTCCAAAAGCCCCATCAAATCTTTTTGATACTCAACCTTAATGCGGCATTGATAGCGGGCGCTTGTGCCTGCAAGCTTAGTTTCCTCTGCTGCAGCGAAAAATCTTGGTATGACGGCTGCCAATCTGGCGCGGAATCTGCCATCAAAATCTGTGAAGCAGAAGCTGTTAAAATTGTTCTCTTCTTGCGGCTTCAATTGTGGCCCTCCTTTCCCTAAAGGTGCTCATGTAAAATATGAATTTTCTCAATTTATGGTTATTGAGTATCCAATCCGCCGTCGTATCCACAATGCGTTTAAACTGGTTGTAATTCCACTTTGCAACCTTATCTGCAATAAACAATGGCTTGTTGTGGCCGAAGGCTTCTGGAATGCTAGACGGCGCCATCGCCTCCAAAACAACCATTACCAAATTTTGAATTTCATTTGGAACGTCCTTATCCACAAATAAGATGGTTTCCACAGTTTCTTTTGTTCCATCGCTGAGTTCATTCCAAAACTCCACAACATTTTCTGGCTTATAATCATATTCCGGATAGACCAAGCGGTCCACCAATAGGACATTGCTACGCAAGAGCGGGTCTGTTTTGGCTTGGCTTAACTGCACATAAGTTTTAAGAAAAGTTTTCTCCAAGCCTATCTTGTTTTTTATTGCTCCTGAAACGTATCCTTTCCTGTTCTGCTTATCTGGAACCATTGTTCTGTAGGCTGAATCGTATTCGATTATGCTCCATGGAGGTTTAATTTTTTCTGCGTTGAAAATGCTTGTGGATTGGAGTATCATGCGATCTGTGTTTGGTAATTTGTCAAATTCTTCTGGTGTAATGTTTGCCTTTAACAGGCCTTCGTTATTCATTATTGGGATAAGTTGCCTTTTGAAGTCTCTTGCCGCTGTATCCTTTGTTATGCCTATGAGCAAAATGTGTCTTTTCCAGCATTCTTCCATGAGCATTTGCAGGGTGAAAAGCGTTAGAAATGCTATGTCAAGGGTTGTTAGCCAATGCTCTTTTTCATCTTTCAAAATTTTCATTAGGCTTGTTGTTTCTGAGGTTTTTGTGAAGAAGAATTGGTCGCCGAGGCTTGTTGTAAGTTTTTTGATGCGTTCCCATGTTGTGGCATACTTTGGATTCAGCGTGTAGGTTTCGTTTTTCTCTTTTAAAATATCCCTTTTTACCAGATGCTTAATGTATCTTTTAACTCTTTTTGCTCTTTTCTCTTCTGTTATGCCAAACTCTTTGAGGATTTGGGTTTCGGTTATGTTTCCTTTTTGTTTTGTTAGGTGGATTATTGCATAGCGTAAGTAGTCTGCCCTCGGTGGTGGCAAACCCAAAGCTGGATTGTGGACGTATTGTCTTGCTATGGTTAGGTCGTTTATGTCTATGGGTTCGTTGTCTATTTTGTATCCGAGGATGCTGCTTTTCTTTTCCCATAGTTCACGTTTTGATGTGTCGTAGAGGAGGCTTGCTCTTTCTATGGATAGGCTTCTGTCTAGGAGGATTATGCGTATGTTTTGGTTTTGGTCTGTGGCGAGTTTGTAGGCTAGGTAGTACTCTGCGAATGTCATTATCCAGTTGGCGATTGTTGCGTTGTTTATTATGGTTTCGTCCATTAGGGGTTTGTTTAGGCTTATTTCTTCTGGTTGTTCTGTGGCGAAGAAGGTTTGGTCTATGTCTGGGATTTCGTTGACGTATATTGGTACTACGCTTGATATGCCTGCTGTTTGTTGTAGGGTTTTTTCGTCATATTCTATTTGGGGTTTATTGTCTTTTTGGAAGGTTATGGTGCCTGTTGAAGCGTAGGCGCCTCCGAAGAAAATTACGAGGTCGAATAGAGGTCTTGAGTACATGGTTCCGTCTACTCCTGCAAAGCGTAAGTTTGTTGTTTCGAAGAATTTTTTGGCTGTTTGGTAGGCGTCTTTCTGGTTAAAATTTGTTTTTATTAGGTTTGACAGAAGGGTGTTATAGAGGTTTTTGATTGTTGAGAAGCTTTTTTCATATTCTAAAATTTGTTTTGTAGCTCCGTTTTTGAGGATATCGCTGGTTCTTTTTATGGTGTTGCTTATTGTTGACAATTTTTTCGCCTTTGTTTATTTTTTGTTTTTGTAGAGTAAAAGTTTTGGGTGTGGCTTGTATTGGGTTTCTATTGTGTGTTGGTATGCGGCCCAACCAACATTTAGCCGACTACAAATACCTAACCAAACATTATATCTACAAACGACCACATATAAACACCCATGGAACAATAATCTAGACCAAAAACCAGAACCAAAAAACTACAACATAAACCCCAAAAACATAAAACACCCGAAACACTAAAAAACCCCAAAAACAAATCCAAAACTAGCCGAGGTAGCTCAGCCTGGGAGAGCGCCCGGCTGAAGACCGGGTTGTCGCCGGTTCAAACCCGGCCCTCGGCACTTACGGAAAGAACCGCACAACCATTTGCGCTTACAGAAAAATGCCAAGTCACTTTTTGGCAGACAAATTTGGGTATGTAGTCGCCAAACACATCAACCATAACTCCCCAGCGAAAATCCGCAACCTTTCAGTTGACAAAAAACCTAGAGGGAAAGGGGCTACAAAATCCTAAGGGAGGCTATCTAGGGCTGCGGTTTATTTTTCAAATTAGAAAATAAATTAAAAGTGTAACTGCAAAAGTCACCAAAAAAGAGGGAATAACATACCTATAGGCCTTTCCAATAGAACACCTGAAATAATCCGCCGTAAATGTAAAACACAAATGAGTTGGCGCAATCACATACCCAAGATAAGCACTCATATAAACAAGCGAAACAACATTAGGCAAAAACTGCACAACCCCCTCCATAATCGAAACACTTATAGACACCCCAGCCAAAGGCGAACCCGTCAAAAACCCTAAAACACCCGGAATAACCGCCAAAAAAACCACAACATTAACATTTCCATCCACAACAAAACTTTTGAAAACTTCAGACACCCCAGCAGCCTTAATAACATTCCTCAATAAAAAAGCACCATAAACCGCAAATGTAACTCCATAAATCCCCCTATTCCTCAAAGGCTTTACAAGAACCCTCCCATTCGCCCTTGAAACAAGAATCAAAACCAAAATCCCAACAACCGTCGCAAAAAGAACGTCAAAACCCTGCTGAGACAAATTAAACCCCACCAAACCCAAAAAAACAACCACAACAATCGTCGACAAAATCGGAGAAAAAGAAACAAAGAAACTCCACAAGTTTGAACCCAACCCATCTCCCTCATAGTCTTCTCCACCCTTCACATTTGAAACTCCCCAAAAAGCCACAAAATACCCAACAACCACCATAACAACAACAACCGGAATCTGACGCAAAATTATCAAAAACATAGACACATTAGTAAGCGCCGCAGTTGCCACTAACACCTGACTGATGGGGTAAACTGGAAAAATAGTATGCCTAAACCACAAGTTCACATAAGTTTTCTTTTCCCGCGTCAACCCCAACTTCTCCGTTTCAACATCCACTATAGGCGCAGACATTAACGCTCCACCAGCAACAGGCAAAAAACCAATCACAGCTGGAAGCACACTCGAAATTACTTTTGAATTCTTAACAACCCTACCCAAGCTCTCGCTTAAACGCTTAATTACCCCCGTTTCACTGTAAAGCTGACTCAAAAAAGTAATTCCAAAAGTTGCAAACACAACCAAAACAGCCTGCACACCCTCAACCGTTGAAAAATCCGTAGTGTCAAAAACCACCTTAGGAATACTTTGCCAATCAACCGTAAGCAAAGCCAAAAGCAAAGCCGTCACATTCAACGTTATCGCAAGATTCACACGCCTATACAACAGCACCCCAAGAAAACAAAAGGTAAGAATAACCGCCACTAAAGGATCTACAAACCCCATCTGTTAACTCTCACTTTCACCAAATGTTTAGAAAAAGCAAAATATCCACCCCACTCTTAATTTTTTCGTCTAAAACAGACAAACATCCACCTATCAAATGATGATTAAATATGAAAAAGAAAATCTTCATTTCAGGCCCCATCCAATGCATGGAAAAAGAACAATCCTACAGACAAATCATCCGTGAAATCTGCGCTCGCTACGGTTACGAAACCATAGACCCATGGGAACGAGAAAAAACCATTTACAGAGGAACCGAACACGACTGGTGGAATAATGTTCCCGCAGCCGACTTTATAAGAAGAGATTTAGAAGACATAGAAAAATGCGATATTTTAGTCGCCTATCTTCCAAAACTTTCAGCCGGAACATGCATGGAACTCTTCTACGCCAAACTCAAAAATAAACAAACCATCTGCATATGTCAAATCAAAACCCCAAGCCCATGGATAACAGTCCACTCAGACATAATCCTAAAAAAGATTGAAAACCTCGAAAAAGTACTACAAAAAAGCAAACATTCGCATAGAAACAGAAAATCCTAATCTAAAATATAGTCATTATCAGAAAAGAAAATAAGAACCTTAACAGAATCTCTTTTAACTAGCCTCATAAGCGGTCGTAGTCTAGCCTGGTCTAGGACATCAGCCTGCCAAGGCAGCAGAACGCTGACGACCCGGGTTCAAATCCCGGCGACCGCACCAAAAACCGCTAAAAATAGGCATGAGTTGTAGGCTAAAACTTTTAAAGTGAGCTTATTTTGAAGGTTAAATCCGAAATTCAAAGAAAAATTTAAAAGCAACATGTGCATGCATAATGAAGAATGATGTATGAGGAGAATGGTAGAATAACAATTTTTCTCCCTTCTCTCCTTTCTCCCCTCATAAGATTTCTGCCATTCTCCTCACGAAATTCCTAATACAATTTTAAACACTTATAGCTTGTGGAAAAATCTTCTATTCCGCTTAATCCTTTGATAAAACTAAAATACCTAGATTTACAGCCTTATTTTTGAGTGTGAATGGTGATGGTGAAGGTTCTTGTGGTTTATGATTCTAAAACTGGAAACACTGAGAAAATGGCGTTTGCTGTTGCTGAAGGCGCAAAGCAGATAGGCACCATTGAAGTTGTTGTTAAAAAAGTTGAGCAGACAAGCCTTGACGACTTATTAAACGCTGATGGAATAATAATGGGTTCACCAACATATTATGGGCAAATGTCTGCCAAGCTTAAAGCCCTCATTGATGAATCTGTTAAAATCCATGGAAAACTTGAAGGAAAAGTTGGCGCAGCATTCACCAGCTCAGGCGGAACAGCCACAGGAGCAGAAACCACATTGCTGTCTATACTAAACGCCATGCTGATTCATGGCATGATAGTGCAAGGAAGGGCAAACGAAAAACACTACGGAGCGGCAGCTGCTGGCGCTCCCAATCAAAAAGATTTAGAGCAATGTAGAACCCTTGGGAAAAGAGTCGCCAGTCTTGCCACAAAACTAAAAGAATCATAAGAGATGGGCCCGGCCGGATTTGAACCGGCGACCAACAGGTCTCTCAGCGCATTGCGCTTATGAGCCTGTCGCTCTAACCTAGCTGAGCTACGGGCCCTCTTAATTATGCTGTTTTCAATTTAATTTAAACGTTTTCTGCGTTTGAGCGAAAGCTATGGAAGATTTTAAAAGCTGTTCTCTTATAAAATTGTGTTTTGGAGAGAGGAGCGTTATGGAGTTGAAGGTTTTCACTTTGCCAACTTGTGGCGTTTGTCCAGCTGCCAAAATTATGGCGAAAGAGGTTGCGGATAAGTTTGGAATTTCTTTTAGGGAAGTGAATATGGCGACTGAGGAGGGTTTCAAGGAGGGTTTAGCCCTTGAAATTTTTGGTACTCCAAGCATTGTTTTAGACGATGAGGTTATAGTGAGGGGTAGGCTCATTTCCAAGGAAAAGCTTGAGGAAGAAGTTGCAAAGAGAATTGAAAGATGGAAAAAGAGGGCTTTGGCGACATAAAGCTTATCCATTCATAGGCTCACTTTTGTTTGAGAGAAAATGCCTTGTCGGAAACTAAAAAAGCCATAATTGCTTTTCACTATGCGGAAAAGATAAAGTCAAATTTAATCATAACCGCTAACCTTTTGGAAATTTTAAACGATATAAAAAATGAGGAAATAGCGGGAGCAGAGAAACTTCTAGTGGCATATCTTAATGCTTTGATTCAAGAAGTTAGTATTGCCGCAAACGCTTCTGAGGTTGAGGGCTTCCAAAATGTTAATGCCAAGCTTACAGAAATAATCAATAACATTAAACAACATAATTACGCCAATGTCATGGCGCTTGTTTCTGAAGCAATATCCATTACAACAACCAATGGGAATAAAGCGGCTGAAACCTTAAAGGAGAAGAACCTAATCTAGCCTCTCGTTCTTTCGTAGTGATAGAGGTATTCTTGAGCGTAACCTGCATATTCTCCAAAATATTTTCGACCAAAAATGTTCAATTTTTCATATTCTGCATTACTAAGCCCTCTTTTGCCAGAAATCTTTTTCACAAACTCTTTTTGAAAATGCTCTGCATAATATTTGAGAATAACCCGTTTTATCCAAACATCCACTGGAAAGGCTTCAAACTTTCCTAAAGAAAAGAGGAGAACGCAATCCGCCACTTTTAAGCCTACGCCTGGAAAGCCCAACAATTCTTTCCTTGCCTCTTCATGGCTCATATTCCTTAAACCTTCAAAATCAAAACGACTTTCATAAGCCATCTTAGCTGTTTCAGACACATACTTAACTCTGTAGCCAAGCCCGCAATTGGCTAATTCTTGGGTTGTGGCTTTCGCAAGCCTTTCTGGCGTTGGGAATGTGTAAAATTTTTGTCCGTTAAAGCTTATTTCTTCTCCGAATTTTTTTGAAATGTTAAAAAGCATTTGCTTTATTGCTGAAATGTTTTTGTATGTGGCGCAGATGTAGGAGATTAGGCATTCCCAAGGATTTTGGCGAAGAATTCTTAAGCCTTTAAACATTTCAACTGCATGTTTTATGTGTTCGTCTTTGCTGATTTCCAAAAGAATACGTGGCAAATCCTCATTCAATCCAAAATAGTTTTTAACAAAATCCACATTTGCATTCTCAAATTCCAACTCTTCGCCAATTTGACGTATTTTGAAAATTTTTCCTTCAACAACACCATACCACCATTCACCCTGCTTGCTCCATCTGAAAGCTTGTCCACAGCACAAAGTCAAATCCAAATTGAATGGGCATGAAGAACTTATCCGAATTTTCATGCTAACCTCACGTCGTTAGGTTTCGTTTATGAACTTTTCTGGTTTTGGAATTTTTGGCGGCAAACCCCTTCTGATGCGGATCTGTTTAATGGTTTCTATTGTAACCTTTTCGGGAGTTTTTTCCCAGTGGGAGAAGGTGCATTGCCAAAAGGCTCGTCCTGATGTTGCTGAACGCAGTTCTGCGGTTAAGCCGAAAGTCTCTGCAACGGGGATGTAGCCTTTAATCATTGTTAAGATTCCTCTGTTTTCTGTGGCTTGAATTTTTCCGCGTCTGCGGGTTATAATGTTTGAACATGCGCCGAACCATCTGGTTGGAACAGACACTTCAATTTTATAGATAGGCTCCAAAAGCAATGGTTTGGCTGTTAGAACTGAGCCTAAAATGGCGCGGCTTATGGCTCGCATGACTTGGGCTGTTTCATGCAGTTTTGGGTCTTGGTGGATTTGGGCATCTATCAAATTGACTTTTACTCCTCTTAATGGTTCTTCGCATAGGGGTCCTCTGCTGCATGCCCATTGGAATCCAAAAATTATGCTTTCCTTCACCTTTTCTATACTGATGTTGTGTGTCAAGTTTACAAGCACGTTCCCATACTTGTTTAAGGCGTAAATTTTTTCTGTTGTTTCGAAGCCCTTTATCTTCATACTTTTTAATACGTTGCTGATTTGTTTGGGTTCCATTTCTTCTGTGAGTTCGCCCTTCTCGATTAGCTCCACAATTTCCTTCTCTAATGGCTCCACTTGCACTCGAAACATGTTTTGCCTGTTCGGTGTCTTCGTTGCGACGGTTTTGCCCTTTTCTGATATGTCTTCTCTGTAGGTGACTGTTGGATTGGATGCTGAAAGTTCTACTTCTCCACAGTATTCGGCGAGGAGTTTCATGGCAATTTCCAAATGGAGTTCGCCAATTCCGCTTAACAGGTAATGTCCAGTTTCTTTATCTATAATGGTTATGATGTTTGGGTCTTCTATGGAAAGTCTGCTCATGGCTTCAATTAGATGTGGCAAATCTTTTGGGTTTTTAGGCTCAACAACAACGGTCATTACTGGTTCTGAGAGGTATTTAGTCCTTTCGAAAGGAACCATAACTCCCTTATATTTTATGTCAACAATGGTTTCACCAGCCTTTGCAAACTCGAGACCGGAAAGGACGGCTATGTTGCCAGCAGTTATTTGGTCAACCCCTTCCCTAAAAGCACCCATATAAATGGAAACTTGTTTAATTGTGCATTCTTTTCCTGCATTGACTAAATAAGCAGTGTCGCCTTCCTTCACTAAACCAGAAAATAATCTTCCAGTTGCAATTAGACCTTCCTTCATGTTGGGTTGCACATTTGTTATGCAAATTGTTGCGGGTCCATTTTCATCGCAGTTTAACATTGCCCTACCAATTTCCGAATCCATTGGGCCTTTCCAAATTTTCGGTATGCGATACTTTTGGGCTTCAATTGGGTTTGGAATGTTTTTGACAACCATGTTTAGTATGGCGTTGTGTAGGGGAATTAAACGTGATAGTTCTTCATGTTTGTTCTTTTCATAAATGGCTATTATGTCAGCAAATTTTATTCTTTTCTTGTTGGCAATCTGAACAGTGAGACCCCACTTATGAAGGGCTGAGCCTATGGCTACGCTTTCTTTTTCTGGGTCCACTTTCCATTTTTCCTTAAACATGGGTTCTGCATAAATTTCAATTAAATTGTTAAAATCTCTAATTATGCGTGCAAATTTTTCTTGAACTTCACTCTCTGAAAGTTTAATCTCCTCGATTAAGCGGTCAACCTTATTTATGAAAAGTACTGGCTTGACTCTTTCCTCAAGGGCTTGACGTGTGACAGTTTCTGTTTGAGCCATAATCTCTTCTACAGCGTCCACCACAACAACAGCGCCGTCTATTGCCCGTAATGCCCTTGCAACCTTTCCTGTGAAGTCCACATGACCCGGCGTGTCAACCAAATTTATTACGTATGAGTTGCCTTGTACTTCGTGAAGTAGTGAAATGTTTGCTGTTTTTATTGTTATTCCACGTTTTTGTTCTTCTTCAAGATAGTCTAGGGCTCTGAAACCCACCATGTTTGGCGATAGTAATCCGGCTTCAGCCATCAGGGAATCTGTCATTGTTGTTTTTCCATGGTCTATGTGGGCGATTATGCCTATGTTGCGTATGGCTTCTTTCTTTCGCATTATTTTGAGAATTTCGTTTGTTTGTTTAAATTTCCGCATTTCTTTTCATTTTGAGAAGGAAGGCGTGTTCCTATTAACTTTGCCATTTTCGGGCAAAGCTTATTTTATCAGTTTAAAATAATTGATGTGCCATGTGATGTGAAATGAAGTTTTCATTCATGAACCCCAGTCAGTCGCCGGGCGGTTTAGAAATGTGTACGAAAGCGTGGCCACCCTTGGGTATGTTGTATATTGCTGGAGTTTTAATGAAAGAGGGCGTTGAGGTGTCCATGCTTGACCAAAGCGCTTTAGGGTATACTCATAAGAAGGCTGTGGACTGGGTTAAGAGGGAAAATCCAGACGTTTTGGGTTTTTCTGTCTTGCACAGCGCAGCCAAGGAAGCCCCAAAAATTGCTGAACTTGTCAAAAAGGAGAATCCAAACATAAAAATTGTCATGGGAAATTATCATGCAACCTTTAACGCTGAAAGAATCCTTAGAAAATATCCATCTGTTGACATTATTGTTCGAGGAGAAGGTGAATTTGCATGTCTTGATTTGGTTAAATGTTTGGAAAAGGGCGGAGACCTCAGAGAGGTTGATGGAATAACTTTTAGACATAATGGAAAAATTGTTTCCACCCCAGACAGACCCCTAATAAAAAACATCGACGAACTTCCCTTTCCAGACCGCAATTTAATGAACGCAGAATACACCTCAACCATTTTCGGAGTAAAAGTCGCAACAAAAAAGTTCACAACAGTCCTCTCATCCCGCGGCTGTCCATTCAGATGCACCTTTTGCGGATGCAGAAAATTTGCAAGAGGAGTCTGGAGACCAAGGTCAGTCG
>Ga0272448_1007936_pt1 | contig 11143 bp, 9 predicted proteins | sample YNPCB0191_FD_202220 | JGI IMG/M metagenome (GOLD analysis project Ga0272448, IMG submission 202220) | Hot spring sediment microbial communities from Yellowstone National Park, WY, United States - YNP-CB-019-1 | ecosystem: Environmental > Aquatic > Thermal springs > Hot (42-90C) > Sediment... | reverse complement strand
TCGCAGTCAAGGCTCAGCGGGCCAGCTCGACACTGCTTTCACTGCCCTTTCACCCAGCACACACTGCTTCACACGAGCGCTAGCGACCGGTTACTTCTTCCAGCTCGGCCCACATCTCCTCCGGGATCGGCTGCGTGGCCAAAGCATAGGTTTGAGCCACCCGCTCGGGGCGGGAAACGCCGACGATTGTGGCACAGAGACGCCGGTCGCGCAGGGAGAACTGCAAGGCGGCTGCCGGCAAGGGCACTCCGTAGCGAACGCAGATGGCCTCTATGTGTCGTCCTTTTTCCAGCGTGGCGGCGTCCGCCGGCCGGTAGCAGAAGCGAGGGTAGGCGTCGGGCCCTTTAGCCAACAGGCCGCTGCCGTAGGGAGCGGCGTTGACCACGGCCAAACCTCGCTCGGATGCCATCTGAATCAACGGCTCCGCCTCGCGGCTGATGAGATTGTAGCGGTTATGAGTGATCACCGCCTCGAAAACGCCCAGCTCTACGTAACGCATCAGAAGGTCGATGGGGCCGCCAGCTACTCCCAGGTGCTCGATCACTCCCTCTTCGCGCAGCTTGACGAGGGCGTCTACCGCGCCGCCCGGAGCGGTAAGGTTCTCCCATGTGGATGTCTCGGGGTCGTGCAAGAACATGATTGGAAAGCGCTCCATTCCCAACCGCTCCTGGCTCTCCTTCACGCTGCGTCGCATGCGCTCGCCGCTGAAATCGCCAGTCTTCATATCGCGGTCGGCTTTAGTAGAGAGAAAGAAGCCAGGGGGAAGGCCACCGATCTCGCGAAGCACGATGCCGATGTATTCCTCGCTGCGGCCGTTGCCATAGTTGTTGGAGGTATCGATGGCGTGGATGGGGCCAGCGAAGATGGCGCGAATGGTCTCCAGCGACCGCTCCTTCGAAGGGGGAGCACCATAAAGATCGGTATCTCCCAGGCCGGAGGTGCCGAGCCAGAGAGGCTCGACCAGAAGGCCGGTGGAGCCGAAGGGACGCTTGGACAGTCCCACTGAGGACGAATGAGCCATGAATCTCTCCTATGCTGGTGGCAAGTGTTTGTACATCTCGATTATAGCAGCCGGGAGGGGTAGGCAGAGCTACATCAACTGGTAGAACCTGGCTGCGTTCATTCCGAATATCTTCGCTCGTCCTACTCTGCTGACGCCGGCTACTTCGAGGCAGGTGTCCAGCGCATCGACCACCTGTAGGTAGCTGGCGGCCAATAGACAGACCGGCCAGTCGCTGCCGAACATTAGCCGATCCTCGCCGAAGTGCTCCAAGACGTGAGAGATGTAAGGTTGGAGGTCTTTGGGCCTCCAGGTGGCGTGGTTGGCCTCGGTGACCATCCCCGATAGCTTGCAGTAGAGGCCGGGGATTCTAGCCGCGGCGGCGATGTCTCTAGCCCAGGGCTCCATCACCCCGTCTTTAATAAGGGGCTTGGCGATGTGGTCGATCACCAGGCGCAGGCCGGGGAGCTTATCGGCCAGCGGCTGGGCGAGAGGAAGGTGCTGAGGGCGAAAGAGCAGGTCGTAGGCCAGGCCATGCCTCTCCACCTCGGCCAGGCCGCGCAGCACCGCCGGCCGAAGCAGCCACTTAGGGTCCTCGATGTCGTGCACGAAGGCACGGATGGCCTTCAGTTTGGGGTTCTGGCAGAGCTCGTCCAGCACTTGGCCTACGTCCGGGGCCTCCAAGTTCACCCAGCCTACCACGCCGGCGATCCACGGGTGCTGATCGGCCAGAGAGAGGAGCCAGCGCGTCTCGTCTACTGAACCATGGGCCTGCACGGCCACGGTTTGCTGGATGCCAGCCGTATCGAGCAGCGGCCGCAGGGTCGCGGGCAGGTAATCGCGTTGCAGGACGGTCTGCTCGGGCCGCATCCAGTGATACTGGAAGCGGCCGATCTGCCAAAAGTGCTGGTGGGAATCAACTGTGAGAGCGCCGATCTGCATCTCGTCCATTTGCGAGGCCCTCCGCTATCGACGACAGGTTCGCAGCTCTGGCGGGCACCGATGAATGCTGGCCGAATAGCCTGTAGCCGTGTTGCCAGGGCCCGCGGCGTGCGCTCCCGTATCTCGCCCATTCGGCGATGCCATTTCTTCTTGTGAAGCACCCTTATCAGCCTGATCGTCCTCAGTCTAACAGCAAAGAAGCAGGTCGACAAGGGGACGATGTTCATTTACTGTCCCTATATCAGTATCCCTCTGCTTGCCGACTTTGGGAAAGCCACCAATGATAGGCATAGCCCCCAGAATGCCTGCTACTCACCGCTTGGATGCCAGGGGGCTTGTAAGCGGACGCGCAAAATCCCTGCCGCGGTGGGACGGCCGCTTGCCGCTCTGCTCTTGGTCTGCTAGACTGACCCCATTACCTGAAAGTGCCAGCCGGCAACCGGAAGGATGAGCCCTATGCGTGAATGGGAGTGGGAAGACGGACATCCGCGGCCAGTGCACCTCTCGGCGTACCAAGAGAACAAGCTTCCTCCAGCCGAGCATAGCCGGGTCGAGGAACATCTGGGACAATGCGCAGCCTGCCGCGAGAAGCTGGCTCGGCGCATCTGGCTGGAGGAGACTGTTCGCTTGTCGCCAGCCGGCGAGGCCGGCGCGACGACTGTCGGCCAGCCGCTACCCAGTCTGTCCCCTCCACTGAGGCGCTTCAGGCTCGGGCGGCAGCAGCCAGCCTTGGCCGCGCTTATTCTCGTCCTGGTTCTTGGGGCGGCGCTGCTCTTCCTGTTCAGAGACAGCGTCTTTAGCGGCCGCTTCTTTGGCGGCGATGCCGAAGACACCATCGTCCCTCCCACCGCCGCTGGCGCGGAAAGAACGCCCCTGGCAGCATCCAGCGTCCCGACCGTAGCGCCGGCCTCCGCCGCCTCCTCTCCTACTGTTCAAGCAGCGAGCGGCGAGGCTATGCCGACGGTGGCAGCCTACCCGGCCCCGGCCGACACGGCAACGCCCGCATTGGATGCGGCGGAGGCCCCGACGGCGACTATCGCCTGCGAAATCCAGCCCGTCCGTGGCTTTGGCCTGCTGTATCGAAGCCAGCCAGATCTGGCCTCCAGCCTGGGTTGCCCGAAAGAGCCCGAGGCTGGCGTCCGCATCGTTCAACAGCCCTTCGAGCGGGGGCTGCTACTGTGGGTGGAAGATCGCTTCGAGATCTATGCTTTGCTGCCTTCGGGAAAGTGGCGGCTCTACCTCGACACCTATGGCACCACCAGAGACGCCGCCCCGGCCGCTGGCGGCCTGGTGGCCAGCTTCAGTAAGCTGTTGGCGGCCGAACCTGCTCTAGCGACGGAGCTAGGCCAGCCGCTGGCGGCGCAGACCGAGGTCAGCGGCGCCGTCGAAAAGTTCCAGGGCGGCTCGCTGATTTGGACTGAGGACCGTCTCATTCGCGCCCTGCGTGCAGACGGCACCTGGCAAGCTTTCGAAGATCGGTTCTACGATGCGACGCCTACTCCTGAATCTGCGGCGACTGTGCCGCCGCTCGCCTCGCCAAAGCCGGCCGCTACCCCTGCTGCTCACTATGCCACTGCGACCCCGGCGGTTACCCCCACAGCATCCGAAGGAGCCACTGAACCGGCTTCGCCAGTCGCCTCCGGCTGCACTGTGGAGCCGGTGCGTGGGTTCGGCCTGGTATACCACAGCAACCCAGCCGTGGCGGCTAAACTAGGGTGCGCCCTCGGGACCGAGTTCGGTCTGCCGGTGAGCCGGCAGACCTTCGAGCGCGGGGTGATGATCCAGCGCTCCGACACCAGGGAGATCCTGATCATCAAGCAGGACGGTACCTGGTCGCTCCATCTCGACAACTGGCGTGCGGGAGAAGCCCTGCTGGATGCCGGCACTCCTCCGGCTGGACTCTCCGTTCCCGATGGCCCTTTCGGCAAGGTCTGGCGTGAGGCGGCTGGGGTAAAGGAGGCGCTGGGCTGGGCCACAGGGCCGGCAGAATCCCTCCCGGGCGCGATCCAGGAGTTCGCTGCCGGCCGGCTGCTCTGGACCAGCGATCGCATCATCTACGCCCTCTATCCCGACGGCACCAGCCAGAGCTTCGCTGACCGCTTCGTGGACTAGCCATCAGGGCCTTGAAGCACGTGCGGCAGTGGGCACGGCGCAACGGGGGTAGGAATGGTGGTGAGCGGCGCGGTAGCCAGGGCATCGCTCCGCTTTGCCTCGGGCCAGCTCTCGCATTTAGCAGACATTTAGCATCAGCTTAACAGGACGGCTAGCGAAATCAGGCTATACTGAGAATAGGCAGTGATCCCCCCCCTCAGGGAGCAGCCTATTGTCCGCTAGAAGCTTGATTATAGCCGCCGTCATCGTCGCCGGCGTAGCTCTTACGCACCAGATCCGGCCTCTCAACGTCCTGGCCTACTCTCTTCTGGCCCTTCTGGTCGTCTCATATGTTTGGAGCCGGTTCAGCGTTCGCGGCCTGCGTTTGCAGCGGCACGTGCGGGCGCGTCGGGTGCAGGCCGGCGAGACGCTGGAGGAGCACCTCATTCTGCATAATGCCAGTCTGGCCCCGCGCTACTGGCTGCAGGTGCAGGATCATTCGACCTTGCCCGGGCATGCCGCCAGCCGGGTGGTAGATCTGGCACCGGGGGAGACTCGCTCCTGGTCGGTGCACACGGTTTGCCGCCGGCGAGGAGAGTACTTCCTGGGTCCAGCTTCGCTGGTCGGTGCCGATCCCCTGGGCCTCTTCTCAGCCCGGCGGCGCGTGGGCCAAGCTACGCGCCTGCTCGTCTATCCGCAGACGGTCGCCTTGCTTGACCTGACCTTCCCTTTTGCCACCGAGCAGGGCGGGCGGCGGCAGAGGCCTGGCTGGCAGCAGACGACGCCAGATGCGGTAGACACTAGGGAGTACACCCCAGGCGACCCTTGGCGGCGCATTCACTGGAAAACGACGGCCCGCCTGGCGAAGCTGATGGTCAAGGAATTCGACGACGATCCCGCCGCCGATGTCTGGCTCTTCTTGGATTTGGAGGCACGCGTCCAGCAGGGGGTGGGCGAGGAATCCACCTTGGAGTATGGCGTGAAGGCGGCCGCTTCCCTGGCGAAACACTTCCTCGACCGCAACCAGCGCGTCGGCCTCGTGGCGTCCGCGCGGCGCCAGCTCGTTCTGCCCGCTGATCGGGGCGACCGTCAGCTCTGGAAGGTGTTGGAGGAGTTGGCAGTGGCGCAAGCCGATGGCGATACACCGTTGTCGGAAGTGCTGCTGGCCGAGGGGCACTGCTGCCGCGGCCGTGCCGTGGCCCTCATCATCACCCCTTCTCTGGAAGAGGAGTGGGTTGCCACTCTGCGTACTCTTCGCCCGCAGGGCGTTCGGGCCGCGGCCATCTTGCTGGAGCCAGCCACCTTCGGCGGCAGTGAACCGTCGCTCTTGCTGATCGGCGCCCTCGCCGCCGCCGAAGTCCCGCTGCTCCTGGTCAAACAGGGCGATGACCTCAGCCTGGCGCTGCGGGGCAATGGCCATCCGGGGGTGGTAGAGTGAGGCGAGGGTGGCGCTTGAGGCTCAAGAGACCGCAGGAGGGCTGGCTGACGCTGCTTCTGCTGATCGCTGTCCTCTTCTGCCCGGTCAGCGCCGTCGTAGCGGCTAACTGGGTGGATTACCTGTCTCTACTGTACGCGACCGCGCTGAGCGGCCTCCTCTTGGGCGCCATCGGCGCACGCGTGCGGGTGCCAGGGGCATTGGTGCACCTGTCGGCGCTCGCCGCTGGCCTGGCCGGCGCTTGGCTGGCCGTCGCCGCTACTATTCCCCGGGTGCCCACGCTCCAAGGGCAGGCATTCGCCCTCTGGCGGCGATTGTACACGTGGGCAAACACCGTGCAGGCGGGGGGATTCGGCAACGAGCCCATCGTCTTCCTGCTGCTTCTGGCGATGAGCTCCTTCTTGGCCGCCTATGTCTCGGCCTGGCTGCTGCGGCGACGGCGCTCGGTTTGGTGGCCGCTGCTGTTTGCGGGGGCGGCGACGGTCGTCAACGTCGCCTACGCGCCGGAGACGCTGCCCTACGTGGCTGCCTATGCCGTCTTCAGTGTGCTGCTGATCGCGCGCGTCAACCTCCAGCGACGGGTTGCCAGCTGGCGGGAAGCCGGACTGGACTACCAAGCTTCCATCTGGCGGGTCACCCAGCGGGCGGCGCTGGTCGTGGCGCTCCTGGCGGCGGCCGTCGGTTGGCTGGTGCCGGAGATCCCGGTCAATCAAGACGTAAACGACACCGTCTACGCGGCCTCTGGCCCTCTGCGCGATATCCAAGATCAGTTCAGCCGAGCTTTCGCGGGCCTACGCTCACGTGGCGGGGGGCCTGCTCTGAGCGGCTTCAGCCAAGCGATGGTGCTCAGTGGGCAGTTCCATCTGGCCGACTATCCCGTGCTGCGGATCGCTTCGCCCGAGGCCCACTATTGGCGGGCAGTAGTCTACGACCGATACACCGGCCAGGGGTGGGTGGTAGCGCAGCCCGCATCCTCGCGCCGGGTGGAGGCCAATCAGGCCCTCCCGGCGCCGCAGAGCGAAGGGCCGAGCGAGGAGCGCGTGGAACTGACCCAGACCATCCAAGTCCTCCAGCCGCGCGGTGACTACCTGGTAGGGGCCAGCACGCCGGTGCGAGTGGACCGGGCTATCAATGCCGACGTGTATCTGCCCACCTTCGGTCGGCGCCGAGCGAACCCGGGTGCTCAGCAACTCGATCTCAGCCTTACTGCCTTGCATGCGCCCCTCACGGTCGGCCAGAGCTACACCATCGTGTCGTCAGTCTCCCGCGCCACCCCAGACATGCTGCGTGCCGCGGGCCAGCCGGACTTGCGGGTGCTCGGGCAGCGCTATACGCGGCTACCTCGCCTTCCCCAGCGGGTGCGAGACCTAGCCCTCTCGCTGACCAGACCCTACACCAACGAGTACGATAAGGCTCGGGCGGTGGAAAGCTACCTGCGGACTCTCAACTACGCGACGGATGTCCCGGCGCCACCAGCAGACCGGGACGCGGTGGACTACTTCCTCTTCGACTCCAGGACCGGCTATTGCGACTACTTCTCGTCGGCGATGGCGGTGCTGCTGCGCAGCGTGGGCATCCCTGCTCGCGTCGTCAGCGGCTACTCGACGGGAACCTTGATCGATGAGGGCGTCTACGAAGTGCGAGACAGCAATGCTCACTCCTGGGTGGAGGTCTACTTCCCTCGCTACGGCTGGATCGAATTCGACCCTACGCCGGCGCTACCCTTGCTCCAGCACCCCGTAGGCTATGTACAGCCCACCCCTACGCCGTCGCCGGCGCCACTATCGATCGCTACTCCCCAGGCGGAGCCCATGCCTCTCGTGCCGCCGCAGCTCCCCTCCATTTCCCAGAGCGGCGGTGGTGGTGCGGCGACGGATCCCGCCCCTACCGCTATCCCCGCGATCGCCTTCTTCGTTGTTGCCGGGTTGGGGGCGCTGGCGATAGGGCTGAGGGTGCTTTGGCGCTTGGGCCTGACCGGGCTGCCGCCGGCGGCGCTAGCCTATGCCCAGGTCGCCCGGCTTGGGGGCTGGCTCGGCTGGCGGCAGAGAGCATCGGAGACGCCCCACGAGTACCTCGGCCGGCTTTCCGTTCTGGCACCAGCGCAGGCCGGGGCTCTGCGCCTGATCGCCGATGCCTTCGTCGCTCTGCGCTTCGGACGCGGTGCACGCCCATCTCCGGAGCCCGCCTTGCTGGCGGTGGCCTGGAGGCGTGCACGGCGCGGATTGTTGCTGGCCGCCCTGGAGCGGCTGAGGAGAGCGAAGGGGCTTATTGGGATGGGGTGAGCCGACAGCTCTTGTTTTGGAATGCTGACTTGGTAATGCCGATTTGCGAATGCTGATTTGCGAAAGAGGAAGGCCGAGGCGGCCGGTAGGCATCCCCCCAGCCGCTCATTCTCAAGGCCTCTCAGGCAGTCGCCTTGCTCAAGGTGCGCAGGCAACGCGTGCAAACGCGAATCTGGTGCGGGCCAGCTTCCGTGCTGATGGTCGCCTTCTGCAGGTTGACGGCGAAGATGCGCTTGGTGCGGCGGTTGGAGTGGCTAACGTTCATGCCCGTCGCCCGCCCCTTGCCACAGATCTGACAGCGAGCAGCCAATTGGTGCTTCACCCCCTTTGCCGGCCAAACCTTTTCTGCTAATATAAGGTGCACAGCCGCCCTATGATAGCATACGCAGAGGGATAGCGCAAGCTGACGCGGAAGGCAAGCTAGCTTGGAAACGATCAGTCGCCAGATGACCATCGGCCAGGTCATTCTCGCCCATCCCGAGACGAGAAAGGTTTTCGAGCGGCTGGGTATGAGCTGCCTGATATGTATGGGGGCTGCAGAAGAAACCGTGGAAGCTGGCGCGCGCCTGCATGGTATCGGCGTCGAGCGCCTACTGGAAGAACTGAACCGCTGCGTGCAGGAAGCCGAGGCTCGTTTCCTCGGCAGGATCTGAGATCGTTGTCGTTGCGGCGACGAGAGTCGTCTGTATTGGCTGCCCAGCCTTCTAGGCGATAGCTCCTGTGAGGAGGGGGAAGGAGGCAACCGTGGAGGAAAACGGACCGATGGGTCGCATCGAGGTATCAACCAGAGCCATCTCCGCGGTCGCCGGGAGGGCGGTCACGGAATGCTACGGCGTGGTTGGCCTCTCCTCCCGCCGCCTGCGCGATGGCTTGCAGCAAGTGCTCAAACACGATCAATATAGTAAGGGCGTCGAAGTCAAGCTGCAAGAGAGTGAGATCGTCATCGACCTCTACGTCATCCTCGAATACGGCACCCGCGTTTCTGAAGTGGCTCGCAATATCGCCAACAATGTGCGCTTTGCGGTGGAGCGGGCGCTGGACTTGCATAGGGTGAGGGTCAACGTCAACGTCCAAGGGCTGAGGGTCAGCAGCCAGGACTAGGGGGTTGCTTTGGCAGGGGCGGAGCTTGGCCTGGATGAAGGGTTGGTTTCTTCGGTGATAGACTCGCAGCCGAAAAGGATAGATTTCTGCACGGGCAGGTACCTCCGCGATGCCCTGCGCTCTGCCGCCCTTTCTCTGGAAGCGCACGTAGACGAGATCAATGCCCTCAACGTCTTCCCCGTTCCCGATGGGGATACCGGCACCAACATGTACATGACCATGCAGGCGGCAGTCGGGGAGATCGATAAGCTGCAGGAACCCACTCTGGGCGCTGTTATCCATGCGGCGGCCCACGGAGCTCTGATGGGGGCCCGCGGTAACTCCGGTGTCATCCTCTCCCAGATTCTCCGCGGCATGGCACGCTCGCTGGACAACAAGCGCGTGGCCAGCCCTAGCGATCTGGCCGAGGCTTTTGCCGAGGCCTCCGCTACCGCCCGCCGAGGGGTGTTGAAGCCGGTGGAAGGCACGATGCTCACCGTTGCACGCGACGTGGTCGATGCTACCACGGCCGCGGCCGCGGCCGGCGGCGACGTGCGCGACGTGGTCTGGGCCGGCCTGGAGGCGGCGCGAGCCTCCGTCGCCCGTACTCCCTCTTTGCTGCCTGTCCTGCAGGAAGCCGGCGTGGTTGACGCCGGCGGCCAGGGCCTATTGGTGATCATCGAGGGCCTATGGCGTGCTTTCTCTGCCGAGCAACAACCGCGACCAGCCGTAACAGCCGCTGCTAGGCCCGCTCCGCTTGCCACTTCCGGGGCAAGCTACGGCTACTGCACCGAGTTCATGCTGCGAGGAAGCGGTCTGGATGCGGAGAGGATCAGATCGGACCTGGCCGCGCTGGGAGACTCGCTATTGGTCGTGGGGGAACCAGAGCTGCTTCGCGTTCACATCCACACGGCTCGACCGGGCCGAGTCCTTGATTATGCAGGCGAGCTCGGCAGCCTGCATGGCATCAAGATCGACAATATGCAGGAACAGCATCATCACTGGCTGGCAGCTACCGTTGCTCCTCCTCCCCAGCCGCCGGCAGACCAGGCGAGCGAAGCCATCGTCTCCCCGCTGGGGCGAGGCGAAGGGGAGCCTTCCGGCATCTCCGTTATCGCCGTGTCCCCAGGGCCCGGGCTTGACCGCGTGCTAGCCAGCCTGGGAGCCACTGTCGTCTCGGGTGGGCAGACGATGAATCCCAGCATCCGTGAGTTGCTGGATGCCGTCGAACGGGCGGCCACGGATCGCGTCATCATCTTGCCCAACAACGGCAACATCGTGCTCACGGCGCAGCAGGTGCAATCGTTGGCCGAGAAAGAAGTGCTTGTCGTGCCCACCGAGACCCTCCCGCAGGGCATCGCCGCCTTGCTGGCTTTCCGCCCCGATGCCGATCTGGCCACTAACAGCAGCTTGATGCTGAAGGCCTCGCGAGCGGTAGACACGCTGGAAATAACCCGTGCCGTGCGTTCTTCGCGCATGGACGGGCTTTACGTGCAGCAGGGCCACCTCATCGGCCTGCTCAATGGGCGCTTGATGGCTACCGGCAAGGCGCACGAATCGGTAGTGCGCGACTTGATCCGCAAGGCCCGACCGGATGGAAAGCCGTGGGAGCTGGCTACTTTCTACTATGGGGCCGGCGTGTCGGCTGCCGAAGCTGAGGCTTTACTGGCACGCCTGCGGTCGCGCTATCGCGCGCAGCAGTTCGATCTGATCAAGGGTGAGCAACCATTTTACGATTACATTATCTCGATCGAGTAATCCATCTCGATCGAGTAAGCGTGATGGGTGAGGGCCATGGGTAAGGCGAAGATACGCATAGTCACTGATAGCACCGCCGATCTGCCAGCGAGGATCGCCTCCGAACTCGACATTGTCGTCGTGCCTTTGAACGTTCACTTCGGCCGCGAGGTTTATCGCGATGGCGTTGACCTCACTCCGGAAGCCTTTTACCGCAAGCTAGCCGAGTGCCCTACCCTGCCGACCACCTCCCAGCCTTCCGTAGGGGTGTTCGAAGAGGTCTACGAGCGCCTGGCCCGCGAGTGTGATGCCATCATCTCCATCCATATTTCCAGCAAGCTGAGCGGCACCTATGCCTCGGCGCGTATGGCTGGCTCCTCTATCAGCCCCGGCCGCTGTCGGGTAGAGGTGATCGATTCTCTGACCACTTCTCTGGGGCTAGGGTTCATCGCTATGGCGGCAGCTCGGGCGGCCAATCGGGGCCTCAGCGTGGATGAGGTGGTGCTGGAGGTGCGGCGGGTGATGCACGACGTGCACATCCTCTTCGTGCCCGATACGCTGGAATATCTGCAGCGC
>Ga0272448_1007934_pt1 | contig 11144 bp, 6 predicted proteins | sample YNPCB0191_FD_202220 | JGI IMG/M metagenome (GOLD analysis project Ga0272448, IMG submission 202220) | Hot spring sediment microbial communities from Yellowstone National Park, WY, United States - YNP-CB-019-1 | ecosystem: Environmental > Aquatic > Thermal springs > Hot (42-90C) > Sediment... | reverse complement strand
AACCTCGGGGACGGGTTGGGCGGCAGTCCGGGATCGAATGGCGGTGCCAGGCTCGTTATTTGGGCGCCGGCGGGCTGCGAATGCCGGTGTCAGGCTCGTTATCGAATGGCGGTGCCAGGCTCGTTATTTGGTTCGCTCGAAAAGGGAAAAGGGGACAGACACGTTGTTTGGGGAGGGGGAACATTCAACGTGTAACGTTCAACTCTCAACGTTCAATGGGGTGACCGAAAGGGCACATGGTGGCCTGGATATGGGGACAGACACGATATTTGATGGCCTACGTACTGGTGGGGAACGTTCAACGTGCAACGTTCAACTCTCAACGTTCAATAGGGTGACCGAAAGGGCGCATGGTGGCCGGTGCGAATGGCGGTGTCAGGCTCGTTATCGAATGGCGGTGTCAGGCTCGTTATCGAATGGCGGTGTCAGGCTCGTTATCTGGTTCGCTCGAAAAGGGAAAAGGGGACAGACACGTTGTTTGGGGAGGGGGAACGTTCAACGTGCAACGTTCAACTCTCAACGTTCAATGGGGTGACCGAAAGGGTGCATGGTGGCCTGGATATGGGGACAGACACGATATTTGATGGCCTACGTACTGGTGGGGAACGTTCAACGTGCAACGTTCAACTCTCAACGTTCAATGGGGTGACCGAAAGGGCACATGGTGGCCTGGATATGGGGACAGACACGATATTTGATGGCCTACGTACTGGTGGGGAACGTTCAACGTGCAACGTTCAACTCTCAACGTTCAATGGGGTGACCGAAAGGGCGCATGGTGGCCTGGATATGGGGACAGACACGATATTTGAGTCCGGGAGCGGAATGGCGATGCCAGGCTCGCGATTTGGGCGCCCGCGGGCTGCGAATGGCGGTGTCAGGCTCGTCATCGAATGGCGGTGTCAGGCTCGTTATCTGGTTCGCTCGAAAAGGGAAAAGGGGACAGACACGCTGTTTGGGGAGGGGGAACATTCAACGCTTAACGCTCAAAGTTCAACCTCGGGGACGGGTTGGGCGGCAGTCCGGGATCGAATGGCGGTGCCAGGCTCGTTATTTGGGCGCCCGCGGGCTGCGAATGGCGGTGCCAGGCTCGTTATTTGGTTCGCTCGAAAAGGGGAAAGGGGACAGGCACGCTGTTTGGGGAGGGGGAACGTTCAACGTGTAACGTTCAACTCTCAACATTCAATGGGGTGACCGAAAGGGTGCATGGTGGCCGGGATATGGGGACAGACACGATATTTGGGCCGACTGATGCCGGTGGGATAATCACGCCAGACGGATCGGGATGCAGGTTAAGGTTTCATTTGGGCAATATCAAAGAAGGACATTAAAATTGCGAATGTGTCCTGACGAGAATTCTGGTTTTTCAGGAGTCTGAACGTATCGCTGCCCCGGCTTTTTTTTTTGCCGTGCATCTTTCCACATCAAGGGTTTATGGCCCGGCGCATTCTCAGGCCTGTTTGACCGGCTGCCCGGGCTCGGGTCACTGCAGCGTGGAGTGAAGCCCCACGACGGTACCGTCTAATTTGACTTGGCAGGCGAGTTGGTCTTTTCCGCTGCAGTCCCGGCATCGCCGCTCGAAATAGGTTTGGCGTTTCGGGCCTGCTCGGCTATTTCAAGCACGTCCGGGGCCGGCAGCACAACCGTGACAGTGTTTTTCTCTTTCATGAACCTGTTGACAGCTATGCCAAGAACTTTGCCGTCAAGGGCGAATGTTGGGCAACCGGCCATTGCGCCCGACACCCGATAGAAAGTCCGAGGTTTCTGCGTGATACACATGATCTGTCCGCGATGGACAGAAGGTTGGCGGTTCAGAACCTCGTCTGACCGGCTGAGGTTGATGACTTCATCGGCCAGTTCGGCGGTCGAGCTGGACTTTAGGTCGAGCGGCTTGAACGACGTCTGTTTTGTTTCCCTGGCATCGGCCTTTGGCCTCAGAAACGCAAGGTCGAGATCAGCGTCTTTCATGACGATGTCGGCGGGAACTTCTGTTCCATCAGACAAGATGATTTTCACCTCTTTGAGCACTGCGGATGCTTCAATGGTGATACGGCCTGAAGACGTGTTGATTTCACGGCCCGTGATTTCCCGGGTCGGATCCAGAGAACTCAGTGCCGTCACCGTCAGCCCGGTCGGTTCAAGCACGGTGCCGTTGGCCTCGAATTTCTGTTCGCGGTCGGGAATGTTCATTGGGAGCGGTGTGCTGTCGCCGGAGCCGAAGCTCATTCTTGCCACTGCGGAGACCCACACGACTGATTCCTTGTGTTTGTCAACGACGTTGCGAGCCATGGCAGCAGCCGAGTCACCGGCCGTTGTTGTGAGTGATGAACACGACAGGGCAAGACCGATGCCCAAGCCGGTGATTAAGGAGACGGTATTCTTGTTTTTCATTTTTGATGTTTTCGAGTGTGCCTTGATGACACGAGTGAAATTACCACCTGGGTTCGACTTCCACAAATGCGGTGCGGGCGCCATGTCTGACAAAGAATTGAACCCGTGAAGGTTTGGTCTCGCGCAATCTGAGCAGCTTCTCACGCGCAGCAGCCACACTGTCAACAGGTTCGCCATTTACGGCCACGAGGACATCGCCCACGGCGAGGCCGGCCAACGCAGCCCACCCGGCATTTTGAACGGCGCTTATCCGCACGCCTTTCAAGTCAAGCCCGAGTTTGTCGTCGATGCGTTCTTTGAGGGATATCTCGCGGACGGTGAATTCGAATCGGTCGTCTTTGAACTCTGGCAATTCCGCCGTCACTTTTGGCTGACGTTCTGTGACGGCCGTGATTTTGAACGGTTCGCCGTTTCGCAGTCCTTCGAGTTCAATCTGAGCTCCAATCCTGTAAACTCGGACGAGATTATCGAACAATTCCTGGTCGGCAGGCGTGCTGGCTGCGATGACCTGACCGTCCAGCTTGAGCAAGATGTCCCCGACACGAAGGCCTGCTTTTTCTGCAGTTGATCCCGGGGTGACCTGCGTTATTCTCACGCCTTTTTTGCCCTGCACGCCGAGGGCGTCGGCAAGGTCAGTTGTAAGCACCTGGGTTTCGATGCCAAGCCACGATTTGGCGGGTCGGGGCGGTTTTTCATCCTGAGGCTCGGGCCCGATCTGCGGCACGGTCAGCAACAACTGGGCGTTGCGCTCGAACTTTGTCAGCACGCGCCGCACGGTGGTCTCGTTATCTGTAAGCTCGCGCGTGACCGCCTGGAGGTCCGCGACATTCGCGACCGGTCGTCCAGCCACTTCGACGATCACGTCTCCTGATTTCAATGGCGGTTTGCATTCTGAACACGGGCCGCCCGGCCTGACAGTATCGACATAAACGCCTTTGACGTCGGGGCGCTGGTTTTCCAATGCGGACAGTCGTGTGAAATCGCGCACCGTCAACCCCCATGATTTTAGTTCAACTTCTCTGGCCTGACGCGGATCGCGCACGGTTGTTCGGACCGACCACGCCATTGGCTGGCCGTTCCGGAATCCCTTGAGTTGCACTGTTGTGCCCACGGGTGTTGTCAGAACCAGTCGGTTGAATTCCGGGATGTTTTCCTTGGCACGGCTTTCCGGAACGGGAGTGCCGTTGAACTCGGTGATTACATCGCCGGCCTGCAACCCGGATTCCGCGGCGGGGCTGCCGGAATACACGTTGCCAACCAAAACACCGGCTGTGTTGGTCATTTGCTTCAGAAGCGGCTGCGCTTCGATTCCGATCCAACTGCGTGACACCCTGCGATTGTTAATCAGCTCTTGTGCGACCTGTTTTGCAAGATTACTGGGGATTGCGCCGCCGAGACTGCCGATGCCGACTTCGTTGACGCCAACCACTTCGCCGCGGGTATTGACGAGCGGACCGCCGCTGTTCCCGGGGTAAATGACTGCGTCGTGGCCAATCCATCGCACCAGCTCGCCCAATGTTTCCCCGTCCAAAGTCAGCTCCGATCTGCCGGACGGAGAGATCATCGCCGTGTTCGCTACAATGCCCTTCGTTACCGACTGGGACAGCCCTGCCGGACAGCCCATTGCAAATACCACATCACCTATCCGCAGGACGTCCGAATCGCCAAAAACCGCGAATGGCAATGGTTCGTCAGGATTGCGGCGCGCTCGAGGATCTATTTTCAGCACCGCCAGATCACTCAACGGGTCCGTTCCTACAAGAACAGCCTCGATTTCCTCTCTGTTGGCCAGTCGGCAGATGATGCGCACGGCCCGGCCTGCCACGTGGTGATTTGTCAGGATGTAACCGTCCTTCGAGATTATTGTGCCACTGCCTGTGACCCGCTGCTTTTGCATGCGACCGTCGTCTCCCTGTTCTTCCACGACATCAAGGCGGACCAAAGCCGGGTACACTGCTTCGACTGCTCGTTTGACTTCGGGCTCGCCGTACCATCGCGCGCTTCTGCTTGGGGATCGCGCGTGGCGCATTGAATGTTCTGCGGCGAGATCAGTTGGCCCCGGGGTTTTGCAGCTTGCGCAAAGCCCTATTGCAATAAACACGAAAGCCGTCTTGGTCACCATGCCACTGCCAGATTTCATTTCAGAAGCGCCCGATCGATTCTCGAGTTTCAACGACACCGCTCGAAGCAAGTCTGGGCGAGCCATCAACCCCGTTCAAGGCCAAATTGCCCGGACCATCTGCGTCCGGCGCAAGATGAATTCCCACCTAAGACAAGCCGGAGGCTCCGACACTTTCCGCCGGCGAGCAAAGTGAATGCACGCGGATGAACAGAGTGCCAGGCTCGAAGTTGCAGTTCATGCGGACAACATCCGTCTTGCCACTTGCTGCATGGGGATCACAATGCCGGAACGGTTCGAGTCTGACTTTGCTATGACGACGTTCCGTCATATCGGCGAACTTGACATGTACGTTTCTCCCAGCGCGGCGCTCTCGCAACCAAATGATCGCGGCGGGATGAACGCGTTCGTTTCAACATCAGCGCTGTGTCACGCCCCGCTGAACGGGCCGACTTCGTCGCCCACGGGGGAGATGACGGTGGCACGGACCGATGAGCGGTTTGACGGCAAAGGTCTCGAACGATCCGCTCATCTGCGATTTCTGCGCAGATTTTCCAATCTATACCTTGGAGTGTTTGTGGCGCTGACAAGCCTGCTCAATGCCGGAAATGCTCAGTTGTCGGCGGCTACAAAACCCTGTCGCATCGAGGTGCTCGAGAAAGACAGCGGGTGGCCGGTTCCCATGGTCGAGTTGCGAACTTTGCATAATGTGCGTTTTGTTTCTGACAATGCAGGGCTCATTGCTTTTGATCTGCCGGAGTTGATGGAGCGGGAGGTTTGGTTTGAAGTTGTCGGCCATGGATACGAGGTCCCCAAAGACGGTTTTGGCTACAGGGGCGTTCGACTGCGACCCGAGCCCGGCAAGACTTTGAGGGTTGCTGTAGAACGCAGGATTGTCGCAAAACGTCTGGGGCGCCTGACGGGCGCGGGTCGGTTCGGCGAATCTGAGAAGCTGGGCGAGCCGGGTCCGGAGGATAATCTGGGGATACTGGGTTGTGACAGCGTGCAGAACGCAGTGTATAAAGGCTTACTCTACTGGGCATGGGGCGACACCACTTTGTCGCATTATCCGCTGGGGATTTTCCACATGACCAGCGCCACGACCCCGGTCAAACCGCTGGCTTCGTTCGAGCCGCCGGTGAAACTCAAGTTTGATTATTTCACCGATCCGAAGGGCGCACCACGGGCCGTTGCCCCCATGCCAGGCAGCGGCCCGACCTGGGTCACAGGTTACACAAGTTTACCCGACAAAACTGGCGCAGAACGCCTGGTTGGCAGTTACGCTAAAATCAAGCCGCCCTTGGAAGCTTACCAGTGGGGACTGTGCGTCTGGGACGACCAGAAGCTCGAATTCGTCCCGCACAAGATCATTTGGACCAAATCCGAATCAGCCCCCGAGCGGCCTCCGGTTCCAGATGGCCACCCGATTTTCTTCAGGGACTCGGCGGAGAAACAATGGGTTCTGTTTGGGAACCCGCTTCCGACTCTAAGATGTCCTGCCACCTTTGAAGCGTGGGAAAACCCGGCAACGTGGGAATCACTCGAACCGCAATTAACACTTGTATCGGCGACTGATGGCAAGCCGGTCAAACCCCACAGCGGCTCTGTGGCGTGGAATTCGTGGCGCAAACGGTGGGTGACAGTATTCACGGAAGCTTTCGGGAAACCGTCCGCGTTCGGTGAAGTCTGGTACGCCGAGGCCGACGCACCAACCGGTCCATGGGGAAAAGCAGTCAAAATAATATCGCATGAGAACTACACGTTCTACAACCCGCGGATACATCCCGAGATGACGCCTCGAGACTCGCCAATTCTCCTGTTCGAAGGAACGCATTCCAAAGAATTCGCGGATCGCCCGCCGCCAACCCCGCGCTACGACTACAATCAGATTCTTTACCGTCTCGACCTCGACGATCCGGCGCTCAAAGGCGCACAGCATTAGTCCGTACATTTCGCAGCGTGGCGCAGCCGCAACCGAGTGATCGCGGCGAGGTAAAGGCGTTCGTTGGAAGCTCGGCATGCTGCTGCGCCGCGCCGAGAAACTTGCGATATCGCCGCAAATTCTGCAGCATGCCGGGCCAATGAATGCCCATGCCGTCAAATCTCCAACACGATCAACTCTCATCCGACCGAAGTCGGTTTGGTCCGGAAATGCGCTTCCGCTGTTGCTTGGCATCGTATGTTTATCTTTATCCACCTCAGTTTTGAGCCAGCAAAGCGCTGGCACTAGTGAGAGCGGCGAATACCAGACCGATTCAGAAGCGCGCGCCGCATGGCGTCCGATGGCCGGCACGGCGCCGGTTTCAACCGCAATTCTCGATGGCAAGGCTGTCCTTCGGTTTCCCTGCAATTTCGAGGGCACACAAATCGAGCGCGCATCATGGGACCATCAGGTCAGGCTGGATCTTGCGGACTATAACGGCGTGCAGTTCGACTTTTTCTGTCAAGACGCTTCGCCGGTTTCGCATTTCAGCCTGTACTTTCAGAGCGGGGAGGGTTGGTATTCGGCGACATTCTACCCTGAAACCTCCGGTTGGAATCAAATCACAATCGATATTTCCGCCATGTCCACCGAAGGAAAACCTGGCGGCTTTGCGTCGATCCGCACCATTCGCATCTCGGCCTGGCGCGGGAGCGACAAATCGACGGAGTTCTATTTGCACGGTTTTCGGGCCGTGGGCGGATTTGGTCCCAACACCCACGTGGGCATTCTTCGATGCGATTCCGCTGCACGGACCAGATCTTCCGATGCCGCCAGCGTTCAACAATACTGCACCGCTTTGGCCGAACAGTTCAAAGCCGCAGGAATCGAATACGCCACCGTTAGTGATCTTGATTTGACTTCTGGCAAGCTGCACCGCCTGAAGTTGATTGTGCTCCCGTACAATCCGGTCATGCCCGAAAACACCACTGCAGTTCTGGTGGAATTCATCAAGGGCGGCGGCCGGTTGCTCTCTTTCTTTGGAATGCCGGAAACCCTGCGCCCCTGCGTCAAGATCGAAGTCGGTTCCGTGGTTCGCCCTGCGAAACAGGGCGGGTTTGCCAAGATAAGGTTCGTCGAAGGCGTTGTTCCCGGAGCGCCGTTGCTGGTCGGACAGAATTCATGGAATATACTCGAACTGAAGCCGGTTCCGGGCGCCAGCCGTGAAGTAGCCGAATGGCTCGACGATCGAGGTCAACCCACTGGCCACGCGGCAATCGTTGCTTCGGCGAACGCAGTCGCAGTTTCCCACGTGCTGTTGACCGACGATATTTCCAACAAACGGCAGATGCTCCTCGCTCTGACAGGTTATCTCGTGCCGCAGGTCTGGCAACAGGCCGCCGATGCAACTCTTGCACGACTCGGTCGGTTGGCAGGTTACATGGACTTCGAGAATGCCGTTGCCGCCATCGCCAAGCTCGCCGGCGAAAATCAACGAGTCGAACCGCACCTTGCTGCTGGGCGCAAATTGCGTGACGAGGCCATCGCGCACAGGGCGGCGGGTCGGTACTCGGACGCTTGGGCTCGCGCGCAAGAGGCCGCTGACCGTTTGTTGACCGCATACGCATGCGCACAAGGCCCGATTGAAGGCGAGTTCCGCGCCTTCTGGTGTCACAGCGCATTCGGCGTCGAAGGAATGGATTGGGACACGGCGATCCGATTGCTTGCAAAAAACGGTTTCACAGCCATCCTGCCGAATCTCCTCTGGGGAGGCCTGGCCTTTTACCCCAGCGCGGTTTTGCCAGTTTCGCCTGAGGTCTCGACTCGCGGTGATCAGCTCGAGCAATGTCTGGCTGCGTGCCGCAAATATGGCCTTCAAATCCATGTCTGGAAGGTGAATTGGAACCTCGGATCAGCCCCACGCGAGTTTGTGGACCGCTTGCGAGCTCAAGGCCGGCTTCAGTCAAACGCTGCCGGTGAAACCAACCAATGGCTTTGTCCGTCGCACCCCGAGAACCAGAAGCTCGAGATCGACTCGATGATCGAGGTTGTTCGGCGGTACCCGGTGGACGGAATACATTTTGATTACATCCGATATCCCGACGGCGATCACTGTTACTGCGCGGGGTGTCGGCAGCGGTTTATGCGTCACATCGGTGTCAGTGCGCTGAGATGGCCTCAGGACGTCCAAGCCGGTGGCCCGCACAGGCAAGCCTGGCTGGATTGGCGCCGCGCCAACATAAGCACAGTCGTCCACGCGATAAGCGAAAAGGCCAGGACTGTCCGGCCCACGGTCAAGATTTCGGCTGCTGTCTTTCCCAACTGGCCGTCGGCACGCGACAACATCGGCCAGGACTGGAAAGTTTGGTGCGAGCGCGGCTGGCTCGATTTCGTCTGTCCGATGAACTACACGACAAGCAACGTACAATTCCAGAACTTGGTTCGGAGCCAGCGCTCCTGGGCAGGAGCCGTCCCTTGTTACCCGGGTATTGGCGCATGGGTCATGACACCGGATCGCGTCATCGGACAGATCGACATTACTCGCAGATGTGGAACGGGAGGTTTTGTGGTTTTCAATTACGATTCCCGCGCAGTTCGGGACATTCTGCCGATGCTCGGAAAGGGAATTACGCGACCAAAAAAGTCTGGAACACCAGAGGATTGAAAACAGCGCCCAAGTATGGGGACAGGCACGATGTTTGGCCCAACTCGATGCCGCTGGCCGGATCATGCCAGACGGATCAGGGCGCTGGTTAAGGTTTCATTCAGTCAGTAGAGCGGGTGTTGCAGCTGTGAGGTATCCCGACAAGAAGCCCATTTACTGAGGTGTTACATCGTTTCCGCCGTGAGCGACGAAGTCGCGTCGGTCATCCCGGCGCGGCAGAGTGCCGAGCTTGCAACGAACGGCTTTGTCTGCCGGCGATCATTCGGTTGCGGTTGCACCGCGCTGAGCAGATGTGGCCCGAACGTGACGCCGGACCCGGTTATTCGACCGCACGATAGAACCTCCGGGCCGGCGGGCCGGGCGTTCTGTCCTTGATCCACTGGACCCGGCCACTTGCTACGACAGTGGACCAGAAATCCCATGCCGACAGATCGGTTGAAGTCTGGAGTGTGCAGTAGCCACCAGCAGTGCCTTCCATTTCGAGCACAAAGGCGCCCTGGTGCTGCCAGCCACCCAGCCGCAAAGGCCGCTTGGTCACCGGAGAACGCAGCACAACCCCACTGCCCCCGACCGCGATCTTGAATCCACTGCCACCCGCAACGCCCGCAAGCCCGGTCACCGGCGGGACCATGGTCGCGCTCCAACTCATGCCGTCGTCCGAGATGGCAGCAAAAGCATCCCCGACAACAGAAACGGCGCCGACTGTGACGAACTGCCCGTCAGCATAAGCGACGCTATTAAGGTCGATAGCGAAGAAAGGGGTGGATTTTGTGGCTTCGGTCCAGCTTGTTCCATTGGTTGAAATGAGAATCGTACTGCTTGGGCCAACCACGACGAAGACTCCGCCGGCAAAAACCACGCCGGACAAGCTCGCCGCATCCGGCCATGCGACCCGCGTCCAGTCCAATCCATTGGTCGAACTCATCAGTTGCGCGGTGCCATCCTTGCTCGCGATGCCAACGAAACGTCCGTTGCCGAACGCCAGGGCTGTTGGAGGCGGGTCCGGGGCAGAGCCAAGGCGTTGCCAGCTTGTGCCATCGGTTGAGGCCGACAAAGCCGGGGACAGGATCGGTGGTCCTGCGGGAGGATAAATGGCCGAGAAACCGCTGAGCAGGTACTGTTCGTTGCCGTACGATACATCCAACCAGATCGGACTTTTAACACCGGTGTTGTGCAATTGCCATGCTGCCCCGTCTGGCGATGAAGCAAGTCCCTCGCCGACAACATAGAACCGATCCTTGACGAACCGGACACGGTATCCTATGCCCCCACCAGCGGCCTGCGTAGCCCAGGTCATGCCATCCTGTGAGGTCATTAGCGTGCGATTGGCGCTGGCTGCGAGGAACGTCCCGGCTCCGAAAACCACCGACGACAAATCATCCGGACACCCCACGAAATGGTTGCTCCATGTCTCGCCGTCCGCTGACTGGAGCAAGGTCCCCTTTGGACCCACCATGACAAAGCCTTTCGGTCCATGGGTTGCGCTGACCGGTTGTGTTCCCGGAAAATTCGTCTGAGCCAGCCATTGTTGCCCGTCCGCAGAGATGAAGACGCCGCCAGAAACGCCACCTGCAACAAACTTCCCGGCACCGAAAGCCAGTGCCTTCAAAGGCTGACTTGTGACGAATGTTTGAAGGGCCCAGTTCACGCCGTCGTTCGAGGTTCGGATTTCGTACCCGCCGACTGCCACAAAGCGGTCGTTGCCGTAAGCGACTTTCTCGAGTTTACGGCTTCCTTGCAGCGAGATTTCGGTCCATGTCAGGCCATTTGTGGACACTGCCACCACGGTCGGTCGCCCAAATTCCGTGTCTGTCCCCATATCGCGTCATGAAAAGCCCAGTGAGTGGGGCGTGCCCAAAAGGCACAAAACTCTCAATCGGAACTCTGTGGGTAACCAATCCCACCCGGCAAAGGCTAACCACCAGCCGGAAGCGAGTTTTGCGTAGTCGTCAGTAATGGCGGCACGAAGCGTAAACAGCCAGTGTCAAAGCCGTGTGATTGAGCCTCGAAATAAAGATGTTGCTGGAGCCTTCGTTGTTATGGGAGCG
>Ga0272448_1007932_pt1 | contig 11149 bp, 10 predicted proteins | sample YNPCB0191_FD_202220 | JGI IMG/M metagenome (GOLD analysis project Ga0272448, IMG submission 202220) | Hot spring sediment microbial communities from Yellowstone National Park, WY, United States - YNP-CB-019-1 | ecosystem: Environmental > Aquatic > Thermal springs > Hot (42-90C) > Sediment... | reverse complement strand
CTCCTGGGGAAAAATATTATGTATACAATATCATAAACACAAAATATTTTAGTGTCAAATGCTTTTTTCCCGCCCTTTCCTTTCCTCACACTTTTCACAGTAGACACCCGGTAGATCCTGGAGTATGATCTTATAGTATATTGTACACAAAATATTGGGGAGGTTTGTATGGATACATCGGCACAGGGTCCTTCAAAAAATAGGCGAAAAATCGTTGTGGCGGTGGCACCTGTAGCGCATGTGGATCACCCCTTGCCGGCAGGAACTAAAAACCCGTTGACACCCGAAGAAATCGCACAGGATGTGGTGAGTTGCTGGAAAGAGGGGGCTTCGATGGTACACCTCCATGTGCGGGACACAACGGGAGCGCAAGTTTCAGACCTCACTACCTTTTCGAAGACCATCGATCTCATCCGAAAAGAGTCCGACATCCTTATCCAGGGGTCCACCGGAGGAGTCTCCTCCCTTTCCCTGGAAGAGCGGTGCGTCTCCGTTGAGGAACCTCGAACCCAGCTCGCATCCCTCAACATGGGATCCACCAATCTAGGGGAAGGGGTGTACATCAATACCCTTCCAGATATCCGGTTTTGGGCCCGTAAAATGGTGAACCAGAGGGTGGTCCCCGAATTGGAAATCTTCAGCCTCGGCATGATCGAGAGCGTTTTGAAACTCAAACAGGAAGGGGTCCTGAAAGAGCCTCTGAACTTCAATCTCTGCCTCGGGTTCGACGGTGCACTCCCTGCAAAACCGATCCATCTGTATCATTTCATCACCTCTCTGCCGGAAGGTTCCCACTGGAGCCTGATCCATGAAGGGATGCGGGATATGTCCCTTCTGCTTGCGGCCGTTACCTTCGGTGCCTCCGGAGTGCGGGTAGGGTTCGAAGATGGCTGCTACCTCACCCCCTCCCGACCCGCACGTTCAAACGTCGAGTTGGTGCGGCATCTCGTTTCCTTGCTACGGGGAATTGGATACGAGCCGGCAACGGTGGAAGAAGCGAAAACCCTCCTGGGAGTGTTGAAACCCTAGGATTCTGTTTTCTGTATACAATATACGTTGACGAACCTTCCCCTTTCCCCTTATACTCGTGGAATGTACAAGCTGGAATTCGAAGATCTAGGCACGAAGGTATACAAAACATTAAAAAGTATGATCATCAGCGGGGAGCTCAAGCCAGGGGAGAAGCTCATTCAGGAGGAACTGGCCGAGCGGTTGGGGGTATCCCGCACCCCGCTTCTAGCGGCTTTCGCGAAACTGGCCCAGGAAAACCTGGTGGAAACCATCTCCCGTAGGGGCGCCTATGTGAAACGATTCACTGAACAGGAATTGGTGGACATCTACGATATCCGTATCCAGTTGGAACCTCTGGGGGCGGAACGGGCCGCTATGTATATCGACGAGAATGAAATTTCCCAATTGGAGCAGCTCCTGAAAGACTACGATGTAGCCACCCAGAAGAACGACATGCACGCCCTGAAGCAGATCGATTACCAGTTCCATATGAACATCATGCGGAGCAGTCGGAACCGGCTGTTATACGACATGCTGAGCACCTTCAACGTGATCATCATCAGCAACATCAAAGGGTTGTTGAAGCCACCGGAAAAGAGCGATCGGGAGCATCACCTTTTACTGGAGGCGTTAAAAACGCGTAATGCCTCCGAAGCGCGGCGTATCATGTACGAACACATCAGCGACTCCCGTTCCAATCTCCTCCACCACCTAATTCCCCTCGAATCGTAGCAAGGAAAACCCATGTCCAAAATCGAAAACAAGATCCTTACGGATCTGGTGTACGAAAAACTGAAAGCGATGATCGACGAGGGGGTCCTCACTCCCGGCGAGAAAATAAACAAATTGGATCTATCCAGGCTCCTGGGCGTAAGCCAAACTCCGATCAACGATGCCTTGAGCCGCCTGGCGGGGGAAAAGTTCCTCGAACAACGCAGCCGACAGGGGTACTACGTCCGTGCCTTTACGGACGAGGAACTGGTAGCCCTCTTCGAAATGCGGGGCGCGCTGGAAGGTATGGCCATTCGCCTCTGCTGCGAAAATGCCACCGACGAACAGCTTAAAGAATTGAGTCGGTGCTTCGAGGGGTTTTCCTTCCCCCTCGATGAAAAAGGGTACCAGGAGTACGTACATGCGGATAAAACCTTCCATGAAAAATTGATCCGCTACTCCGGGAACCCGATCCTCTGGGAGCTTTCCAGAACCTCCGGTTACATGATAAAAAGCAATATGAAAGGGTTAACCCGTCCGCCGGAGGAAACGTATCCAGAACACCTGGCGATGATCAAAGCCCTTCAGAATCGTAATGCAGACGAGGCACAACAGCTGATGATTCAACACCATCTGCGATCCCGAAATGTGTTCCGCGCAAAACTCAAACAAAAGGAGCCTGGTACACCATGAACTCGCTGCGAGGGAAAATTCTCATCTCATTGCTATTTATGTCCGGTCTACTTTTGGGAGTTACCCTATTCGGGAGATACACCATCTTCTCTACCCGAAGGATCTTTGATGAATACAGAGAGTTTTCGGAATTGATGGTTTCCGCAGGGAGGGTGCACAGTGGTTTTTTACATACCCTCCTGTCAGCCCTGAACGTCCTTGAGGATCGAGGTTCTGATCCTGCCACCCAGTACAAGCTCCGCTTGGAGGAAACCAAAAAGTTCCTCAAACCTTTTACCGACTCCAGGCTGCCTTCCTCCTTAGGAACCGACGCGAAGGCCATGGGCGAGAAATTACAGGAGTTCGAATCCCTCGCTGCTCAAATCATACAGAGATCCAAACAGGACCCCAACCGAGAAGCCCTCAATCAAGCCATTTTAAAATTACAGTTCCTGGGAGATGAAATCGCCAACCGCGCCGAGAACATGAAGTTGATACTCAAACAAAGCCTGGATGAGAAAGCCGCCGCTGCCCTGACCTCCCTTTCCTTTCTAAACCATGTATCGATAGGATTTCTCCTGGTATCTGTGGTAGCGGGTGTACTTTTTTCTATTCTCCTTACCCGATCGATCCTTCATCCGATTAAAACCGTTACCGAAAGCCTCAAGAATATCTCCGAGGGCGAGGGGGATCTTACCATCTCGGTAGCCATACCGAGGAGCAAAGAACTTGCCGATCTGAGCGGTCGGGTGAATACCTTCATCCAGCACCTGCATGACATGATTCTCCGGCTCAAGGGCGCAATCGACGAAAATAACCAGATCAGCGAGAAACTCACAACTCAAGCCGAGATGATCGCTTCAAGCCTAAAGCAGATCTCCTCCACCATTCAGACTATCGGGAACAAGATGGAAACGGTGGATCGGATGATCCAGGACGCCCAAAAACAAACCCAAACAATCAGTACGCAATCGGAAGACGCAGTGGGCAAAATAGATGCCCAAGCGACAAGCGTCGAGGAGTCCAGCGCAGCAATCAACGAGATGATCGCCTCGATTCGGTCCATGGGGAATCTGGCCGAAAACAGGAAGCAGCTTTTGATCGACCTGATCCAATCCGCCCAGAGCAGTTCCGAAACCATGCAATCCACCCTGGACAGGATCAAAAGTATCGCAAAATCTACCGCTGTTATCGAAGATCTAATCGAAATCATCCAATCCGTGGCAAACCAGACCAATATTTTGGCCCTAAACGCATCTATCGAAGCAGCCCATGCGGGAGAAGCAGGCAAAGGGTTCGCCGTCGTGGCCGAAGAAATCGGCAAACTGGCTTCCGCCACCGCATCTAATGTGAAAAGTATCACCTCGAACTTGAAGCAGATCCTACGGGAAATAAAGGAAGCCTCTCAATTCACCGAGGAAACGAATCTGAAAATGCAAGCCATGTCCCAGACCATCCAGACGGTATCCGACAGTATGAACGAGTTGATTGCGGGGTTATCCGAACTATCGGAGGGTACCAAGGAGATAACGGATGCGATCGGTGTATTGAACGAGACGACCGAGGCTCTGAAAAGCGCAATACACACCATCTCTGCCAGCGCCCTTTCTATCGATACTGCAATGCAGAAAGTGGCAGAACTCTCCAATCAGAACAACGCCGCCTTTGGAGAAATCGTTTCTGGCATCCAGGCCGTATCTATTAGCGGAACTGACCTTTCTCAGATCATCGTGGAAAACAACCGGATCAGCGAAATGATCGAGAAGGACATTCTAAGGTTTAAAACTCGCACCTCCCCCATAGGCACATCCCCTGTTCTGGAAGAACTCGAGGAAGCCCAGCCGCCTTCAAAGAAAGGTTAACAACGAAGGGTTGAATAAAAAGGTCGTTTGACCGAGCGCCGTCATATTAAAGTAACACCATACAATAAAATGGGATAAAGTAATAGAATTGCATGAAAAGGAAATAATATACTGTGCCAACCTGTCAAGACCATTTTAAAGTAAAAATAAGGTGGATAAGAGGATGGGGAATCAAGCAGTGAGAGCCTCCTCTGATGCTTGGGTGGTTTCAAATACCTGATCATAGATTTCACCTGGTGTAGCATAGTCCAACAATTGATGGTATCGTTTACTGTTGTAAAAGTACACTAATAAAGGCATCACTGGTAAACTGACTTCCCTGATCCGTATTGAAGATTGCCGGGATTCCCCACTGGTTGATTGCTTCTTCAAGGGCAGCTACACAAAAGTCCGTATCCATAATAAAAGGACCATGTTTTTGAGCAAATAGGGGTACTTTTTATGCCCTTTCGCTCGAATACTGGTCCGTTTTTTGGGGTATATGGCTCGTAAACCAGCTTTATACATTATACGACGTACCTGCGTATCGATAATTCTGGATGATCTGGTTCTATAGAGGCGGTTCGGTCCCGTACAATTGTTTGTACTTTTTTTTTTAAGAAATCATTTTCTATCTGGAGCTTGCCGATTTGCTTATTTTTTTGGCCCAGTATCCAGGGCTCATTATAGAGTGCAGGGGACAGGAGTTCATGAAGCAATCCGAGTTAAGAGGAATCAACCCTTATACGACTTTAGAGGGAACTGTATCCGAACCTTTACCCCTTGAGAGCCGTCAATACTCAGTGTACCTTCCAATTGATCCACCATTGCCCGAAGGATGGGCATCCCCAATCCTTCCTCCTTGCGTTGTTCTGTTGAGAACCCCAGACCGTCATCCTCTACCTGCAGAAGTACCGAATCTTGCGTTCTTTGCACGATCACTCGAATAGTCCCTGGTTTACCCGAAGGGAAGGCGTGCTTTATGGCGTTGGTCACTAGCTCCTGGACAATAAAGCCGCACGCCTGGGCTTTTTTGGGGTCTAGAACTATCTCAGGATCGAGTTCAACTTGGAAGTGGATATTTCGTTTATGGGTGTCGTAGAGAGTAACCATGACTTCCAAAAGACGGCGGATGTACTCCTCTAGACTAACCCTGTGGAGGGAAGCCTGGTGATACAATTCTTCATGGAGAAGGGCTATCACCTTTAAACGGCTAATGGCGGTGGTAAAAATCTGTTGTATGCCTGGATCCTTCACAGCCTCCTGTTGCAGGCTAAAGAGGCTAGATAGAATCTGAATGTTGTTTTTTATCCTGTGGTGTGTTTCTTGCAGAATGGTTTTTTGTATTTTTAACGCTTGTTCCTGTCGCCTCGCTTTCATTCTGTAACGGACTGAAGCGAACACCAAAAGACCGAGAAGGAAAGCTATTGCATAACCGCCGGCAAATACAAAAAACGCAAACCGTTGTGCTTTCTCGTTCATTTGTCGGATATCCAATGAAATCACCAGTTGCAGTGGGTAATCCCGAAGGGAGTCCCATCCATAGAGGTTATTGTTCTTTATTACCGTGCCGGTTCGTTTCTGCCCTGATCCTGTTTGAAGCAAAACCTCCTTCACTTGGGAAGAAGGCGGCTCTTTAAATAACGAATTGGATAAAAAAGTCCCTCTGCCCCCTGAATCCATCAACGCGATCCATTGAATGGGATAGGGAAATAGAGCATGTTCAGGCAGTAGTTGGATGGTTTTTAAGATTAGAACTACGGACAGTGCCTCCGTACCAGGCTGTACAGGAAGAGTGCGTGATAAGAACAGGTAAGAATCCCTATCGATCGAATAGATGAAACAAGAAAATGAAACAGTAGGATCCAATGGCGGGACTTTTTCAAACTTATCCGCAGGGTTCAATGCTTCCAATAAACCCCTTCGTGCGTGAATCAATAAAACATTATGAATTTCAGTTAGCCGGATTGCGTCTTTGCGGAGCAGTTGGGTAAAACTACCAAAGCTTCTTAGGTCTGGGAGGCTATCCAAAAGAATTTCATATTGATGTAACCGGGCGTTCAGATATTCTGAAAGAGTCCGTAGGTAGGTAATCGATTCGTAACGAAGGGTATCGGTAAGTTCACGGTTATAGAGACTTGTTACGCCTCGGAAAACGGGGAACAGGATTCCTAGGAACAGTAAGACATACACAGCGGAGCGTAAAGAGAACCTGCTTTTCATCAGGGTTCCAGTTCCTTCTCTGCTTGCTCGACCAGTTCTCTGTCGATCTTTAGTTGGCGAATCAAATCTGGTTGGGATATCATCAAAGCCTTGCGAATCTTATCCAATTCACTTTTTCCCGGTTCGAATACCTTCCCCTTGTTTTGGATAAACATTTCCTTCGCCTGCATTTGAGCTTCCAGAGCTTCCTGCCGCTGTTTCTCCGCCTGAGCATCCCACAGGTTTCGAATGTCTGTTCGTTCCTCCTCCGTTAATTCTTCCCAAAACTTTTTTTGTATGATGGGTATGTACATGGGAAAGTACTGGTTATCCTCGAAGGCATACCGGATCCCGTGGTTCCACAACTCTGCGCTCCGGATAGTTTCGTAAGTCGTAAGGATCCCATCAACCAATTGACTTCGAAGCCTTTCGACCAACTCCGGCCACGGGATGGTAAAGGAGTACGCTCCCAGGATAGAGAACCTCATTTCGTTGGCCTTACCGCCGGCAACCCGTATCCGAAGGCCTTTGAAATCTTCTAGTCTCGTGATGGGCTTGCTGAGGGTAAATACATGGGCATGTCCCAAGTCCATCCATTTCCCCAGTACTCGAATTTCATAGAGGCTTTCCATGCGTTGCTCAATTCTCCGCCCTATCGTTCCATCGGAAAGCTGGTGATTTTCAGCTACAGATTTTCCATAGAGCAAAGGGAGGAGGAACAGATTTAGTTCCGGCATGTAAGGTTCCAAGTTCCAGGTACCCGGTACCGCCATTTCTACTTTACCGGAATGAACAGCGTTCAGCACTTCTCGGTCCCGGAACAACCGGGCGTCAGGGTACACCTCCGCTTTTACACGAGGGCTTAAACGGTAGGACACTTCCTCGGCAAACCTACTTACATTTCGAGTCATTACGTGGGTCGGAGTATTTTCTAAGGAGATCCGGAGAATCTTTCGGGATGGTTCCTTCTCGATCTGAGCTGTAAGGGGCCCTATTGACAGCATGTTTATAATTGCGAGAAAAGTGAAATATTTAATATAGGAGATGCTCACATCAAGCAGAATAGGGTAGGTTCAGTGCTACGTCAAGTAAGGTAACTATTTTCTTACTCGAAATAGAAACTACTTTACCATAGATTCCTTCTTGACAACAGAGGAATCTATGGTATAATCCATTTTGTATACAATATTATCTATATTGTATCCATAAATCTATCACGGAAGGAGGCTTCTATGAAGAAGGTATTGCTTCTGGTTCTGGTAGCCCTGCTAGCCACTACGGGCATGCTCTTTGCCCGAGGGCAGGAAGAGTACCCAGCTCGGGACATCACCGACATCGTCGTATGGGCAGCGGGAGGGGGAACCGACCTGGCGAACCGGCTGGTAATGGCGGAAATGGCGAAAATCCTCAAGGTGAACATCAACGTAGTGAATGTTACTGGGGGAGTAGGCGGATCGGTAGGGATGCTGGAAGCCTACAGCAAACCAGCGGACGGATACACCCTCGCGGGGATCTCCGAATCCATCGTAACCGCCGGTGTACAGGGTGGGTGGGACAAGCGGGTTAGTGTGTGGGAGTACTTCATTATCGGAGGATCCCCCGACGTTCTCTCGGTTACACCCAATGCCCCCTACAAGAACATCAAAGAACTGGTAGAGGCCATGAAAGCCAATCCGAAAGGAATCAAGGCCGGGGCCAGCGCCTCCGGTTCGATCCACCACCTGAACCTGTTGGCCTTCGAAAAAGGAACAGGGGCTCAATTCAACTTCATACCCTACACGGGATCTGCCCCTGCCCAGAATGCGGCAATGACAGGGGAAGTATCGGTGGTGATTACCTCTGTACAGGAACAGTCGGAACTCCTCAAGGCAGGAAAACTCCGGCCTCTGGCTATGCTTACTCCGGAAGACTTCAAGTTTGGGGACATAACCATCCCCTCGTCGTTCAAGGACTATCCAGATCTCGCGAAATACCTACCCCTGGAACAGCAGATTGGATTCGCGATCCGTCGGGACGCTCCCGAACCGGTAAAAGCGAAACTGCGGGAAGCCTTCAAACAGGCCATCAAGGCTGAACCGGTACAGAAGTTCGGCCGCGACCGATATTTCACCATCAAGGGGATCTATGGGGATGAGGCAAACAAGATCTTCGACAAACTGGAGTCGGTATTCTCCTGGACTCTCTGGGAGCTGGGAGCCGCGAAAGTCGATCCTGCCAAGCTGGGGATTCCCAAACCGTAATGGTCGGGGATGCCATGAGCCTTGCTATCTTTTTTTAGAGTAATTAGTTCTGGAACGGGAGCCGTACCGAACCATTCGGTACGGTTCTCATATCTTCCTACCGAGGATTTACGTATGATGGATAAATCAAAACTACGAGGAGCGGATTTTATCACATCCCTTTTACTGATCGCTTTTGGAGTGTGGATCCTCGTGCAGGCATTCCAGATGCCCATGAAAGATACCTACGGCGGAGTAGTGAACGTCTGGTATGTCTCACCAGCCCTGTTTCCCCTATTCATAGGGATAGGGATCATCCTGTTAGCCATCAACATTCTGGTCCATGCCATAAAAACCGGCGGATACCAGGTATTCAGGGAATTTCTCCTTTCCACAAAAAGGGTTCATATCACGGAAAAAGGGTATCGCTTTCTAGCAATCCTGGTTCCCTTGTTAAGCCTTGTGTACATGAATCTACCCCGAATCGATTTCTTCCTCAGTATTCTCCTGTTTCTCCTCTTCTTTATTACCGTTTTCTATTTCGATGATTTCACTTTATTAAAGAAACTGCTGGCCTTCTATTCCATCGAAATGGGAGTGCTTTTTCTCTTATTCTTGACAGGTATCGATCAAACCTTGACTAGATCGTTCCGTTATACCATCGACATTCTAACCCTGGGTTTGATCATGGCTCTGTACCTTTTCATCCGTACTTGTATCAGAGGAAAGATAGATTACCACAGGAAGCTGCGCAACGCCCTCCTAATTAGCATTCTTACCCCTCTGTTCCTGGTTCCAGTGTTCCGGTTCTTTCTGCGAGTCCCCCTACCTAAAGAGGGAGGCATCGTGGATATCCTGTTCATCCTTTACTACGCCATTCGATAGGGAGAGATTTCTATGGATGTGTTACACGCCTTATCCGCCTTTTTAGGATACCTACTAACCATTCTCACTTCCCCCTCCTCTCTTCTCCTTCTGTTTGGGTCCACGATTTTGGGGATTATCTTTGGGGCTCTCCCCGGCTTGACGGCTACTTTGGGTGTGGCGCTGCTCACCACCCTTACCTACAGCCTCGATACAAGTCGTGCGATGGTAAGTCTCCTCGGTATCTACGTGGGTGCTATATATGGGGGATCCTACGGTTCCATCATGATCAACATCCCTGGTACTGCCGCTGCTGCAGCTACTGCCCTGGATGGGTACCCCAAGGCGCTTCGGGGGGAAGCGGGAGTGGCCATCGGACTCACCACTACCGCATCCTTTCTTGGCACCATCGTAGGAATGTTCTTCGTGGTGGTGTTCACCCCCATCATCTCTTTCCTTGCCCTCCAGTTCACTTCTTTCGAGTTCTTTCTCCTCGCCTTCTTCGGAATCCTCATCAGCGGATCCATCTCCACTCCCGATCTGGTTCAGAAAGGGTGGATAGCCGGCTTCTTCGGCCTGTTCCTGGCGGTAGTAGGACGGGATCCCCTCCAATTCTACCCCCGGTTTACCCTCGGATTCCCCCAACTGGAAGGAGGGATCGAAGTGGTTCCAGTTCTTATCGGAGCCTTCGGAATTCCTCAGATCATTCAAGTACTGAAAGACCGATTCGTTACCGCTAAAGCCCAGCAGGTAGGGCGTGTCATCCCCTCCTGGAATAAAATCATCCGTAACATCCCCCACATCGTTCGCAGTGCCCTTATCGGAGTGGGAATCGGCGCGGTACCCGGTATCGGTGAAGATATTGCTGCCTGGGTTTCCTACGGTACGGCAAAGAACACCTCTAAGCACCCGGAAATTTTCGGCACGGGTTGCGATGAGGGAATTATCGCATCCGAAACGGCCAATAACGCCTGCATCGGGGGAGCCATGATCCCCCTCCTTTCCCTGGGAATCCCTGGGAGCCCTCCCGCAGCCATGCTGTTGGGAGCCCTTCTCCTTCACGGAATCGCGCCCGGCCCCATGCTCCATGTGGAACAGCCGACCTTCGTGTTCCAGGTGAGCGCGATACTGCTTTTGGCTTCCGCGGCAATGTACATCTCCGGGATTCTTCTTGCCCCGCAAGTAGTTAAATTACTTCGGGTACCTCCTGCCCTGTTCATGCCCATCGTGGCGGTTCTCTGTTTGATCGGCTCCTATGCGTTGGGACTGAAAATTTTCAACCTCTACCTGATGGTGCCCATCGGAATCCTTGCCTACTACATGGGGGAACTGGGGTATCCCATTCCTCCCCTGGTGATAGGGGTAATCCTGGGGACCATGGCGGACGAGAACTTACGGAGAGCCCTGATGGTATCCCAGGGAAGCTTCCTGCCCTTCGTTACCCGTCCCGTAGCCCTGCTCCTCCTTCTAGTGATCCTGACAACTCTCATCACGAGTACTGCAACTTTCAAGACCTTCAAGGCTCGATGGCAAGCGAAAAGGGAAGCGACCAAATGAGCGGCCACAGCTTGCAGGCGCGCCTCCGCCAAGTAGAAGGCACGGCCATACACGGGTAATTTCGGGTAATCT
>Ga0272448_1007931_pt1 | contig 11150 bp, 7 predicted proteins | sample YNPCB0191_FD_202220 | JGI IMG/M metagenome (GOLD analysis project Ga0272448, IMG submission 202220) | Hot spring sediment microbial communities from Yellowstone National Park, WY, United States - YNP-CB-019-1 | ecosystem: Environmental > Aquatic > Thermal springs > Hot (42-90C) > Sediment... | reverse complement strand
CGTGGACGAAGCATCCTATAGACCCCTACAACTCACAGTATCACGACCTACTGTGGGTGGACATCGACAACGACGGCGAGTGCGAACTGGTCACCGGCAAGCGCTATCGCGCGCACTGCGGCAGGGATCCCGGCGAGTACGACAACCTTGAACTGACTTGGTACGGGCGAGGAGGAGCACGATGAGAGACCTGCGAGAAGCGATAGAGACCCTGAAAGCGCGCACGATCAAGCTGCTGACCAAGAACGGCCAGCTCAACGAGCAGGAGACGAAGTCCGCGCTGGTGACGCCCATGCTCCGCGCCCTGGGTTGGGACTGCGAAGACCCCGACGAAGTGCGATGGGAGTACCGCTACAAGTCCCAGGACAACCCAGTGGACTACGCGATCTTCGTCGCCGGCCGGCCGCGCCTTTTCATCGAGGCAAAGGCGCTTGGTCGCGACCTCGGGGAGCACAAGTGGCGGGCGGTGGCCGTCAACTACGCCAATACGGCGGGCGTTGACTGGTGCGTGCTGACCGACGGCAACTTCTGGCAGATCTACAAGAGCAACGCGCCGGGTGACCTCGAACGCAAGCTGTTTCTGGAGACCTGGCTGCACTCACCCAAGGGCACTACGCCGCCCTACGAGCCTGCCTACGTCCTTTCCCTCCTCTCGCGGCGGAAGCTTGCCGACAACGAAATCGAGATTCTCTGGCGAGTTCTGAACGTGGATCGGCGAGGCGGACAGGTGCTGACCGACCTGGTAAGGGGAAAAGACGCCGGCCTGGTGCGGCTCATCCAGAAGCACAGCGGGCTCACGAAGGCGGATGTCATCGCCTTCCTTGACCGAGCGCAGGTGAGTGTCGAGACCTTTCCTCCCCCGCCTGACGATGAGCGCGGAAAGAAGAAACGGGGTGGCCGCGTGCCAGGCCTGCCAACACAGCGGCAACTCGAGATACCGCTGCTGAGGGCCATCCTGAGACGCGGAGGCGAGGTGAACGTCCGCGAGCAGGGAGACGACATCGACCGGGAGCTTGCGGACGAGTTCAAAGTCACCGAAGAGCAGCGCCAGGTCTGCTTCCCCAACAGAAGCGAGACCATCTGGAGCAACCGGATTCGGTGGACGCGCATGAGGCTGGTCAAGACGGGCGACCTCGATGGCAGCCGGCGTGGCATCTGGGCACTGACCGAGCAAGGGCGCAAGCGAATCGAGAAGGCAACGAAAGGGGAGTGAAGATGGGCAAGCAGAAGGGCAAGCAGCGGCGTGGACCGACGCCTCCCCGCACACCGCGTGAGAGCAGCTCACCTCCTGCGCTGCCGGACCGCCGAGCTCTTGAGAAGGAGATGGCGAACCTTCATCGCCTTCTGGGCGAACAGGACTTCGCTACGTTGGAGGACGCTGAGAACTTCATCGCGAGAACGCTGGCCGGAAGCAAGGGCCGAGTCCCAAGCCGACCTGCTCGGAGCCATGTAGAGGAAGCCCAGGACATCATGTACGAGGCCTGGGACGCCAGCGGCGCGCAGCGCGTGAAACTCGCCCGCAAGGCACTGGAAATCTCGCCAGACTGCGCAGACGCCTACGTGCTGCTGGCCGAGGAGACGGCAGAGAACCTCGCGGAGAAGCGGGAGCTCTATGAGCAAGGCGTGGCAGCCGGGGAGCGGGCTTTGGGGGAGCGCATGTTCAAGGAAGAGGCCGGGAGCTTCTGGGGCATCCTCCAAACCCGGCCCTACATGCGCGCCCGGGCTGGCCCAGGTCCTGTGGCTGCTAGGCGAGCGTGAAGCGGCCGTGGCGCACTATCAGGACATGCTGCGCCTCAACCCGAACGACAACCAGGGCGTTCGCGACCTCCTTATCAACTGCCTTCTGGCGCTCGGTCGCGACGAGGAAGCGGGGCATCCCTCCCGGGGCCGGGCTGATTCGTCGTGTCCTGCTGTATCGAGCTGCGCGCTGGCCAGCACGAAGTGCGCCCGAGCGGCCGGCCGCGCTACTCCTCCAGCCTCCCCATCGCGGCGAGCTGGGCCCGGACGAAGTCCATAATCCCCTTCGCCTCCACCACGACCCACTCGGCCGGAACCAGGCCCATCAGCTCGATCCGGTCCCGATCGGTGATGTTCTCCTTGATAACGCGGGCCGGGACGCCTTGCGCGATGCAGTTGTCGGGGATGGTTGTGTTGACGGTCGTCGCGCTGCCGTTGGCGAGGATGGCTCCTCGGCCCAGAACGGTGTTGTAGTCAAGGGCGGCGTTGATTCCGACGGCGGCCTCCTCGCCAAGCTGCGAGCCGTGCATGGTCGCCCCGTGGTTGACCCAGGCCCTGTCGCCGATGACCGAGCGGTCATCGGAATCGTGATACCCGCGGGGCCGGCCGCCCTCGATGTTGACCAGATCGTAGATGTTGACGTAGTCGCCGATCGTGTTCCGACCGCGTATCACGACGCCGATCTGGATGCGCGTGTGGTCGCCGACAGTGATCTCGCCCGAGAGCACGCTCCGCTCGCCAATGTACGTGCCATCCCCGATGGTGACGCGGCCGGTCAGCATGGCCCCGGCCGCGACCCAGGACCACTCGCCGATCGTGATAGATCCCTCCAGCACAGCGGAGGGATGGACATAGCTGTTCCGACCGATCCGGATACCGGACGCCTCCTGCGACATCGCCGCCTCCATACTCTCCGGCGCGGCCTATCCGCGCTCGGTCACAAACTGCTCGACCTCGAGCCCGGTGGTGTAGTCAAGGACGCGGCGCTCATAGCCGTCGTCCGGCCGATGCCGCGTCGGGCCGGTCCAGCGCAGAGTCCGCCTCGGCTGCCACGGCCGCCGTTCCCAGACGGGCCCGCGGAAGGGGTCGCGGGTGCGGTTCATCCAGTCGAGCAGCGCCTGATGCAGGCGATCCCGCACCTGCGCGTGCGCAGGCGAGCCAATCAGGTTCCTCATCTCCTGCGGGTCCTCGGCCAGGTCGTACAGCTCGTCGGTGAACAGCAGGTTGATGACCAGCTTGAACCGCCCGTCACAGGCGCAGCGAATGGGCTGGAAGCCGCCCCAGCTGTCGTGATCCACCTCGTATCGGCCGAACTCCATGAACACGATGTCGTTGAGCCGCGCGCCCGGGTCTGTGAAGGCCGGCAGCATTGTCTTTCCCTCCAGGAACGGAGGGACGGCGAGGCCGAAGGCGTCCAGGATAGTGGGGGTCACATCGATGTGAGTCACCGGGTGCGGGCAGACGGCGCCGGCCGGCGCGCGGCCGGGCCAGCGCACGATGAACGGGATCCGGGTGGTCTCCTCGTACATCGCGGGCCCCTTGGAAGGCAGCCCGTGGCTCAACAGCGGCGTCCCGTGGTCGGAGGTGTAGACGACGAGCGCGTCCGGCGCGTGGCGATCGATGGCCGCTATGACGCGCCCGATCTCGTAGTCGACGAACGAGTTGCAGCCGAAGTACATGGGCCGTCGGACGGCGCGCTGCCCCCTGGGCAAGGCGGCCGCCTCGGCCCATTCGCGCTGGTGCGCGGGCTTGTCTGTCAGCGGGTCGGAGGCGTTTTCCCCCACCGGGTAGTCGAAGTCGACGAACATGTCGCAGTAGGGAGGGGGGCAGGTGAAGGGGTCGTGCGGCTCGTCGTACGAGACGACCAGGAAGAACGGACTCGCGGCGTGCCGGGCGAGGAAGTCGATGGCGCGATCTGAGCACTGGTGGGCGAACGTGAAATCCTCGGTCGTCCCATGCTGGTGCACCTTCTCGGGCGTATTGAGTTCGCGAGAGAGCTTGCGCTCGGCAGGCGACATTCTTTCGAGGTAGCATCGCATATCGAACCAATACGCGGGGTCCCAGCCATCAGGGCACCTGCCCGCGCCGAAGTAGTCCGTCCCGTCGAGGTGCCATTTCCCGATGTACGCCGTCGGGACCCCGGCGTCCCGAAGCCGCTGTCCGACCGTGCGGATGTTGAGGCCGATCGGCATGTCGTTGCCCCACGAGCCGTTGGTGTGGGGGAAAGTGCCTGTGAACAGGGCCGATCGGGCGGGGCCGCACACGGGCGACGCCGTATAGGCGCGGTCGAACCGAATGCCCTCCGCGGCGAGCCGATCGATGTTGGGCGTTCGCATCTCCGGCCGGCCGTAGCAGCCGACCACGTTCGCGCCCTGGGTATCGGTCATGATCAAGACGACCCGGCTCGCCGCGCTCATGAGTGCTCCTCTTTCGCTTGAGGGCCGACGAACGCGCCGCCCCTTCTCCGACCGGGATGCAGGCCGGCGCGTCGAACCGAGCTACATGTCGATGATGCGCTCGGCCTCCTCGCGGTACGCGTCCATGACATACGGGATCCCGGAGACCTTGGCGGCCTCCTCGGTGAGGGCCATGAGGTCGCTGCGGCTGATGGTCGATATGCGGAAGTTTCGGCTGCCGGCCATGAGCTGCTGGAGTCCGACCTTGATCTTGTCCACAAAGGTGTAGATGCCGACGGCTCCCAGCGGCATCTCGGCTGCCGCCTGCTTGCCGTATTTCGCGGCGAGCGTCTCGTAGCTCACAAAGATCTCCTCGACCCTCGTGCCGAACTGGGAGACCGTGCGAGGCAGCGCGTCCTCGCCCTGCTGGAGCCACAGCCCGATGTTCTTGCCCACCATGCCGGGGATCATGAGCGCGCGCCCCATGCAGACGGCCTTGGTGTGAGGGGCGCCCATCGCGAGCACCTTGAACACGTGGTCCTCAGTGGAGAAGCCGCCGCCGATCGCGATGTCCGGCACGTACGCTCCCTTGGCCGCAAGCCTGGCGCAGAGCTGGTTGGTCATGCTCTGGAGATAGAAGGTGGGTACGCCCCACTCCACCATCATACGCCATGGGCTCATACCCGTGCCGCCTGGAGCACCGTCGATAGTAACCAGGTCCAGCTTCGCATCGGACGCCCACTTGAGGGCCATGGCCAGCTCCCGCATGGGATACGCGCCGGTCTTCAGGGTCACCCGCTTGGCCCCCAGGCCGCGCAGTCGCGCGACCTCTTTCATGAACGCGTCCTGCTCGGCGAAGCCCAGCCGCGAGTGTCTCTCAAACTGCTTCAGCGCGCCGTCGCGAAAGGCAGCCTGGTTCGCCTCCAGCGAGGGATCGGGCGTCACGAGGTACCCGCGCCGCTGAAGCTCCAGCGCGCGCTCCAGGGAATCGATCTTGATCTCGCCGCCGATGCACTTGGCCCCCTGTCCCCATTTCAGCTCTATCGTCTCGACGCCCAGTTTCTCGATGACGTACTCCGCGACCCCAAAGCGCGTGTCCTCCACGTTGAGCTGGACGACCATGTCGCCGTAGCCCTCGTACCACCGCTTATAGGCTTCCACTCGTCGGCGCATGTCAGGGGCGTCGAGGACCTTCCCGTTCGCGTCGAGCTTCAGTTCTGGATCGATCCCGCAGACATTCTCTCCGCATACGAGCGTGATCCCCGCGATGGCGGCCCCGGCGGCGAAGTGCTCCCAGTTTCGTCGGGCGATCTCGGTCGACCCGAGCGCCCCCGTGAAGATCGGGACGCGCAGTCGCACCTTGTGCTGGTAGCCGTACTCGGTCTCGGTGTCGACCAGGGGAAAGAGGGTGTTGTCGGGAGTTCCCTCCACGCCCTCCGGCAGCCCCTTCGCGCCGAAGGCGTAGCCCATGATGTTCAGGTGCGAGTAGTCGATGGGGTAGTTCTTGTCGGCCCCGGCCGTGAGCGTCCCGAAGGGGCCGGGATAGAGCACCTCCCGCCCGCGGAACGAGCTCTTGAATACCTCGCAGTTCCCCCGGCACCCGTCGATGCAGCGCGTGCATATCCCCGATCCCGGGACCACATTCCGAGAGCGGTTCGCCGTCTGTGTCACATCGTTCGAGTTCGGCTGTTGAAGATTCATCGTGATTCCTCCACGCTAGTCTGGCCTCACCATTACGGCGGGCGGGCGCCGCATACCTGCGCCCGGCAGCTGCGGAGCGCTCGCGACCCTGCGCTGGAGGCAGACAGGCGCGCAACAAACAGGTCGTCGCCGAGCCGCGCAGGCAAGCGCGGGGCCGGGGGACGGGGTCAGTCCCAGGGCATGCGCTGGCTCCGGTAGACCTGGGTCCCCCACCTCAGGTCATCGGGCAAGATGAACCCTCCCCCTGCGGCCGGCCTGAGCTGGCGGCCGGACTCGAGCACGTCCAGTATGGCGCGCCGGAGCGCGGTGTCCCTGGGTGCCTGCGACAGGTCTTCCGGAACCCGGCCGAAGACACGCTCCAGCATCGTCGGCGTCCACAGGCGAATCGGTATGAGGTAGAACTCCCGCTGGAAGCGGACGATGTTCGAAGTCGGCGGGAGCATGCCCTCGAGCTGCGCGTCGAGGAGCCAGGACCCGCAGCAGTAGGCGGCGAACGGTCGCTCCGGAAAGTGACGCGCGAAGAAGCCGCGCGCCGCGCAGAAGGACCGGCCGCACGCGGCGTGGTCCAGGGGTTCCCCGGCCGGAATGTGGATATTGATCACCGGGTCGCCCGGTGCCAGCGCCTGCCGCCACTCGCAGGTGGGAAGAGTTACCGCCTGCTGGAGCGCGCGTCCCGTCGGCGCGATCGGATTCCCGGTCACCGCGTCCCGCCCCTCCACCAGGCACGCCGTCCAGACGCCCTCCGACTCCCCCTCCCCGGCCTGCTGCCAGCCATCTGCCGTATACCGCACACCATCTTCGGACAGCGCCACCACCGCACCCGAGGTCGCGTGCCGGTACGCGCGAACCTTTGCCCAGAAGGCGGCGAATTGGAACTGAAGCCGGCCCAGCCGGTAGAGTTCCCCTCGGAAGTGGTTGGCAAGCCAGGCAACGTTGAGGGGCCTGACGGTCCACTTTCCCGCACGCGCTCGCTCCTCGTCGAGCCACAATCTCAGATCGAGGATCGTCTCGCGAGCGACCTCCTCGGGCACCCGGTGCGCGCGATGCACCGCGCGCATGGTGGGCAGGCCCGAGAGCATCACCAGGAGGTAGAACATGCCGGCTACGTCGCCCCGGGAGGCCTCCAGGGAGGGCCAGCGGACGATGTTGTCCCACACATACAGGCCGGACACGTAGATCCCGTGATGGTAGTGCCAAGCGAGGGTCCGCAAAGGCGCGTCGTTCGCGATCTGCCGCGCCGCGTCTGCGGCCTCGCGCGCGACGTCCTCGGGCAGGTACGTCGCGCGGCAGGCCTCGGCGACGAAGTCCGGCGCCAGAAAGAAAAGGCGCGCGGGCATCGCGCGCCGGGATGATTCCCAGCCCACGCGCAGGACATCGAGGTCATCCGTCAGGCCGAGCGCGGCAGCGAGGTCTTCCAGCTCCACAGGGCGACGCTCCGGTGTGATCTCTCCAAGACTTCTCAGCGGGAAGCGATCCATCCTCCACACGGGGGGCAGACTGTGCGTGGGAGGTAGCGGCGCTGTGTCGGACGGCAACGGTGTCGGACGCCTTGAGGAAGCGCTCGGTGCTGTCCATCAGCAGCCCCCTTTTCACGGCAGACTCCGCCCGGCCGCTTGGCCTCGCTCACTTCCGATATATCGGGACATCCATCGACGGGACGGTGGAGGCCCACAACGGCTTCCGCTGGCGCCAAGGGGCCTTCGATGCGACCTGGGATGGCACCCGCGCTGCTCGGCGGGCAGGAAGTTCGGCACCATCGATGGCGCCGGCGACGCGCACGCCTGCTACTTCTGGGGCCACGCGTCCCTCGGCGATGTCAGGGCGCAAGCCTTCTCGGCGATCTGGCTCCAGTCGGACAGCGGGCTGCTGGCCGACCTCAGGGCAGCCCAGCGGCGCCTCACGGGCCGCTGCGCCGAGTGCTCGTACCGGGCGTACTGCGCCGGGTGCCGGATTCGCGCTGAGGCGCTCCACGGCGATCCCTGGGGGCCTGACCTGGCCTGCTACCTGAGGGACGACGAGATCCACGAGCGCGTACCCCCGCCGGAGCAAGCGCTGCTCGGCCCGCGGAACCGCTGAGCCTTTGCCGCGGCAGGGCCGGAAAGACGCGCTGGGCGCGAGTTCACCGTCAACTCCAGCGTCACTGCGCGCCAGCCTCCCCCTCGGCGCATCTGTCGTGGCGCACCTAGCAGGAGATCTCCTCTATCGGCTGCCGCCAGAGCGCCATCGGCGACTCGGACCGGCTATCGAAGGCCTTTAGCCGCAGGCGGAAGCGAGTTGGCGCCGGCTTGAGCACATAGGTGTCCAGCGGGCCGGGGCCGCAGCTCTGGCTGCCCAGCGGGGCCTGCGCGTAATCGAGGTTGAGCACCGTCTCGTTGCGCTCCTTGAGCTCATACGTATGCCTGGCCTGCGTCAGGTCCTCGGCCGTGAAGTGGTGGGCACTCACGTTCAGCAGCGGCATGCCGATGACCAGCAGGCCGGCGCCGCGCTGATCGGTGAGCGCTGCCCAGCGGACGTCCGTCTTGTTGCCGTTCTCCTGGGGCATCACATAGGGGACGTACTGCTCCCTGACGGTCCCGCGGTACACGCCGACGCGCGCGCTTTCCTTCCGATCCGCGTAGCTCTCGTGCGGCCCCCGGCCGTACCAGGCCATGCGGTCGAGCGCGCGAGGCAGGCGCAGCTCCAGGCCCAGACGCGGGAGATTTGGCAGCTCGCGGGTGGGGGTGACGTCCGTGTCGATCACGATGTCGCCGCTGCCGTAGATGAAGTAGCGGTAGCGGCAGGCGAAGGCCGGGGGCAGCGAGTGGGGGGCGACGACCGCAGCCACGTCAATCAAGGCGAGGTGGGGGTTCGGCGTGGCGAGCGAGACGCTGTCGACGCGATGCCAGAGGCAGTCGAGCCCTGCGCGGCGCCACTCGCGCGCAATGTAGACGTCATTGTCGGTGGGCGCGCGCCACACGTGCAAGCGCGGCCCTGCCGTTATGATCGGCTGCCCCCGCAACGCCAAGCTCGAGATTGTGCCGCGGCGGCGGTCGAACCGGACTGCGAAGCCCTCCCCGAAGATCGAGATCACCTCTTCCGACTCCCTGACCTCGATGGCCGGCATCGCGTCAATGGGCGCCGGCGACGCGGCCGGCGCCTTCACCGGCAGCTCGAACTGAGCCCACGCGACCTCGTAGCCGCACTCCGCCCACGGAGTCTGCCGCGCGAGCGCGAAGCTCAGGTTCAGCCAGTACGTCGCCCCGGCCTTGGGCGCCGGGATGGCGTAGTCGAGCGCCAGGTCGGAGGCCGCCCCGGGCGGCGTATCGAGCCGCGGGAGCTCGCCCTGCACGACCACCTCGTCATCGCAGAACACAGACCACGAGCCTCGCAGGTGGCCCAGTGAGGAAAACTGGTAGCGGTTCCACACCTTGAGCCTGCCCTGGGCAAGGTCGACGGCCTCGACGTGGACCGGCTCGAGGACCTTCTTGTACTCGATGAGGCCGGAGTGGGGGACGCGGTCCGGGAAGTTCAGGCCGTCGATGCAGAAGTTGCCATCGTTTGGCTCATCGCCGAAGTCGCCGCCATAGGCGAACCACTCCTGCCCGGACTCCGTCCGCCGCCGGAGCCCGTGGTCGACCCACTCCCACACGCACCCACCCAGCAGCCGCTCGTGGGCGCGGATGGCCTCCCAGTACTCCTTCAGGTTGCCGGGGCCGTTGCCCATCGCGTGCGCGTACTCGCACATGAGGAATGGTCGAGGGTCGTCGGTGCGCCGTCCCTCCTCGATAAGGCGCTCTACTGTCGGATACATAACGCTGACGACGTCGACCATCGGCGCGTCGCCCGCGCCCTCATAGTGGATGGGGCGCGTGGGATCGGCCTGTCGTATCCACGCGGCCATGGCGTCGTGATTGGGGCCATAGCCCGACTCGTTCCCGAGCGACCACATGATGACGCACGGGTGGTTGCGGTCTCGCTGGACCATCCGCCGCGCCCGGTCCACGAAGGCCTCTCGCCACTCCTCGTCTTTGGCCAGGCGGCCGCGGTCCCCCACGGCCTCCATGCCATGGGTCTCCAGGTCAGCCTCGTCGATAACGTAGAGGCCATACCGGTCGCAGAGATCCAGCCAGCGCGGGTCGTCCGGGTAGTGCGACGTGCGCACCGCGTTGATGTTGTGCTGCTTCATGAGCACGATGTCACGGACCATGGAGTCCACCGACACTGCGTGGCCGAGGTCGGGATCGATCTCGTGTCGGTTGACCCCGCGGATCTCCAGGGGCACGCCGTTGAGCAAAAACCTGACGCCGTCGATCTCGATCTGCCGAAACCCAACGGCGAACGGCAGCACCTCGGCCGTCTCGCCGTCCGGGCCGCGCAGGGACACCAGCAGCGTATAGAGGTCAGGCTCCTCGGCCGACCACTTCTTTGGCGCCTTGACCTCCACCGAGGTCGCCGCTTCCATCTCGCCGCCGCCGGGCAGCGAGATGGCTTTCCCGACACCGGCCTGGGCGATGTCGCGGCCTCCGGGATCGAGCAGGCGCGCCGCCACTTGGTAGCCTTCGGCGGGAAGGTCGCAGCGATTCCTCACGGCGACCGACAGGTCGAGCACTGCGTCGTCGTAGCTGGAATCCAAGCGCGTTCGGATCGTCACGTCCCGCACGTGAACCGCAGGCGCGGCGAGCAGGTAGACGTCTCTGAAGATCCCGCTCATGCGCCACATGTCCTGGTCCTCGAGGTAGCTGCCGTCCGACCACTGGAACACCTGCACGGCCAGCAGGTTCTCGCTTTCCCTCAGGTGAGGCGTGATGTCGAACTCCGAGGGCATGTGGCTGCACTGGCTGTAGCCGACCCGCTCCCCGTTGACCCAGACGTAGAAGGCGGAGTCGACGCCGTCGAAGTTGAGAAAGACTCGCCGGCCCGACCATGCCGCGGGAAGCCGGAAGGTGGTGCGATAGAGGCCCACCGGGTTGTCGTCGGGAACTCGCGGCGGGTCGACAGGATAGGGGTAGCGGACGTTGGTGTAGTTCGGCCTTCCGTACCCCAGCATCTGCCAGTTGCTGGGGACGGGGATCGAATCCCAGTCGTCGTCGCGGAACTCAGCGGCCGCGAAGCCCTCTGGTGCAAGGTCCGGACGCGTCAGGTAGCGGAAGCGCCAGTGCCCATTGAGGAGCCGAAAGAACGCGCAGCCGCGGTCGCCGGTGAGCGCGCTGGCCTCATCGGGCCAGCGAAAGAAGGTTGCGCGCGGGGGCTCAAGGCCCCTGCCGAGGATCCTCGGATTCTCCCAGTCACGACGTATCTCGCTGCCTGCGCGTCCCATTGCGTGCCACCTCCGGGGGG
>Ga0272448_1007930_pt1 | contig 11153 bp, 8 predicted proteins | sample YNPCB0191_FD_202220 | JGI IMG/M metagenome (GOLD analysis project Ga0272448, IMG submission 202220) | Hot spring sediment microbial communities from Yellowstone National Park, WY, United States - YNP-CB-019-1 | ecosystem: Environmental > Aquatic > Thermal springs > Hot (42-90C) > Sediment... | reverse complement strand
GATCGATTTTCAACGACCGTGCCATAGGACCTTTTCCGATCACAATATCGATCTGAAAGTCCTCCATTGCCGGATATAATATTTCTTCCACAGCCCTATTCAGCCTGTGAATCTCATCTATGAACAACACGCTGTTTGGTTCAAGATTGGTGAGAATCGCTGCGAGATCGCCTGGCCGCTCGATAGCCGGGCCAGAAGTACTCCTTATCGGAGCATCCATCTCATTGGCGATAATGTATGCGAGCGTGGTTTTTCCCAATCCCGGCGGACCGTAGAGAAGCACGTGGTCCAACGGCTCTCCTCGCATTTTCGCAGCCCGAATATACACCGATAGGCTTTCTTTTATCTGCGGCCGACCTATTAGCTCATCCAGTCTCCTAGGCCGTAGAGTATATTCGATAACCTGATCGTCATCTATAAATTCGGGCGTAACTAGTCGATCTTCACGATCCATTGCAATGGTTACTTGCTATCCTTTCGCAAGAAACTTGAGAGCAGTGCGAACAACGACACCGGTGTCGCGATCCTTAACGACCTTCAATGCTTCCTCGACAGCCGCGCGCGCATCACTGCGTTTGTAGCCCAAAGCTATCAACCCTTCTACGGCATCCTCGATTGCGCGCTGTTCCGGGGCCGTAGTTTTCTGGGCTGTCTCCGTCCACACGAAAGCCGTGATCTTCTCCCTTAGTTCCAATACGATTCTTTGCGCTGTCTTTGTGCCAACTCCGGGCACGCGATTCAACTCGTGAAAAGCCTCGTTAGATATCGCTCGGACTATTTGTTCGACTGGCAAAACAGACAAAATGTTCAGTGCAACCTTTGGTCCAACTCCGCTCACGGTGAGCAAAAGATCGAACAAACCTTGCTGGGTCTCGTCCGAGAAACCGTAGAGCGTGATCGAATCTTCTCTGACCACAGTCGAGATCAGAAGCTTAACATCCTCGCCGAGTTGTGCAAGTTGAGCACGAACTGAAAGCGGAACGAATACCTTGTAGCCCACTCCGCCGACATCAATGACAACGAAGTCGACACCAACACGAGCAAGTTTACCGTAGAGGTGTGCTATCAACAGACGCTTCCCATATAAGCCGATCAGCCGACGGCTGATCGGCGAACGCTAGAAGATTACTTTATTCAGCGGATATTCCACTATCCCGGACGCCCCTGCGCGAACAAGCCGAGGTATTAGTTCTCGCACCGTCTTTTCTTGTACAATGATTTCTGCTGCAACCCACTTGTCGTCAGCCAGCGGAGACAAAGTCGGATTCTGGAGCGAAGGCAGTTCGGCAAGCACTGCCTCGAGCTTCTCGCAGGGAACGTTCATCTTGAGTCCAACCATACCATCGGCATTAAGGGCTGCTTGGAGAAGCATCGCGATACTCTCGATTTTGTGCCGCTTCCAATCGTCTTCCCACGCTTGCTTGTTGGCGATGAAGCGCGTGGTGGAAACAAGCAAAGTATCTACGATCTCCAAACCGTGCGCTTTTAGAGTGCTACCTGTCTCGGTGCCTTCGACAATCGCATCCACTAATTCCGGCACTTTCACTTCCGTCGCGCCCCACGAAAACTCCACATGTACTTCAACTCCGTGCTTTTCGAAGTAGCGCTTGGTGACATTTACCAGCTCCGTTGCGACTCTCTTGCCTTGCAGATCTTGTGGACGTGTGATCCCCGATCCCTTCGGCGCAGCCAGCACCCACCTATATGGCATAGTAGTTGCCTTCGAATAGATAAGTTCGCAAACCTCGTGCACATCGGCTCCGCACTCGCAGATGTTATCATAACCGGTAATGCCGGCATCGAGCACGCCCATCTCAACATAGCGAGCTATCTCTTGGGCACGAAGTAGCGTAGCTTCGACTTCAGGATCATCACAGGTGGGATGATAAGATCGAGCACTTGTCCGGAAATCCCATCCGGCTCTTTTGAACAGAGCAAATGTTGCCTCTTGCAGACTTCCTTTCGGCAGAGCGATCTTTAAGACCAATTCAATTCTACCTCACTTGGTTTCTACCGCGTCATTATAACGCGAGGTCAAAACCACGGTCAAATCTGGGCTCGCACAACCACCGCACAGAGAAAATTCAGTTCCCACAACAAGATGCGGCGAAGAAGCAGAAAGCTACTCGTAATAAGCCCAAGACTCTCTCTTTCTCGTCACCGGCTTCTTGCAAATCGAGTGACGCACTACACAGTGGACGTATATCCTAGCTGAATGCAGAGTTGAACTACAACCCTCCAATCCTGGAGCTGTGAATGACTACGCGGATTTCTGAAATGGGGATAGTTGATGACCTGAGCAAGCTTGGCATCCGCGTGATGATCACAGCTTATGCCAACGAACAGGGGGTTCGTTGCCGCAGAACAGCTAGTAGCTCTTGGGAAAATGGATTTTTCTCAATATTTGTTTGCGTATTTTTGGAAAAACGGGTATACTTTAGAGGTAACTTAACCAACGTTAGCACCGGTGTCTTCGTCGTCCGTGGATTGCTCTACCTTCTGCGACTGATGGGATCCCCGATATTAGTGCTTCGGACCGCGTGCTTTTCGTTGAAAAGGTGGGGACGTTTCCCCAGGAGGAGGGCAATCAATGGCCAACAAATCACTCTACGTAGGTAATATGTCCTACAACACCACCGAAGAAGATCTTCGCGGGCTATTCGAACCATTTGGTCCTATCGCGGAGATCAGGATCATTGGAGACAAAGGTTTCGGCTTTGTAGACATCCCTGAGCAGAACATGCAAGCTGCAATCGATGCTACAAACGGCAAAGAGGTCGGCGGACGCACATTAACAGTAAACGAAGCGCGCCCAAGAACGGAACGTAGTAGCGGGGGACGCGGAGGACGCGGCTACGGCGGCGGCCGACGCTGGTAAACCTGCAATTGCATATCTATTGATCTTACCAAGCGCTTGGAGATTTTCTCCAAGCGCTTGCTCTTTAGCAAAGCTTCTCAAACTTAAAGGAAATTGCTCCTCGTCTGACGCATTACACTCTCAGAGAGAATCAAACATTCTCTCAACTCTCATCTCTCGACTAATGGAGGACTACTATGCGATCTACACCCATCGGAATCGCTATGCTCAACGACGAGCGTGAGCATGTCTGGCGTCAGAACAACGATGTCAATATGCAGGTTGTACACCGCTGGGTCGATGTCCTAAAGAAAGGTCTTACCAACGCTGATGGAAGCGAGCTTCAGATTATACCCGCTTCCAAGATTATCACAAGCGTTCGCGTAGCTCAGGAGATGGGCGAAGAGCTGGTACGCAAGGGATGTAAGCAAGTGATAATGTGCTACAACGTGTGGAACTTCCCGTTCCTAGCCTGGCCATTTATCAACTGCTTTGGCCGCGATGTACCGATCCTGTCACTATCTAATAATAACGGCAAATTCCCCGGCAATGTCGGCCTCCTGGCTACGGATGGTGCACTCAGGCAAGCAGGTCGCCGAACCCACCGAATTGTTGGTGAAATCGACGATCCTCAAACCCAAGCTGCGGTTATCGATTGGGTCCGCGCTGCTAATGCCCTTACCACTATCAAAAACGAGGTCTACGGACTCTACGGTGGCCACTCTATGGGCATGGAGACCGGTTACTTCCACCTCACGCCTATCATTAAGACACTTGGCTGTAACTGTTATCAAATCGATCAGTTCCTGCTCGTCAAAATCGCCGAGAGCCTACCCAAAGCAGAGGTCGAAAATGGCCGCAAATGGTTTGAGGAGCTCCTTGGCGACCGTTTGCTCTATGACGGCGATATGCTCACTCCAGAAACGCTGGAACGGCAGGTGCGCATATACTTGGCGATGGAGCAGATTAACAAAGAAGAAGGCTTCGACTTTTGCGGGCTCAAGGGCCAACGTGAACTCACAGAGCATTATACTCTCGGCGACGTACCTGAGATGCTGATGAATGATCCTTACGATTGGCGCGGTCCTAAGGAGACCACAGTGTGCGCTACAGAAGCCGACTCATTTGCCGCCATCACAATGCAGCTTATGAAGTATGTTTCCGGCGGCCTACCTATACTGTTCATGGATGTCCGGCTCTACCTGCCTGAATTGGGCCTTTGGGACTGGTGCAATTCCGGCAACCACGCAAGTTGGTATGCAGCACGAAGCTTCGATCCAAAGGAGAACTTCAAGAAGATTCGCTTCCACCCAGCGCTTAAGTTCTATTTCAAAGCGGGCGGTGCATCGGTGGAATTCGACGCAGCGCCAGGCGAGATGACCTTTGCCAGAATGGGACTTTGGGATGAGAAGCCGTTTATGTTCATTACCAAGGGTGAAGCAGTTGAACTACCCGCGGAGCAACGCGAGGCTATAAACAAGCAGACCGATCCTACGTGGCCTCATGTCCATGCTCGTCTAAGCGCTCCGTTCGAAGAGTTTCTTGCCCTATTCCCTGCCAATCACGTTCAAGGCGTTGTCGGAGACAAAGTACGTGCGCTTACTTACCTCTGCGAAATATCCGGTATAACTCCTATCATCGGAGGCAAAGAAGGTAAGGACAGGATAGCGCCGATCTGGGAACGAGTTAACTAGCAAATTAGAGTGGAACACATAGCTATCCTGCGGGAACCCAGATCGTTTAGGATTTTGGGTTCCCGCAGGATAGAATAAACAAATCATATCCCGATGCCGCCTTAGTCGGGCACTTTTATATGACCAAACAAGCTAATTTGTCCGTCAGATTACACGCTTGCTATGCAAGCTTTTATTTTTGGAGGGTTACTATACCCCGCTTTGCTACGAACGCGGACGACAGCGTTAACGTCTTGTCGCCTTTGGTAAACCCGGTAAGGTCACAGCCCGATTATGCTTTCAGTGCTGCGATTTACAACACGGTGATATCCGATTGCTTCGAAACTAGCAATCTCCTATACACTACACCTTCGGACTTGAAACAAGAACTTATACCGACTAGAGTGATATAACTGTTTACGGGAGGAAGGATAAGACCAGGCGCATAAACTCTCAAGCCTATGTGCCCGGAATCGTCTCTGAGTCCCGAGCCATCATCTACAAAAAACGTATCAGTACCAACGTAAGTAACCCGTCCCCACGTTTTAACAAGTAGACCAATGTTGTTTGGACCAAGGACATCTACAAGAGTCCACACGCCTTTGATTCTTTGCCAGACTTTGGTTCCTTGCTGACCGACCCCCAACTCCGGATCGTAAGATAGGCTGTTTCCACCAAGCATAGAGGCTCTAATTGCAACAGGAGTTACGCTCCCCACACCTGCAGGCGATACCGATTCAGCCTCGATATACCGTTCGCCATCGGCGTTTGTTCTCACCAACCCCAACACATTCGCACGCATACCCGTCATGAGATTATGACTGGGATACAATACGCGGATTCCTGACGTCCGATCATCAGACTCAACATAGAATACGTCATCAAATGCAGCAGCCACCATAGCTCGTTTGAGCGAAACCTGAGTCTCCGCCGGAAACCCCTTGACCGCAGAAATGTGAATACCACGTGAAGTAAATAAAAGCGCCGTTCTATTGGCAAGGAGCATGCTGCCGTTAAATGAGTAAAGAGTTCCAGATGCACCGCTGGCACTTTCGATGCCTATAGTTGCGCTACGTCCTGCACCAACAGTTAAGTTCTCCGGTTTGACATCAAGATACTGAAAAACTATATCGCCCGATCCTTCGTATAGACAAACCTGAAATGTAAGTGGCGTCGTGGAAGACGACCAATGGGGCACTCCTACCCAGCTAACGACAAGAATGCGGTTTGGCACAGTTCCGATAGTGCCGATATAGATGCTGCCTCCAGCCTCCGGGTTAAGATCGTCCCAATACGGACAAAGCATTGCGTTCGGAGGTGCGGTATTCGGAATGTTAACATTCTGATATGCGCTAAGTCCATCCGCCGCAAATCCGACCATACCATTCGCTGCAACGTAGATCTGTGAGTACGATCTACCGAAATAGATGAACGGGAAGGGCATTGATTGCGCCGCACTGACGCCATCGTCTCCAAGAGTCAGTTTTACGTGATTACTTGGGTCGATCCATCGTAAGAATGTTGGCCTGATCTCGTAGTTGTCAAAAATGTTCAGTTCAACTTGGCGAGAAGTATTACCAATGCCGTTGGTTGTGTTAGTGAATGTGACCGTACCAGAGTACATACCAGCGGGCAAAGATTGAGCACTGTTGTCGATAAACACCGTTACAGTAGTACTACCGCCCGCGCCAAGAGTTCCGCCTTGCTCCGAAAGACTGATCCAAGGATCGCTTGCGCTAGCTGTCCAGGTGATAGGCGATCTACCGATGTTCGTCAGCGTGTATACTTGCCCTTGCGGTGAAAACGGACCGCCTACTGGCCCTTCGCTGGCCAAATTAGAGCCAGGCGACACTAACAAACCCATCGGCTCCGTAGTAAATGCTTTCAAACACACGTTACAATTGGGATATAGGGTGGTAAGATCGGACCAATAAGTACCGGTAGAGCTAATGTAACTTTGGCCGGCACTCGCGCTTGCGCCACTGCTGTAGCCGCTATATGGCTCTTCTATTGGTATCGGATAATTAAAGCCCGGAGTAGTAAGCTTGACCACTACAGAGAAACGCTGTCCTGCCGTCAGCGGAACTGATGAAGGGAGCGAGATTGTATGGTAACCCATAGCAGCTATCGTTCCGCTCGCGGAAAGTTGATAACCTGCAGTGTTAATGGGCCCTGAGTTCGGATTTAAGTAAACATAAACCTCGTATGTAGAGCCAGGCGAAGCTGTATAGAAGCTGACCGCCCGCAAGTCACCGTTCGACGATGCTGTAAAAACATTGGCAAACCAAGCTGTGTTTTTGTTGAGGTAGCCTGTCGAAATTACCCAACCGTACGGATCATATTCGTAGACCTGGTTGTAAATATCGGGCGAATCGGCGTTAATGAATACTGCGTTGTCGCGGCCTATCTTAGTATCGTAATACGACACCCAAAAATAGCCGCCCAATCCCCAACCAGATCCCCAACTATTTCTCACAATGAAAGCACCGTCTCCAGGCGGCTGTGTATAAAAGTTGGTCCTGCTGTAGTTGTCGTCCCATCCAACTATGCATACAGCGTGGTTGGCTGGGTTCGATCCGGTATAGTACAATGATTGGGTTGCTTGATTGAAATAGGGCAACGCTCCCGTCATATACAGAGTAGTGTAAACCGCACCGTAGAGCATTACAGCTTGCTTGATGTTGTCATTATCAAGCGAATTGGCGCGGTCGGGAAGATAGTCCACGTGATGGACGTGTTTGATCGGCATTATTCCCGATGGTGAATTGCAACTTCCGGCGTTATAAGGGTCACTGGTTTCAGCAACAGGTCCCGACCGCCTCGCAAGGTAAGCGGTTGCAATCCAGTGATTTCCACCTTCGCAACATCCCCAGTCAAACCCATGAGTATTCTTCAAGTGGTTCTCCGAGAAGTCGGCAGACTCTCCCGGCAGCAGGCATGACTCGAGAGATCCGTAGGCAGCAAACGCCCAACAGCTTCCACAGCTCCCTTGATTGCGCACTGGGGGAAGCCTGGGCGGATTAGCCGTACGGAGATCGTACGCGGAAGGCAAGGCCAAAATCGCTGGACCCTCGCGTAGGATTCGTTTGCCTTTGGCGTGAGATAGATCAACAGGCACAGGGATAAGCCCGTATGTCCCGCCGTTTTCTACCTGAAGCGGCGCTGCAGCAAAGTAACTAACGAAAGCGCGGTTCCTTGGGGCCAAAAGGGGTAAAGGATCTTGCTGTGCTAAGCCCTGCGTTCCAACAGTGAGCACTATAAATACTAAACAAGCTATCGCAAGCGTTCTCGAAGTTCGGGTGTGCCTCATGAACTCTGTTCTCCCGAACGCAGTGTAACCTCTTCCATACCAGTTGTCAAGTTGTGTCAGTTGCGAGCATGATGCTTGCCTACATAGAAGTTAACTCCCCAATAGTTCATATACCATACTTCGGTTTCCGACGTTATTCGAGAGGGAAAGTACAAATTAGACAATGCTTCGATCAAGGAGGGTATAAAAATCATGCAAAAGTTGAGCATGGTTTTCGCCGTGTTGATACTCGCTCTTGTAGGAACAGTAGCACAGGCGCAATCTCCGACTGATGCAACTGAACAACCAACATGTCCACCTGCAACAAGCATGGGACTGTCTGTTCCGGCTCTTATCGGTGCAGGACCGGCACCTGAGTTGACGAATCTAACAGGTGCCGAGTTCGACCGGGCATACATCCAAAAGATGTATCAGCTTAACACCAATATGGCGGCTCTCGCCACGCTGGGCATCGAGCAGACCACGGACAAGAACCTTAAGGATCTGTCCGGCAAGATTCGCTACGAGAAGACCAAGCAAAACGAGGTCTACGCGATGCTCTATCGCGATATGGGTCTTGGTAAGATACCGGTAGATTATTCTAAGGTGCAGACAATTGTGGACTCGCTTGTGAACTACACCGGTACCGACTTCGACGTGCAATACGCACGTGTGATGACTGGCCTTCTGACCCAGACTAGAGACGCAGCCCAACTCGCTATGTCCAGGGCCACGAATCCAAGACTACGAGATCAGGCTCATATAGAGGCAAGAGCTGCCCAAAACGAGATCAACGCTTTGCAGCGGTGGATCGGCCAGGAGACGACATTCGTGACTCCTGCGCCGGCGGTGGTTCCGGCTCCGGCGGGAGCGGGACCTTCGGAACCCAAACCGACACAGGCTCCGTGTCCGTAAGGCCAGCATCTGCCGACCCTACAGGCAAATAGACAAGCGCCTCAGGAGACAAAACCTGGGGCGCTCGCGCATTTGGAAAAGTTACGCATTCGGCACAAGTGCTTTTTCCAGCACTTCGTCAGCGTGGGTCACAAGATGCAACGTTATCTCGCGGCGAACATCTTCAGGAATATCCTCCAAGTCGCTTTCGTTCTCCTTTGGAAGAATAACCGTGCGAATCCCGGCACGGTGGGCAGCAAGAATTTTTTCTTTTATTCCCCCGACAGGTAGAACGCGTCCGCGAAGAGTGATCTCCCCGGTCATAGCTACATCTCTGCGAACAGGCTGCCTGTTAATCGCAGACGCCAATGCAACCGCAATGGTTATCCCAGCGGAAGGACCATCCTTGGGCACAGCTCCGACTGGCACGTGGATATGTATGTCCGTATTGGACAGTGATCCTTCCAGAGTCTCGTTTGATCTCACCCGCGATCTCACATAAGTAAGCGCAGCCTGAGCAGACTCCTTCATGACGTCTCCAAGCTGACCCGTAAGAATAAGTTTGCCCCTCTCGGATTGCATCAGAGCTACCTCGACTGAAACGATGTCGCCGCCAGTCTCCGTATATACCAGTCCGGTAGCGATGCCTATGTCGTCTTTGTCCTCAATGCGACCGTAGCGATACTTGGGGGGACCTAGGTAATGCGGCACATCTTTATCACCAACGTTCATCTTAGGTAGTGCTGACGATTCGGTTTTCAACCTACGCAAAACCCGGTCATCATTCTCTGCAACATCTCTCCCAACCTTTCTACATATACTCCCAATGCACCGTTCCAGTTCGCGAACGCCTGCCTCTCGCGTATATTCTCGAATCAATCTGCGTATTGCCGAATCGCGCACCGATAGGAGTTGCGAATTGAGACCGTTTTCCTTAAGTTGTTTGGGAATGAGAAACTTGCGGGCGATCTGCATTTTCTCGTGCTCGATATAGCCCGAAAAACGTATGATTTCCATCCTGTCGCGCAAAGCTGGCGGTATTGTATCGAGCACGTTCGCAGTAGTAATAAACATCACATCTCGGAGATTAAACGGAACCTCCAGATAGTGGTCGCTGAACGTGCTGTTTTGTTCAGGGTCAAGGGCCTCGAGTAGCGCGGCAGACGGGTCGCCGCGAAAGTCTACACCAATCTTATCTATTTCGTCGAGCATAAATACCGGATTGCGAGTCCCGGCTTGCTTAATTCCTTGAATGATGCGTCCCGGAAGTGCCCCTACATATGTTCGCCTGTGGCCTCGAATCTCGGCCTCGTCCCGAACTCCTCCGAGGGATAGTCTGTAGAACTTGCGTCCTAACGCCCTGGCAATCGACTTCCCGATACTCGTCTTACCAACGCCGGGTGGACCAACAAAGCATAATATCGGACCTTTCATTTCGCTGGTCAACTTGCGAACAGCTAGAAATTCAATGATTCTTTCCTTCACTTTTGTAAGGCCGTAGTGGTCTTGGTCCAGAATTTGAGCAGCCTTAGCGAGGTCGAGCGAATCATCTGTAGCGATACTCCACGGTAGAGAAATGAGCCAGTCCAGATAAGTCCGAATCACCACACCATCTGGTGCAGCATAGGGCATTTTCTCCAATCTATCGAGCTCTTTCATCGCCCGCTCTTCGACTTCTTCTGGCATTTGCGCTTCTTTGATCCGGGCCTTATACTCTTCAATCTCGCTTGTTCGGACGTCTCTCTCCCCTAGCTCCTGCTGGATGGCTTTAAGTTGTTCGCGCAAGATATACTCGCGCTGCATCTCGCCCATTTCCTGTTCAACTCGATCCCGAATGTTGCGCTGAATATTGCGGATCTCGATTTCTTTTTCGAGGAGCACATTCAGCCTCTCCAACCGCTCCTCAACGTCCACAGTCTCGAGCATCTCCTGCTTTATCTCGGATTTCAAAGGAAGATGCGGAACAATGGTGTCAACAAGTATGGAAGGGTCTTCGATGCTGAGCACATTGACCATCAGTTCAGGCGGAATCGGCTTGTTGTTTGAGGGAATCTGATTTTGAACCACTTGCTCGAACAACGAGACAACATTGCGCATCAGCGCTTCTGCCCGCAATCCATTGGCAGGCTTACTCTTGAGCACTCTCAAACGCACACTAAAGAACGGTTCGAGCTTCACAAATTGCACTACCTTGGCTCGCGCGATTCCTTCCAGCGTAACGCGTACAGTTCCGTCCGGCACTTGCAGAACCTGCATCACTTCCGCCACAAGTCCCACTTTATAAACATCATCCGGCGTAGGGTCCTCAGTCTCGATGCTTTTCTGAGTTAGAAGAAATAGATAGCGGTTTTTCTTCAGCGCGTGGTCAAGCGCTCGGATAGATTTTTCTCTTCCTAGAAAGAGGGAGAAGAGCATGTGCGGGAAGTAGACCGTATCACCT
>Ga0272448_1007928_pt1 | contig 11153 bp, 7 predicted proteins | sample YNPCB0191_FD_202220 | JGI IMG/M metagenome (GOLD analysis project Ga0272448, IMG submission 202220) | Hot spring sediment microbial communities from Yellowstone National Park, WY, United States - YNP-CB-019-1 | ecosystem: Environmental > Aquatic > Thermal springs > Hot (42-90C) > Sediment... | reverse complement strand
GTCTTCCGCCTGAACTTCTCGCACGGGCGGCCGCCGCTGCACCGCGAGTCCATCCACAAGATTCGGCACATCTCCGCCGAGACAGGGCGGCCGCTCGCCATCCTCCAGGACCTCGCCGGACCGAAGATTCGCTTGGGCGAGCTGCCGACACCCGTCGGGCTGCGAGTCGGTGACGAGGTCAAACTCGGAAAGACGCTGCCGACTACGATTGACCTCGCCGCCCAGCCGGTCAAGCCCGGCCACCGGATTCTGCTGGACGACGGGAGGGTCGTCCTGGAGGCAACCGGTACTGCGGGCGGCGACGTTCGCGCCAAGGTGCTTTGCGGAGGGACAGTCACGACCGGGAAAGGCGTGAACTTCCCGGACACGGAGCTGAACGTCCCGTCGTTCACGGAGAAGGACCGCGCGGACCTCGAGTTCGGCCTCGAAGCGGGCGTGGATTACGTGGCTGTGTCTTTCGTGAGGAGCGCTCAAGACCTGGTCGGCCCGAGGACAATGCTCGCCGGCGCCAAGGCCAAGCCGCTTCTTATCGCCAAGATCGAAAAGCCGCAGGCACTTTTGAACATCGAGTCCATTCTCACCCAGAGCGACGGGATCATGGTCGCCCGGGGCGACATGGGGGTCGAACTCTCGCCCGAAAAAGTACCGCTCGCCCAGAAGCGCTTGATCCACCTGGCGAACCTCGCGGCGAAACCCGTCATCACGGCAACTCAGATGCTGGAGTCCATGGTCGAACGGCAGTTGCCTACCCGCGCCGAAGCGTCGGACGTCGCCAATGCGATCTTCGACGGGACCGATGCCGTCATGCTTTCCGCCGAGACGGCGGTCGGCAAATACCCGGTGGCGGCGGTGAAGATGATGGCTCGGATTGCGGACGAGGTGGAACCGGTCGTGCTCAAGCGGTCCACGCCGCCTGGCGCCGAAGTGCAGGACGGCTTCGGGGCCGCGACCGCTCGGGCGGCCTGCGAGTTGGCCGAGCGGACAGGAGCGGCTGCGATCATCGTCTCGACCATCTCGGGCCGGACGGCCCGGTTCGTGGCACAGCGGCGCCCTATCCCTCGGATCATCGCACTCACCCCGGTCGAGCAGACGCTCAGGCAACTCTGTCTGCTCTGGGGCATCGCCCCCTTCCTGACACCGACCTACCAGACACTCGACGAGATCATCGCCGCGTCCGAACGGCTCGTCGTCGAAAAGTCAATCTGCAAGCGGGGCGACACCGTCGTCATAGTCGTCGGCTCTCTCCTGACACCCGCCTCGGATTCGACCATCAAGGTCAAGACGATCTCCTGATCCGGCCACAGGCCGCAGCCGCGACGATCACCAAACGCTGGGCGTCAAGCCCGGAGAGACGCCTCGCCCCGCCTCGAACCGGATCCTCGCCGTTCGGTATCAGCCTCCTACGGGGCCTTCGAGTATCGCAGGATGGCACGCGCCGCCCGTCTCTCTCCGCACTGCACGCTCCAACGCGGCGAATGGCCCGCCGCGAGCTCCGCGGCTAACCGTCGTACAACCAGCCGAGCGAGACCCGCCTGATGCGTAGCCGACAGAGTACGTGTCCGTGCTCTGGGCCGCCGGCGCAGTAGCCGAAGAGCACGGCGTCGTCCACGAAGTGGATAGCCGTGTAGCAGTAGCCATGGTCGAAATCGCTTTCGAGTCTGCGGTGATGCACCCAGGTTTTGCCGTCGTCCGGGCTGATGGCGGTAACGAGCGGCGTGCGCCCCCAGCTCTTGCCGGCGAAGCCCTGGTCCTTCGGATCAGGGAAGGGGAAGCGGCCAGAATGGTCGTTCCAGACCGCGAGGAGGTCGCCCGTGGTGGGGATCCGCTTGATGCAGAGCGGCGAGCATGGAGCCTGGAAGACGGACGGCTCGGCTGGCAACCAACTCTCGCCCTGGTCGTCGGAGAAGCTCTGCCAGTGCCGCCCGGTCCCGGTGCGCGAGTGGAGCCACAGGCGTCCGTTCGTCAACTCGACGATCCCCGGTTCCTGCAGTCCGCTCGGGTTGTCGAACGGCGGCAGTATCGGGCCGGTGCCCCGCCAGGTCCGGGCGTCATCGTCGGAGATGAAGACATAGACACGCCCAGGCATCCAAGCACCGCCCTCCTGCATGTGGAGCGAGGTCGGGATCAGGATCCGACCCGAGCGCAACTGGATTACTCGATCGTTGTTCGTCACATGATAGCCCGGCATGGGGATGCAGAGCCACGGAGCCGACCAGGTCTGCCCCTCGTCCACGCTGGAACGAGCGTGGAGGCGACAGTCGTTCTTGCTGTTCTTTACCAGGTAGAAGAGCAGGAGCTCGCCCGACGGGAGGCGCAGAAACGAGACGGACATGACGTTCATCCCGCCCTCGTTCTCGACGACGGGACGCTCGATGACTTTCCAGGTTCGCCCGCGGTCGGTCGAGATACACGAGCCAAGCACGGCGGCGCAGTCATCTCCGCTCCCGCCATAGTAGCGCGAATAGACAAAGAGGATGCTTCCATCGCGGAGCGTGGCAAATGCCCCCTCGGAGTTCCGCGGGTTCGCCTCGGACGGGTTCAACTCGTGGACGATCTCGGACGTGTTCATGACAAGGATTGTAGTCTGGGGCGGATCGGGAAGCAATCCGCAGGGACCCGAGCGCGCCTCCCCCGCACTCGGTCCGAGACGCACCCGCGCGCCGGGCTTCTCTCGGCCACCCCGGAACCTCGGAGGCTGAGTGATATCGTGCCGGGCTCGCGCGAGAGCGTCCGCGCGCTCGAGGCCATCGAACACATAGGATGTTGGCAGCTATCATTGGTACTCGCGGGTGCACGAACAGTCTTGCTGGGTGAGCCCGGCCCCCGAGCCCCGTAGGGACGACGGAAAACCAATGCAGGGCTCACGCTCGGATTCACGACCCTGCTACAGCCCCGGCGTTTCATCACGGCTTCTCGTCTGTCCCCGTGGCACGGAGGTCTGGATCTTACGCCCCCCGTCCGAGTCGAGGCCATCCCGTCCCGGCTACTGACGGTCGTCCGTTTGGGACCGCCCCGGAGCCTCGGAGACCAGGCAACATCATACCCGCCGCACGCGAGAGCGTTCGTGCACCCCGTACCCGCTTTTCCGTTTGACTTAGGTAGATGATGGGCTTAGCATAGTCACGTCGAACGGGATATGCGGTGAAGCGAGTCCGTGGCGAGGCCCTACTGGCAGCGGTCCGATGAACGCGAGGTACATGGAGTGCTTGGGCTGTCCGAGGCATCCGGACGCCGGACTGCTCGTGGCAAGTTCCCGCGTGGACGGAGAGGACGTTCGCCAGGCTCTGCTTCGATGCAAGGAGTGCGACGCTGCGTACCAGCTCGAAGACGGCATTCCCGACTTCCTCCCCGAAGCGATCAGGCACGGCTGGGCTGACCGGCAGCCCGGCCCGAGGCCCTGGACGCCGGGGCGGGTTGCCCGGCTCCTCTCGGCGGGCAACACACGACTCCGCCGTCTCGAGCAGGCGAGCCTCGCAGGAGCCGTATCTGCGGACGTGGGCTGTGGCGAGCAGGCGGCCGGAACGCTCAATCTGGACGTCTACAGGCCGGAGAATCCGCCCGCTAACTTCATCCTGGCGTCTGCGGAGAGTCTGCCTCTGAAAAGCGGCTCGGTCGAGGTCGTCTGGTCGAGCTATGTGATCGAGCATCTCCTGAACCCCGGGGAGTTCGTCCGCGAGCTTATCCGGGTCTCGCGCAAGCGGGTCATTCTCGTCACCGACAACATCCAGTGGATCGGGGACGCCTTCCTTCGAGTCTTGGGCGAAGGGCGCATCTACCACGATGAACACTGCTACGGGTGGAGCGTCGAGTATATGCGGAACTTCCTGACTCGCGCTCTCCGGTCGAGCGGGGTTCCCGGAGCGCATTCCGAAACTGCGACGCGGGACAGGGACGGCGGACACGAGGCCGAGTTCGCCGGCGATCCTCGACTGGGCTCACCAGTCCGGCGAGCCTGGCGTGTGGAGGTCGAGGCGGTGACACTCAGCGATTCGCTCCCGGTTCGCGTCGTCTCTCTTCTCGGAGCCTTGCCGCGCGTCGGCCCTGTGTTCCATCGTGACCTCTTCTGCCGGATCGAGCTGGAGCAGCAGGGAAGCACGCGGCAGCGGTCGGATCGTCGAGATCGCCGACCGGATCGGGAAAGATGAAAGTCCAGCCGTTGCGAGCCCCGGCCCGAAGGCGAAGCCCCCTCTACCCGGCCCGCTTCCGGTTGTGGCAGATGACCCGCCTCGCGACGCGTACGAACTGCTTGGTCTGGTCAATGTCGCGCTGGTAGTCGTCGTGGAGCTTCTGAATTGACTGGCCACGGAGGTTGTACTCCCGGTCGCCGACGGTCTTGACGATCCAGCGGCGCTGCTCGAGTCGAGCGCGCGAGCGTGTGCCCAGGCGCGGGTGCCTATCGCTTGCGCTCGAAGTACTTGAGGAGGTGGCGTTCAGCAGCCCACATTTCCTCGAACATCTCACGAATCTTGTGCAGTGGCAGTACGGCAGAAGTGAGCGGGTCGAGAGCGAGGGCGTGGAAAGCGGCCTCACGATCGCGATTCAGCACGGCTTGGACGGCCAGCTCCTGGACGGCGATGTTGGACCGGTTGATCGCCGCGCACTGCGGAGGCAGATTGCCGACATGGCAGGGATTGACGCCGTGACGGTCCACCATGCACGGCACCTCGACGCAGCAGCCTTCCGGGAGGTTCGTGATCAACCCGTGATTTATCACGTTCCCGTTGAAACGGAACGGGATGTTGGTCACGACCGCCTCCATGATCCCCGAAGCATACTCGTGCGAGGCGACAAGGTCGGGGACCGGCTCGTTCTTCCCGAGCCACTTGCGCGGCTGGGGCGGCTCCAGCGAGACCTTGCGGCTCCCGAGGCCGAAGTGCGCCATCAGCTCCGGATTCTTCCGGAAGTACGGTAAGTACTCCGAGTTGTGCGGACTGCTCTCCGTGACGAAGAAGCCGAAGTGCTTGAGTATCTCGAACCGGATCACGTCCTTCTTGTAGATTTCGGGATTCTCCATCGCCTTGCGGATGAGCGGGTAGGCGTCCTTGCCCTTGTGCTTGAACTCCAATACCCAGCTCTGGTGGTTGATCCCGGCGACCCAATACGTAACCTCTTCGTACGGGACGCCGATGTAGTGGGCGAGTTCCCATGTCGAACCCTGAACGCTGTGGCAGAGGCCGACGTTTCGAACGGAGGAGCCTGCGGAGTGCAACCATGTGAGCATTGCCATGGGGTTCGTGTAGTTCAGCAGGAGGGCGTTCGGGCAGAGCCGTTCGATGTCCTTGCAGAACGCGAGCTGTACGGGGCCTGTGCGGAGGAATCGGAAGATGCCGCCGGGGCCGAGCGTGTCGCCTACGGCCTGGTCAATACCGTACTTCTGCGGGATATGGATTTCGTCCGCGTAGGGACGGCAGTAGTAGGCGGGGCCGCCGACCGATACAGAAGTTACGACGAAATCCGCGCCGGGGAGCAGCTTCGTGCGATCCACATTCGCTACGACCTTTGCGGGCAGCCGGTGTTTCTCGATCAGGCGCCGGACAAACCTCGTGGTCAACCTCAGCTTGACGGGGTCAATATCGCAGAGACAGATTGTGGACTCTCTCAGCGGCGCCCGCGAGAGAATGTCCAGAGATAGGCGTCCGCCGAACCCGCTGCCAGCTCCGATGATGACGATCTTGGGCATGTCTTCCTTTCTATGCGGCCGGTCCGCGAGGACCTCGCGCCTGTTCGGGGGGCGCTTCCGCGTCCTCAGCGAGACGACCGGCGGAAGCGACGTCCATGTTCCCACCGCTGGGCGTCATAGCTGCGATTATCCTACAATGCTCGTGCTGCTTCAATTACGCTGCTCCTCCAGCGGGTGTCGGATGCTCCTGCGGGGACGGGATTCGCCCGCCCCCGGCCGGCCGCCGGCATGCGGCCTCCCGTCGGTTGGAGACGGAGCTTCGCGAGTCCGACGGGCCTATTTCCGAGCGGCTCCGGCCATGGAAGCGGCGAGGCGGATGGCTTCGCGCAGGGAGGAGCATGACGCCTTGCCCTGGCCGGCGATGTCATAGGCGGTCCCGTGGTCAACGGAGGTGCGAATGATCGGGAGGCCGAGGCTGACGTTGACCGCCGAGTCGAAGGCGATCATCTTTAGAGGGCCGAGCCCCTGGTCGTGGTAGAGGGCGACGACTGCGTCGAAGGCTCCGTGGATGGCCTTGAAGAAGAGCGAGTCGGCCGGGAGCGGCTCTGTGCATTTGATGCCGAGTTCGGCGAGGCGTCTCACCGCCGGCTCCAGTATAAGACTCTCCTCGTTCCCAAAGAGGCCGCCGTCCGAAGCGTGCGGGTTGAGTGCGGCAAGTCCGATCCGCGGCTCCTCGATCCGGAAGTAACGTTTCATGGCCTCGTGAACGATCTTGACCGTGTCCACGATGAGCGGGATGTTGAGCCGGTCGGGGACATCTTTCAGCGCGAGATGGGTGGTCGCCAGTGCGACGCGTAGCCCGCCTCCGACGAGCATCATGACCGCCTTTCGCCCGGTCCTCTCCGCGAGGATTTCGGTATGTCCCGCGTAAGCATAGCCTGCGAGGTTCATCGCCTTCTTGTTGATCGGGCAGGTGACAATGGCGTCAACTCGCCTGGCAAGAGCCAATTCGATAGCTCGCTCGAAGAAGAGGACGGAGGCCCGGCCACACTCCTCGTCCGCGCGGCCGCTCAAGACCGTCCGCTCAGGCACTTGGGTCAGACTCAACAGATGGATGCACCCCTCCCCGATCCGTTCCCACTGCGAACGTGGAACGTTGACTCCCGGATCGAGCTTCTCGAAGCGAAGGCCGACCCCTAAGCGCCTCGCTGCGATCGCCAGAGCTCGCTCGTCGCCGATGACGAGGAAGCGCGCGGTTCTTCGCGTCGCCGACTCGGCCAGCGCTCGCAGGAGTACCTCGGGGCCGATGCCGGCCGGGTCGCCCATCGTGATCGCGAGAAGGGGCTTAGTCATTGGCGCTCGGGGGGCGAGGGACGAGGATCGAGGGGCATTGGCGGGGAGCCTGGGGCACTCCGGCACACCCGCGACCGGTCGTGCCGTGCTCGTTCCCGTCCATGCGTGGTCGTGGGAGCGGGCGGAGGAGCTCGATACCGAGAGCAGGAAGAGGGGCGTGCGTGACAGTCAGAGTGGCCGTCATAGTGTGAAGTCCAGGCCGAGGTAACGGTGCCGAGCGTAATCGTTGCGGACGATCTCCTCGGGGCTGCCGTGTACCATGATCTTGCCTTCGTCAATGATATACGCCCTGTTGGTGACCTTGAGCGTGTCGCGGACGCTGTGATCGGTAAGGAGGATGCCGATCCCGGAGGCTGCGAGTTTCCGGATCAGGTTCTGGATCTCGCCGACCGACTTGGGGTCTACGCCGGAGAAAGGCTCGTCGAGTAGGATCGCCTTGGGCTCGGTGATGAGGGAACGGAGGATTTCGAGCCTTCGCCTTTCGCCGCCCGAGAGGGTATAGGCCATATTGTCGGCTACGGTCATGAGCCCGAAGCTCTCCAGCAGTTCGTTTGCCTTGTCGTGTTGCTCGCGCCGGTTCCGGTTGGTGAACTCCAGGAGGGCGAGAGTGTTGTCGCGCACGGTCATACGCTGGAACACGGACGGCTGCTGAGACAGGTAGCCAATGCCGAGTCTGGCGCGCTTGTACATCGGGAGTCGGTTGATCGTCTGGCCGCGGAACCGCACCTCTCCCGAATCGGGATCTACGATCCCGAGCATCATCCTGAAGCTGGTGGTCTTGCCTGCGCCGTTCGGCCCCAGGAGGCCGACGATCTCGCCTTCGTCCAGGTGGAAACTCGCTCCGTCCACGACCTTGCGGTATCCGTAGGTTTTTGTCAGATTGACGGCTTCCAAGAGTGACATTTTGCCTCCTTCAACGGATGATCTTCCAGCGCGGAAACCAGACGAAGAAGGCTTCCCCGAGGAGCTTGTTGCGTGGGAGAGGTCCCCAGACTCGCGCGTCGTTGCTGTTCGGGCTGTTGTCGCCGAGGACGAAGAGTTGCTCCGGGCCGAGCAGCACGGGTTCGATCCCGTAGTCGCGTCGCCTCAGCCCGAGTTCAGGGTCCTCGTAGCTCGAGTACCGGCGGTAGTAGATGTCACGGAACAACGTCAGTTCCGACAGCGTTCCCGACACGGACTGGACGCCGAGGGCGACGGAGCGGTCCGGCAGATTGGTCTCGTATTCGCGCACTCCTCCGTCGTACTCGAAGTGCAGCACCTCCGCGTCGTTCACGCGGATCGCGGCGGTGTCGTCCACGTTGATAAAGTGGATCTTGTATCTCTTCGACGGGCGGAATGGGACGCTCGTCTCGCCCCTGAACGTTCCGGCGCCGGACTTCTTGAGCTGGTATTCGACGTACGGAACCGAGGAATCGAGCGGCAGATGGAAGAAGAATCTGTTGTTTCCGTCGTGGATTTTTGCGAGCAACTGGCCTGCGGTCTTGGATGTCGTGAAGCTGAAGGATATTGCGAGGTCGCCCGTAGGGATGGGAGCGGGACGGTCGCGCGGCTCGCCCGGCGGCGGCTCCGTCTCCCCGTAGGCCACGATGTCACCGCGGTACTGGAGGAAGGTCTGACCGGAGGCGTCTACCGCGATCTCTTTCTCCTCGCCCCGCCAGGCAGTCTGATTGTCCGGCTGCCAGCGTCTCGGACCGAGGAGGTCGCCTTCCGTCACGGCTCGCCGCGGCCCTGCGGGATAGACGTCCCCCTCCTCCTGCACTCGCTCGAGCACCTCCCGGCTCATGATCGGGACGAAGAGGTCCTTCTGCACGCGCCAGGGTTTCCGGGCAACCTTGCCGTTGACGACTATGTTCCCGTCGAGAATCTGGATCTTCTCCCCGGGCAGACCGACGAGCCGCTTGATGTAGTTGAGGTACGGCTCCTTGGGATACTTGAAGACCACGACGTCCCAACGTTTGGGCGGGCGGAGGTCGTAGATAAACTTGTTGACGAGGATGCGGTCTCCGTTTGCGGGGTCGCCACGGAGCGTGGGCTGCATGGACCGAGTCGGGATCTTGAAGGCCTCGACGGCGAAGTACCGGATTACCATCGCCAGGACGAACGCGGTCGTCAGGGACTCGACGGTGTCTCGGAAGCCGAGTTCCGGAGGCCGGGGCGGTCCCGGGGGCTTCTTCTCCTTCTCTTTTGCCTTCTTCCTCCAGAACAACTCTATCCCTCCTCATTTTCTGCGGAGAGGACGGCGAGGAACGCCTGCTGGGGGACCTCGACGGCTCCGACGCGCTTCATCCGGTGCTTGCCCTCGCGCTGGATCTTGAGCAGCTTTTTCTTTCTCGAGATATCTCCGCCGGAGCAGCGAGCGAGGACGTGCTTGCCGAGCGGCTTGATGCTTTCGCGGGCGATCACTTTGGCGCCGATCGCGGCCTGAATGACCACTTCGAAGAGATGCCGTGGTATCTCCTTTTGGAGCTTCTTGACGACCGCGCGGCCTCGCGGGTCCGCCTCGTCCCGGTGAACGATCATGCTGAGAGCGTCCACTCGCTTGCCTGCCACGAGGATGTCCACCTTGACGAGGTTGGCGGCCTTGTAGCCGATGAACTCGTAGTCCATCGTTCCGTAGCCGCGAGTGATCGACTTGAACTTGTCGAAGAAGTCGTAGATCATCTCCGCGAACGGTATGTCGTAGTTCAACGACACGCGCGTCTGCCCTATGTAGTCGGTGCTGATGTAGCGACCGCGCCGTGCCTCTGCCAGCTTCATAGCGGCGCCGACGCACTCCAGCGGGACCACGAGCGAGACGCGGACGACCGGTTCCCGGACCTCTTCGATCTGGGCCGGGTCCGGGAACTTCGCGGGATTCTCGATGACGACCTTGTCCCCCGTCGTCAGCAGAATCTCGTAGGTGACGTTGGGAGCCGTCTTGACGAGGCCGAGTTGCTGCTCGCGCTCCAGACGCTCCTGGACGATGTCCATGTGAAGCAGTCCGAGGAAACCGCAGCGAAATCCGAGGCCGAGCGCTTCGGAGACGTCGGGCTGGTAGACGAACGCACTGTCGTTCAGGTGAAGCTTCTCGAGGGCGTCGCGAAGTTGCTCGTAGGTCGTTCCGCTGGCGGGATAGAAGCCGCAGAAGACCATCGGGCGGGGAGCGACGTAACCCGGCAACGCCACTGCTGTGCGGTTCTTCTCGTCCGTGATCGTGTCGCCGATGTCGACGTCGTGGATCGTGCGAATGTTGGCGATGATGTAGCCGACCTCGCCCGCCCTGAGCTCCGGCCGCGCGCTCATCTGAGGCGAGAAGACTCCGACCTCGTGGACCTCGGCGATCCGGCCGGTCTTCATCATCAAGACCTTCTGACCCATCTTCACCACTCCGTCGAAGAGTCGGACGTAGACGACGACACCGCGGTAGTCGTCGTACTTGGAGTCGAAGATCAGCGCCTTGAGCGGGGCATCGGGGGCCCCGTCGGGCGGAGGGATTCGCTCGATGACCGCGTCGAGGACCTCGCGTACTCCCGTGCCAAGCCTCGCACTCGCCCGCAGGATGTCCGAGCGCTTGATCTCGAGGCTCTGCTCCATCTCCAGCTCGGCTATGTCGGGCCGGGCGTTGGCGAGGTCAATCTTGTTGATGACCGGCACGACCGTCAGGCCGGCGAGGACGGCGAGATGATGATTCGCGACGGTCTGAGCCTCTACGCCCTGGGTAGCGTCAACCACGAGGATCGCCCCTTCGCAGGCGCGGAGGCTGCGGGACACCTCGTAGCTGAAGTCGACGTGGCCCGGCGTGTCGATCAGGTTCAGATGATAGCCCTTGTACTGGAGGGCGACGGAACTCGCCTTGATCGTGATGCCGCGCTCGCGTTCCAGATCCATGTCGTCCAGGATCTGCTCGCGGAGCTTGCGGCGCTCGACGGTTCCGGTGATCTCGAGGATGCGATCCGCCAGGGTCGACTTCCCGTGGTCAATGTGGGCGATTATGCAGAAGTTTCTAATGCTCTGAAGGCGCATCCTGCGGCACCAATCACACCGGCCTTGCCTTTCAGCACGGAGCGTATCAGCTTGACTCGTTTCGCCGGGGCCTCGAAAGCTCGCTGTTCGATCTCCGCTCGGATGGGGTCGAGGAGCATCTTGCCTGCTCCGGTCATGCCACCGTGCAAAACGATTATATCGGGATTGAAGATGTTGA
>Ga0272448_1007927_pt1 | contig 11154 bp, 10 predicted proteins | sample YNPCB0191_FD_202220 | JGI IMG/M metagenome (GOLD analysis project Ga0272448, IMG submission 202220) | Hot spring sediment microbial communities from Yellowstone National Park, WY, United States - YNP-CB-019-1 | ecosystem: Environmental > Aquatic > Thermal springs > Hot (42-90C) > Sediment... | reverse complement strand
AGTTCAGCATACCGAGAAGTTAAGCTAGATATAACAACATCAATGTTGGCATTTTCAAAATAGTTATTTAAAATCCCCCCTAAAAGGGATTTACTAACCTTCTTGCCACTTACGAAAAGGATAGATTCAACTAAACCTTCTGGTGTCATTCTAAACTGAAGGGGGCAAAAGCCCCCATAGTATAATTACTTTTTAAGTTTTTCTTGAATGTAGTTGACAGCATCACCGACTGTTCTTATCTTTTGAGCATCTTCATCGGAAATTGTTACACCAAATTCTTCTTCAAGAGCCATTATTAGTTCAACGATATCAATAGAGTCTGCTCCTAGATCTTCAACGAAAGCAGCCTCTGGGGTAACCTTTGAAGCATCTACACCAAGCTGGTCAACAATTAGATCTTTTACCTTCTCAAAAATATCAGCCATAACATCCTCCCATAAAAGATTTTGGTTTATTATAAATATACATTCTCTTTTTAGTCAATCTAAAAACGAGGGTGTTTCCAAATTTGATTGTGATTATCCCCAAACGAATACACCCCCTAGTCATTCTGCCCCTTCCTCTGTCATTCTGAACGGAGTGAAGAATCTTCTTGAGATTCCTCGCTTCGCTCGGAATTAACAGTAAAAAAAGTTAGATCGGAATAGCCTAAAGAATAGTAATCATTACTAACGCTTGGAATGACGAAGGGTAGTCCTTTGTTAACACTCACATTCAGTATTGACAGTAAAAAGAGCAGATAGATTAATTGTACAAATTACAGAACAGAATTTTGGAATAGCCTTATTTTGCATTTAATTCTTGCTTTACTGACCTTATGCTCAAGAGTGACGCTACTTTTGAGGCGATTTCTTGGTAAACTTTTGACATTTCGTGCTCTGGATACTCATACACTATAGGCTTCCCTTGATCGCTCCCCTGTGCTATTAGCGGATCTATTGGTATTTCTCCTAACAGAGGTATATTTTTATCCTTTAAAAATAATTCTAAATCCGCTTTCGGGAAAATATAATTCTTCTCCCCACAGTGAGGACATATATAATATGCCATATTTATTACTAATCCTAAGTTCATTACTCCCATTTTTTCAAATAAATTTATCCCTTTCATTGTGTCTACAACTGCAACAAGTTGAGGTGTTGATACTGCTACTATACCTGATATTGGTATGTTTTGAGCTAAAGTTATTTGAATATCACCACTACCAGGTGGTAGATCTAATACAAAATAGTCAAGATCTCCCCAGTTAACATCCTCAAATAGCTGTTTTACAGCGGTTGTTTGTATAGGTCCTCGCCAAATAACAGGTGAAGAATTATCTATCAATAACCCTACAGATAACATCTTTAACCCCATGACTTCAATGGGTTGTATTTTGCCATCCTTTATTTTAGGTGCCCCAACAATACCTAGCATCATTGGTACATTGGGCCCATGTAGATCCAAATCAAGCAATCCAACCTTTGCACCTGTTTTTGCCAGCGCTAGCGCCAAATTTACTGATAATGTTGATTTACCAACACCACCTTTACAACTGTAAACTGCTATAATATTCTTTACATCTTTTATTGAATCTAAATTCACTATTTTCTGAACACCAATTGATTCATTTTTTGACTTTCTTACCTCACTCCCCATGGATACATTAACCTTGTAATCACTACCAAACTTCTCATATAGCGCCTTTTCGGCATTTGCCTTAATCTCATCTTTTAAAGGACACGCAGGTGTTGTCAATGCTATGTCACAATATATCTCATTACCCCTTATCTCAACATTTTTCACCATGTTCATCTTCACTATATCTTCACCTACCTCTGGATCTATCACGGTTCTTAATACCTCTATGACATCCTCTTTCGTCATTTTAAAATCCTCCTAATAATTTTAGATTATTCTAATTATATTAGAATACATTTTTCAAATTTGAAAAATGGTATTTAACTTTTAAATGAATCCTCAAAAGTTTGATAAACTAATTCATTGCTATTTATAATAAAGAAAAAAGCCGAGATGGCGGAATTGGCAGACGCGCCGGACTCAAAATCCGGTGGTGGCGACACCGTGCGGGTTCGACCCCCGCTCTCGGCAGATTGTCAAGTGGAAAAAGAAAAATCTGTAACCCCAAATAAATACCTGAAAATTGCTTTCTATTCACTGTTTTTTCTCTTCATCTTGTTTGTGTTTTTGCTCTTTTCTTATTTCCTTTTCGCCCAAAATAATTTTAGACATTTGGGGTTGAATGTCTTTTTTGTAAAAAACCTTTCTTTGTCTGTTTTTTTAATTGTTGGCTCCTTCATTTTTAATTATGTAATTTTCTATATTAGAAGAGTTTTGACAAATCTTTATTACTGGAACAGAGCGGAACTAAACAAAAGCATCTCCAATACAATTAGTTTTATTGATTTGCTAGTCTCCATCCTTCTTACTTTTTTTATTGTACTAAACACCAAGTTTTTTTATTTGACCTTTTCTCTTATTGATTTTAAAAACCTAAATTTCAGTATTACTGATTATCCATTCTTGATAAAACTCTGTGTCGTTTTATTCTCTTATCTTTCGCTAATCTTAATCTGGTTCACCATCCCAATAATATACCTATCACACAGATCATATCATATAAGGTTCTTACCTCTAAGGATAGTGCCACACAAACTCTCACCTATCGTTTCTACTTTTGTTTTTTTATCCTTAATCATCATATCATTATGCACATTACTTTTGGGTATAGACGGATACTTGGACAATGAAAATTCGTTTCTATTACAAATTTCATTCCTTTCTAGTGTAATCTTGATATTACTCTCCGTTGTTCTATTATTTAGACTGCTTTCCAATAAAGCAACCCTTACAATATGGTTTTACCTATTGGGGGTCCTCAATGTGATAATACTAGTTTTTTACTTACTTAATGTCAATGTGAAGTTGTCAATCTTCGGTTTTTCCACTCTTGAAGAATTCTCGAATAGAATAAAAAATTCTAACTTCACTTTGAAGTTTGAAAAAAAATCTCCAGATTCTTTCAAAGTTTTCGATATAAACGCGATAAAAAAAATTTTGCCAGTAAATATATCCATCTCAAAAATATCAAATGACTCTCCAAAAATAAATTATGTTAGAAAGTTGTATGGGTTTGAGAAAATTTATTATTCACTTTCAACAGGTAAGATTGATACTATGTTTATGAGAGATCTAAAAGTAACAAATACCCTGTCAAAGGAGGACCTAAAAAATTTGTTCCCATACTCAAAGGTAGACTTGTTTTCTTACAGTAATACGAATTATGCTGTTATTTCATATTTGTATGAATTTGGTCAGAGAAAATTTTTCTATGATAGAAACACTATATCAATAGTACAGGATACTACAGGTAATCTAATCACAAAAATTGATGATTATTACTCAAATGTTTACCCCTATCACCTCAACACCAAGGACAAGATTATGGTGGATATGGTTTTGGGAGAATTAAATCTAGACTTTTCAAATTTGGATATTTTTTTAATAAATAATGAGTACTTCTTAGTGCCTATTAAGACCTATTGTCTTATTATATCAAATAACAATTATTTGCTTTACGATTTCCATGAATTTATAAATGTAGGCGAGTATCCTTTATTGATTGCCAATGATGTTTTAGCAGTTAGTAATCTCTACATTGGTGGAGATCTAGCGGGTTTTAAGGTTAGATACTTCGATTTGGTAGGTTATGGACACGATTTTGGTGAGGCAGTTTTCTCTATGGTTGGTAATGCCGATTATTACTATCGTGTTCAAAATCTTGAAAGGAAATTAAAATCTCTTAATTCTCTCATAGAAGAAAATGTTAATAAGATTGACCCTGTTATACTAAATAACATTAAAAACATCCTGTCGGAATAATCTTATGCCTAGAAAGTCAAAGAGGGATATCAATAGCGAAATATTAGATTTTTTATCCTCAATAACTGCAGATGAATCTATGGTACCGAAACCCCAAGTCATTTGCTGTTATGAAGATGAATCACCTAAAGAGGTATTTGATAAATTTAAGAAGTATCAGTATTCGAGAATGCCAATTTTGAGTAGGAGTGATGACAAAATAATAGGTTATATATGGTTTAAGGATTTTGTATTTAGTTATATTTCGGAAGGAGCAAATTTAAAGATTGACTCAATAAAAAGGAATATAATCTTTATACCTGAGAATATGTCTTTAAAAGATTTGTTTCTTACTATGAGGAGCAAATTCTCTAATATGTGTGTTGTTGTTGATGAATATGGACATGATATAGGGATTATAACTATAGAGGATATAATAGAAAAAGTGCTTGGTGAAATAGTGGATGAGTCAGATGACATTGAAGATAGTGAGTTTGAAATACAAAAGTTATCAGATAATCATTATATTGTTAGTGCTTATGCACCCGTAAAGGAAGTACTTGATTTAATGGATGTGGAACCTCCTGAGAAGTTGGATGTGAAAACAGTTGTTGGTTTTTTAATGTTTCTAAGCGGCTCTTTACCAAAGTACGGAAACATCTTTGAGTACAAGGGGGTCATGTTTAAGGTTGTTGATTTGGAAAATAACAGAATATCAAAGGTTGAGGTATTTAGAGGATGACGATACTTGCTATAGAAACTTCTTGCGATGAGACTTCTGTAGCCATAGTCAGAAATGGTAGGGAAGTGCTTTCAAATATTGTTATTTCCCAAATTGATTTCCATAAAGAATTTTTTGGGGTATTGCCAGAACTTGCCTCAAGAAAACATTTGGAGTTTATTGACATAGCACTAAGAAAAGCGTTTGAGGAAGCGAATCTCACAATAGATGATGTTGATAAAGTCGCTGTAACATTTGGTCCGGGACTAGTTTCATCTCTCCTTATAGGTGTAAACACAGCAAAAACAATATCATACTTCTTCAATAAACCTTTAATAAAGGTTGATCATGTTGAGGCACACTTGTTTTCACCAATGTTGGAGCACGAAGTACCTTTCCCTTTCATAGGTTTGGTTGTTTCGGGTGGTCATACAAATTTATTCCTAGTTAATAGTTTTTATGATATAAAATTAGTTGGCCATACTGTTGATGATGCTGTTGGTGAATCTTTTGATAAAGTTTCCAAGATGCTAAAATTGACATATCCCGGTGGTCCTGTTATTGATGAACTCTCAAAAGAGGGCAACGAAAGTAGATTCAACTTTCCATTGGGAGCAATAGAAAAAAAACATGATAAGTACAACTTCAGTTATAGCGGTTTGAAAACAAGCGTCCTTTATGCCATCAAAAAGCTAGATAAAATTGACGAGCAAACTATTAAAGATATATGCGCAAGTTTCCAAAAATCTGCGATTGATGTTCTTTACATAAAAACAAAAAAACTCATCAATGAAACAGGAATAAGAAATGTTGCCATAAGCGGTGGAGTATCTGCCAATTCCTACATAAGGAGAAAATTCTCTTCAGATAAAGATATAAATGTGTTTATACCTTCCCCTAAATACTCTACTGACAACGCTGCTATGGTTGGGCTACTTGCTTACTTCAAACCCATAGAAGCAAAATTATCAGATGATGTTTATCCTCGCATGACTGAAATAGTTAAAGGTAAAAGAAAAGTTTGAAAGATTAAAAAAAACTCCGAAAAAAATAAAGATGAATGTAAAATTTTTTAACTTAAAAAATGACGATTTTCAAAATGCTGCACTGAATTTGATTACCATAAGTTTAGATTCAGTTAAAGATAATGGAAATGTAAATAGACAATTTGAAGAGTTCTTTGGCAAATTCTCCAACGATGAAAAATTGAATTCAAAGGATAATGAAGTAAAAAACAATTCCGCAAGCAAAAAAGAAAAAACTAACACAGAAAACGAAGAAGAATCAGTTTTGCCTAATCAAGCACTACTTGACGAAGTAACAAAATTGCTTTTATCCCTGAGAAAGAATCTTGAAAGTAACAAAAACTTCAATGGTGTAGTAAAGGATATTGATAAGATAGTTAATGAATTGAGTAAGGGAAAAGCAGACTTCCCTAAAATTTCAGCTGTAATTCAATCACTAAAAGATATTGTTAAATTTACAGAACTCAAGGACAAAAAATTACTAGAAACAACATTAAAAGAAATTGAAAAATTCACATTGACTAAAGTCAATGGAAATAACAATAATATTGCAAACAATAACATTGCAAACAATAATATTGCAAGCAATGATATTGCTCGTAATGATATTACTAGAAGGGGGCAAGACAAAAAATCACTTAATGAAGTGAAAGATTCCAGTAAAACATTAAAAACAAATAACGATGAAGTATTAAATAGGAGTTTAGAACTCAAGAGTTCAGAACTCAAGAGTTTAGAACTCAAGAGTTTAGACCCCAGGAGAGATGTTATTAGGAGTAAGGAAATCGATAAAAGTTTTAGTAGAATTAAGGTGTTTAACTTTAAGGGAAATGAAGAGACTTTTAGTAAGGTTAATAATGATGTTTTAGAGAGTAATTTGAGTAATCAGCAACACCGATCAATCAAAAGACCAGTATTTAAGCAAAAGGCAAATTTAGAGCAACTTTCCCAAAAGCATATTTCAGAAAATAACATTCAAAGTGATAAAAAGGTTGAGTTAAGTATTTTGAATTCCACTCCTGTTGAGTTCAGCAAAAGGGAAGAAATTGCATCCAAATATACCAGGGGTCCAAGTTTCTTTAATTATCTAAAATCTGATATCACCTCACAGTTAAACCAACTTTCTGGATTGATGGTCATAAACTTAAGGAACAATGTTAATGAAATGAAAATGACATTGTTTCCGCCTGAGCTTGGGAAATTGTTTGTTAAGTTTGAATCAACGAGCGATGGTAGAATAGTTGGTAATATTGTTGTATCAACTAAAGAAGCTTTCACTTTGTTTGAAGAGCACTTACAGACAATAAAAGACAATTTGCAAAACCAAGGCTTTCAGTTTGTTGATATAAATCTCTCGATGAGCAATAACGGTTTTGGTGATCCAAACAACAGGTATGATTACATTGATGAAGGTTCTAAGTTTTCTTTTGGCATCAGTCATGTTGAAAATAACTATAACGATTCCTCCTCTGGTAAGTTAAAGTCACTGTCTGATGACTCTTTGGTCAATTTGTATGCTTAGTCACACTTGGATTGTGTGCTAAAACTCAAATTATCTAAACAATTTTTTTCATCCTTTAGGGTTTCCAAAATTTGATTATAACTATTCCCAAACGAATACACATCCTCTAGTCATTCTTCTTTCTCCATTGTCATTCTGAACGAAGTGAAGAATCTCCTTCTTAATTTATTTGGGTTAAGGGAGGCATAGCCTCCCTTATAACTTTAGGGTGGGCGGGGTGCTTCATAGCACCGTGTGCTTAATAGCACCCTCTTAATTAAATACTTTTACACTTTTTATTCAAATTGCTCCATGGAGTGGAGAGGGGGTGTAACTCCCTCTCCATAAAATTGGGCGGGGGATTGCTTAAAGTATTCGTACTAATTCTTAATAAAGAAGCAAGTCTAATTACAAAACCGAATTTTGGAATATCATCATCCTTTCTTCAGATTTTGGTATTCACAAAATTATTTTTCAAAATATTATTTTTCCCAAAATGTTATTTTTTAAAATTCACTAAAAGTGAATTATAATAATTTTAAGGGGTTTTTATGAAGAGATTGTTTATTTTTGTAACCTTGTTGTTTTCGTTTAGTGTTTTTGCCAGTGGTGAGATAGTTGTAATAACTAGTTTAAAAGGTATTTCGCATGTATATTCAAATTATTCCACATTTTTTTCTGAAATACTTTTATCAATCTATGGTGGTAATAAGTATGGTGCTGGATTGATTATCTCTCCTTCTTCATCTAGTAACTTTCAGGATGTCCAAATAAATCTTGAAAAGGTTGAGTTTTTCACTGTACCCTTTGATTTTCTCAAAGTTTACTATTGGTATGGAGTCAGAAAATACTTGGGATACGAGGCAACATACCAGGGATACATTTACCACCCATCTAAGGATTTCTCTTTTAGGGGATGGCGATGGATAGCAGGCACTGGGATTGATTTGGATTTTTCGTTTTTTTCTGATAAACTCAATGCTAATCTCTATGTTTATAGATCAAAGTTTACAAACGATGGTGCCGCTTCTGCAGATCTAGAATTAACAGGAATATACAGAGACATTATGATTTCAGGTGTTGTTGGTGTTTCTGAGGCAAACATCAGAGGTGGTGTAGTTTTAAAAACTCTTTTTAGAACCATGAATGCTGTTGCTGTTTTGGGAATAGACAATATACCTTTTACGAATCTTACAATAAATTTTGGTAATGTTTATGCGCTTGCAGAGGAGAGAGTAAACGCTTCATCTTCTGATAATACTTGGGGTGTTGAGCAGATATTTTCAATTATGTTAAAACCTCAAATCTACAACGGTATTACGAAAAAATCTGATATTTCAGATATGGATATCAGACTTACAGGTACGATTAGGTTTTTACAAAAATTGCTTGTTGGTGCTGAGGGGATAATGGGTATTTATAATCTCACTGGTGCAATAACTCAACTGTATATTACAGCGTGGGCAAGTCCAGTGATTGGAATGATTGATAACAATGTTTGCATTAACATAAAACCCTCATTCCTCGTTCTATCTACTCAAACCAATACCACAGAGCCACAATACAAGGTTATGATTACTGGTGAAGTTAGATTTTAGTTTCTTCTTCCCATATTTTCATAATATTTTTTACTTTCTCCTTTATGTTGGGGGCGCTAACTATCTCAGTGACTAAACATGCACACTTTGCACCTCTCCTTATAACCTCTCTTATATTGTGTTCCTTTATTCCACCAATTGCTACCACCGGTACAGAAGAGTTCTTTAAGGCAAAGTCTAAATATTCAAGCCCAACAGGTGAAATTACATCCTCTTTCGTGTGTGTCTCAAATATCGGCCCCGCTCCAATGTAATCAATACCTGAATTTATCACCTCAAACATCTGATTAGGCCAATGAGTAGATCCACCAATAATCATTTCATCACCTACAAGTTTTCTAACTTCTTCTACAGGATAGTCTTCGTGCCCAATATGTACTCCATCCGCCCCGATCATAATTGCCAAATCAACAAAATCGTCTACTATAAGTATTGCCTCATAATCATTTGTCATTTCCCTTATTTCTTTTGCTTCCCGGTACCTATATAACCCTTTTTTCTTCTTTTCGCGATACTGAATTACTTTTATCCCTGCTTCTAGCATTTCCTTTACAACTTCTATATTATCTCTACCCAAAGAATACTCCTCAGCTGTTATGCAATATATATGGGTTTTGTATAAAAGGTCTAATTTTTCTTTTTTCGTCATAGAAAAATTATGAATAATTCTGAATAAAAGTTGAGATTTTAGCATAATAAAGTAATTCAAGTCTAACACTTTCACGATAATTTTTTTATGAATTTCCTCCAAATTGTTGTTTTTCTAGTTTTTTTTGCAAGCTCACTCTATGCCTATATGCCAGATGATGAGATTTTATTCATATTAAAAAACCATTCAGAAAAGGGATTTTACTTTGATGGTGAGGTCTCAAAAGATACCTATAGAGTTACATTAAAGGAAGATAGCAAGGAAAGGAGGGTTTTTATTAACTTTTCAAAAGACATTTTTGAAGTTATTAGTGTTTATTCAACAGTTGTAGTGCTTGATAAGAAGCCATCGTATGAACTTATGGAATACCTCTTGAGAGCAAACAATTACAACCAAAGTGTCGGTTTTTTTTATATCTACTATGATGTTTCGCTTGATAAATGGTTTATTGATTATTGTATTAGAATGAGAGAAGAAGATATAACAAAGCATTCTCTCATAGCATCTATAAAACTTGTTAAAATGTTTTCAGATAAAACCTATGAAAAAATTACCAAATTTCTAGATTAATTCACCATTTAATCACACCGTGTAAATACACCCCGTGTAAATACACACCGTGTAAATACACCCCGTGACTTTACCTCCCCATCGAGAATAAGTACAAACATATAATTCCCATACCTCTTGAAAATTCCTTTTATTATCTGTAATAATATTTGAGTGATGAGATATCGTTTTTTGGTAGTGTTTTGTTTTTTTATATTAGTTAGTGTATTTCTTTCTTCATGTATTTTAGAAGGGCCTTCAAACAGCAATTCAGGAGTTTTTTCTTCTGATTTCCTCGTTGATGACTTTAATGTATTTGATGATAATAACTGGATTAGACTAAGTGAATACATGTCTTTTTCACAATTAAAGCCAGATAATGTTTTTGTGTCAAATGGTAATTTAATTTTTATGATACCACAAAATTCAACATCCTCTGGCGGTATTTCATCAAAATACAGGTTCCCGAGAGGGGATTTCTCCGTTTCTTTTAAGAGCACGAATAATGATAACTCAGTTTTTGATTTTGTTTTGTACAATTCAGCAAATTCTGTTAAGTTTTTCGTTAGATTTAAATATGAATTATCAGAATTATCAAATTTTGTTGAGTATGGTATAGAGTCATCTTATACGAATTATACCTCCACCAACTATGTAACTCCGTCATATTCCTATCACGAAATCAAAATCTCTGTTTTTAACGATTCGGTGATCTATTATTTTGACAACAGTCAGATTTGGTATTTGAGCTTTGATTCCGTACCAAGTGAACTCTATGTAAAGATCCTTTCGTATCTAAATGATTCTACCTCTTATTTCTACGATAGGTTTATCTTTGTTGATAAATTTTCCTACCAAAAAAGGTAAGTACTTTTATAAGACTCTTCTAAAACTCTGTTTTGTAATAGGAATAATCAAATTTGGGAACACCCTTAATAGCACTTGTAAAGCACAAAGTGTTTAAAACACAAATTACTTTTAGTAGTCCCACCCACCCACCCTTACTTTACGAAGAGAGGCAAAGCCTCTCTTAACTCTCGAGTCTTAATAGGAAAGAACTACTTTCTTGTGGCTTGTAATTTTTAAACACTCAGTGTTTTTAACACTCAGTGTTTTTAACACCTAGTGTTTTTAACACCTAGTGTTTAAAATACTCAATTCTTGAAACTACTAAATTACTTATATTTTGTGGTATCTAGAATATTTTTTACTGAAAGCTCTTGAGAGTGCGGAGAAGCGAATCTTCTCCG
>Ga0272448_1007926_pt1 | contig 11154 bp, 8 predicted proteins | sample YNPCB0191_FD_202220 | JGI IMG/M metagenome (GOLD analysis project Ga0272448, IMG submission 202220) | Hot spring sediment microbial communities from Yellowstone National Park, WY, United States - YNP-CB-019-1 | ecosystem: Environmental > Aquatic > Thermal springs > Hot (42-90C) > Sediment... | reverse complement strand
CCGCTCGGCCTGTAGGCTTGACCGTCCACGCTCCAAGGGAGTATAATTGGAGAGTCAAGACGTATCGAGAGGACCCCCAGATTTGAGCGATTTCGCGCGGGAAGTCATCCCCATCAACATCGAGGACGAGCTGAAGCGGTCCTACATGGACTACGCGATGAGCGTGATCATAAGCCGCGCTCTACCCGATGTCAGAGACGGCCTCAAGCCGGTCCAGCGGCGGATTCTGGTCGCGATGAACGACCTCCACCTTGGACCCAACGCACAACATAGAAAGTCCGCAAAGGTGGCCGGCGACACCTCCGGCAACTACCACCCGCACGGCCAGGAGGTCGTGTATCCCACGATTGTGCGAATGGCCCAGGACTTCAGCCTGCGCTATCCGCTCATCGACGGCCAAGGCAACATGGGCTCCATCGACGGCGATCCGCCCGCGGCGATGCGCTACACGGAAGTTCGAATGTCGCCGTTTGCGGTAGAGATGCTCGACGACCTCGAAAAAGACACCGTCGATTGGCGAGACAACTACGATCAGACGCGCATGGAGCCGGTCGTGCTGCCGGGCAAGTTTCCGAACCTGCTCGCCAACGGCAGCGAGGGCATCGCCGTCGGCATGGCAACCAAAATCCCGCCGCACAACCTCACCGAGCTCTGCGACGGCCTGACTTATCTCATCGATCACCCCGACGCGGCCCTCGACGAAATAATGCAGTTCATCAAAGGCCCGGACTTTCCAACCTCCGGCCTGATTCTGGGCACAAACGGCATTCGCGCGGCTTACGAGACCGGCCGCGGACAGATAGTGATGCAGGCCGAGACCAACCTCGAGCCTATCGAGGGCGGCAAGACGGCGATCGTCGTCACCGAGCTGCCGTATCAAGTCAACAAGGTCGCGCTGCAGGAAAAGATCGGCCAACTCGCACGCGAGCGCAAGGTGGACGGCATTGTCGGCATCTATGACTACTCCGACCGCCACGGAATCCGCGTCCAGATCGAATGCCGACGCGACTCCCACCCGCGCAAGATACTCAATTATCTGCTCAAGCACACGGACCTGCGCAAGACGTTCGGGGTGATCAACCTGGCTCTGGTGGACGGCGTGCCGCGCGTGCTGACGCTGATCCAGATGATGAAGCAGTATATCGACCATCGCGTCGAGATCGTCGAGCGCCGCACCAAATTCGAGCTTCAGAGGTCGCTTTATCGCGCACATATACTCGAAGGACTGCGAGTCGCCGTCGACAACCTCGACGAGGTCATCGCCATCATCCGAGGCTCGGCCAACGCCGAGGAAGCACGAACCAAGCTGATGAGCCGCTTCAAGCTCAGCCAACTTCAGGCCGACGCAATCCTCAACATGCAGCTAAGGCAGCTAACCGCGCTGGAACGCGACAAGATAGAGGAGGACTACAAGGAACTCCTCAAGCGCATCGGCTGGCTCGAGGACCTGCTGTCCGATCCGCTCAAGATACTGGCCGTCATCAAGGACGAGCTGAAGTATATCAAGGACAAATTCGGCGACGCGCGCAAGACCCGAATCGTGCCGATGGAGGCCGATGAGATCGGCGAGGAAGACATCATCCCCGATGAACAGACCATAATCACCATCACCCGCGACGGCTACATCAAGCGCGTGCCGATGGATACATACCGCGCGCAGAGGCGGGGCGGTCGGGGCAAGATCGGCGCGACCGCAAAAGAGGAAGACAGAGTCACGCACCTTTTCGCCGCGACCACGCACCACTACGTGCTCTTCTTCACGGACCGAGGGCGCGTCTACAGGCTCAAGGCATACGAAATTCCGCAAACCACGCGCACCGCCATGGGCACGGCCATCATCAACCTTATCTCCATCGAGCCCGGCGACCGCATCACCGCGACGGTCGCTCTGCGAGACCTCGACAGAGACGGCTATATGATCATGGCCACCGAGCAGGGCGAGGTCAAGAAGACCGATCTCGAAATGTTCCATAACCTGCGCGCAAACGGCCTCAAGGCGTTCGACATAGAAGAGGGCGACGCGCTCAGGTGGGTGGAGATATCCAACGGCAGCGACGAGATCATAATGGTCACCCACAACGGCATGTCGATTCGGTTCCACGAAAAAGACCTGCGCAGCGCCGGACGGGCGGCCGGAGGAGTACGAGGGATCAAGCTGCGGCCGGGCGACAAGGTCGTGGGAATGTGCCTCGTCAAGCCGGGCTCCGATCTGCTGGTGGCAACCGAAAAGGGCTACGGCAAGCGCACCCGCCTGGAGGAGTATCGCAGACAGACCCGCGGCGGACTCGGCATCAAGACCATGAACATCACGGAAAAAACCGGCCGCATCGTCGAGACCGCCGTCGTCGATGACACCGACAAGATAGCGATCATAACGAATATGGGCATCATGCTCAAGATTCGCGTCAAAGAGATTCGCTCGATAGGTCGCTCCACACAGGGCGTCCGGCTCATCAACCTCGGCCCCGGCGACGGCGTGGCCAGCCTGGCGCGCATCCCCAAAGCCGATCTGCCGGCCGAATCCGAGGCTAAACCCGGCATTCCCGAGCCTGTCGAAGGGCCGGAAGTCGATCTCGACGAGCAGGAAGAGGCCGAAGTCGAGGACGAGCCGGAAGATCAGCAGTAGCTTTCGTTGCGCCCGCAGCAGTGCGTCATTTGGTTGTTTCGGGATTTCGGATGTGCTCAGCCTGTGGGGTTGCGATGTGCTCAATACGAAGCGAAAAGCCTGGGTCTGTGGATGGCCAAAATCCCGAAACAGCGGGCAGGTGGGTGGGTAGGTGAAGTGGAAGAACTATGACAACGGCCCCGGCTACTACTACATCACGCGTACACTGACCGTCCGAACCAACCCAATTCCCGCAAGGGAATCAACACTCCTATGCTTCGCGGCGAAACCGATCCCCGAACCATAGGCATGCTGGGTTTGCGGTTGTTTGGACGAAGGGCCGAAGCGTAGAAACCTACGGCAGCGACCTGCGCAGGAAATCCAGCCAGTTCGTGCTGAGCACGGCTTCGCGCGCATGGGGCGGGAGAACAAAGGCGATCTTGTGGAGATCGGCCACCGTCTCGATCTCCGCGGGGCTTTCCTCGAGACCGAAGCCGCCGTCGAGGTCGGATCCGATGCCGACGTGTTCCCAGCCGGCCAAATTCGCGATATACTCGGCGTGCAGGCGCACGCGGTCGAGCGTCACCGGGATCGACTTGTCCTCGTCGAACCGCATATCGAGGAATGCGTTGCAGAGCACGACTCCGATCACACCATCGCGTTCGCCAATAGCGCGGATGACGTCGTCGGAGAGGTGGCGATTGGTCGGAGTTAGCGCGCGGGCGTTGGCATGCGATGCGCACACGCGGGCAAATTGCGTTTCAAGCCCCTGCCGGACGCCTTCCTCGGCGAGGTGCGAGATGTCCCATATGAAACCGAGTTCGGCCATCTCGGAAAGCAGAGCGACGCCTTCGGGGGTCAATCCGCCGGGTTTGGCATCCGTATCGCCGCCGCCGACGCCCGTTCCGTATCTCGTATTGCTCCACGTAAGCCCGACAATCCGGACGCCGCGCTGCCACCACTTGGGCAGATCGCGCACGTCAAGTATCGGCGACGCGCCCTCCATAAGCATCACCAGCCCGGGCTTTCGGTCTGACCGCCACAGTTGGAGATGATGTTCCAGGTCGGCAACCGACTTGACCAGCCTGACAAGGCCCCTTTTCTGCCAGGTTTCGTACAGGTCGATGTGGGCCAGCGCACTTGCCTGGGCTTGGTCGGGGCTGCGCGGGGATTTGCGGCCCATCAGCCCCTCGGTTACGGTTGCGAACACGACCGCGATCCCACCGCGCCGAAGCTCGGGCAGCGACGCCATCGCCTGCCTTCCGGTGCGTTTCTCAAGCGCGCGAATTTCCGCGGCGCGCAGTGTGAGGTCGCGTCCGAGGCCGATTGCATTGTCGGCGAGGTCCAGATGGGAATCCACGATGGGCAATGTCCGCTTCATCCTGTTCAACTCCATCTGCCGCCAAGCCGGGATTATGACCCGCCGGCGGCCCGTCACGCAACAGGAGGCGGCTGCCAGGCAGCCGCCCCCGAACTGTCGTGCTCGACTCGTTTCAGCATCCAAGCGCGGCCCGTGAAGCGAGTTCAGCGTGACGTCGACGCAAGCACGGATCAGACCTTGACCTCGATCTGTGTTCCGCCGGCGGCAAGGGAGGCATCGGATGCGGCGAGCAGCCGAACGAGCCTCAGCCCGCTCTCGCCGTCGCTGCGCGGGGTCGCGCCGGTTTCGATGCATTCCAGGAAATGCCTGCACATCACGCTAAGCGGCTCGGCTTCCTGGAGCCTGGGCATGTGGATGTCGCCGTATTTATACGAGCACAGGAACTCTCCGAAGGTATCGTAGTGCGGCGGGTTGTCGACGCCCTTGTCGTAGATTTGTATTTTGGAGAGCGGGTCGAGGTCGTCATAGACCAGCATTTGCTTGGTGCCGACCACGCTCACCTTGCGGATTTTGAGCGGATCGACCCAGCTCACGTGAATCACCGCGCTCGCCCCGTTTGCACACGAAAGCGTCACGAACGCCGCGTCCTCCACTCTCGGATGCAGCAGCTTCATGCCGACCGTGCGTATCGCAGCGGGTTTGAGACCGGTGGCGTAGAGGACGATCGAGAGGTCGTGGGGAGCAAGGTCCCATACGACGTTGATGTCGCGCTGGAAGATGCCGAGGTTGAGCCGAGAGCAATGCACGTAGAGCACATCGCCCAAAAGGCCGCTTTCGATGATCTCCTTCATCTTGTTTACGCCGGCGGTGTATTCGAAGGTGTGATCGACCATCAGCACCTTGCCCTTTGACTTGGCGAGCGCGACGAGTTCCTCCGCCTCGGCGACCTTGGCCGTCATCGGCTTCTCGATGAGCACATGCTTGCCCGATTCGAGCGCTTTCTTTGCGAGGGGGTAGTGGGCGCTTACGTGGGTGCAGACCGCGATCGCGTCGATGGAGTCATCGCCCACCATCGCGTCATAGTCGGTAGTGGTCTGAAGCCTGGGATAAAGGTTCTTCATGTGCGCGAGTCGCTTTTCATCGAGGTCGCAGCACATCGCCATCTCGCACGCAGGAATCTGATTGAAGTTGCGTATGATGTTGGGACCCCAGTAACCGGCGCCCACAACGCCTATTTTGATGCTCATGTCAGTCCTCGGTTATTGGTAACGTATTTCGGGATTCCGATCGTCCGCAACACCCGCGCCGAGCGCTGCGCATTGCGATTCGCCGTGCCCTCAAGGCATTGCGTTTCCGAAGGCCCTGAGGACTGAAGACTTCGCCTAGCACGCTCCCCGACCGACTATCGCCTTCGTTATCGTCCGAAGCATTATGCGCAGATCGAGGATGAGCGACTGGTGTTCCAGATACCAGATGTCCATCTCGACCGCCTTATCGAACGGCACTCGGCTGCGGCCGTGCACCTGCCACCAACCCGTGATTCCGGGCAGGCCGCAGAGTCTGCGGCGGTGCCAATCCTTGTAGAGCTCGACTTCATAGGGAAGGTGCGGTCTGGGGCCGACCATGCTCATGTCGCCGCGGAGCACGTTGTATAGCTGAGGGATCTCATCGAGGCTTGTGCGGCGCAGGAAGCGTCCGACGCGGGTGACGCGCTCGTCGCCGACCAGCTTGTAAACGTTCCTGCCTCTGTGGAGCTTTCGAAGTTCCTCTTCGTCGCCCTGAATGAAAGCCTTGATATACCTGCGGTGCTCGGAATCGTCGTTGTCGACGCGCATGCTGCGGAATTTATAGAACGTGAACGTCTTTCCGTCCTTGCCCACGCGCTCCTGCCGGAACAATACCGGCCCCGGGCTGGACAGCTTGATCAAGACCGCGATAACGGCCGCGAACGGCACCGCGACCAACATCCCGATCGAGGCAGCCACTATGTCGAGCGCGCGCTTGAGCCTGTAGGTTTTGATCTCGCGAGTGTTGCAGATGCGCCTCGCCTCTTGTTTGTCGGCAGTGCCGTCCACTGTCGCCATGATACTACCTCTGAGCCGTCAGTCATATTTTGTCAGTTATCAGTTCGGACCGACGACCGTCAACCGACGACCTCTTGGATGATCGATGCAGCTTCCGAGACCTGCTCGGGGGTAAGTTCCGGGAACATCGGGATCGACATGATCTGCTTGGCATACTGCTCGGAGATGGGAAAATCGCCGGGCTTGCCTCCCAGGAACGCGTAGGCCGGCTGGAGGTGCAGCGGCACGGGGTAGTGAATCCCGCAGCCGCAGCCCTTCTCCTTGAGCCTGGCCATTACATCATCTCTATTATCGGTGCGAACCACGTAGACGTAGTAGGAGTGTCTAGTATATGACTTCTCCATCGGCAGCGATAATCCCTTGGTATTACCCAACAGTTCTCCATATTGCTTAGCATGCGCGCGGCGCGCCTCGACCCAGCCTTCGAGGTACTTCATCTTTACGCGCAATATGGCCGCCTGGATTCCATCAAGCCTGGAATTATAGCCGATGAGCGCGTGTTCGTACCAGGTGGTGCGGCCGTTGTCACGCAGGAGCTTGACCGTCTCGCATATCTCGTCGGAGCTGGTGACCACCATCCCCGCGTCGCCATACGCACCCAGCGTCTTTGACGGATAGAAGCTGAAACCGGCTGCGTCGCCGATGGAACCTACCTGCTTGCCTTTGTAGTGCGTGCCGTGGGCCTGGGCGCAGTCCTCGATGACCTTCAGGCCGTTTGCGCGAGCGATTGCCATTATGGGGTCCATGTCGGCGGCGTGGCCGTATAGATGAACGGCTATGATCGCTTTTGTCTTCTCGGTAACTGCCGCGCCGATCTTGGCCGGGTCGATGCAGTAGGTGTCCGGGTCGATGTCGACGAAGACCGGAGTCGCGTTTGCGTGAGATACTGCGGCAGCCGTAGCGATGAACGTGTTGGCGGGGACAATTACCTCGTCACCCGCACCGATTCCGAGCGCCTTTATCGCCAGAAACAGCGCCTCGGTGCCGTTGGCGACGCCGATCCCGTGTTTTGCCCCGCAATATGCCGCAAACTCCGACTCGAACGCCTTCATCTCGTCGGAGAGTATGAACGCGGTATTGGCGCAGACGTTTCTGATCGCCTCCTCAACCTCGGCGGCAATCGAGCGATGCTGAATCTTGAGATCAATAAGCGGAACCATTTTGCCTACCCTTCTTCTCCGTGCAGGAGTACGTGCGCATACGGCCTGTCGGTGAGACCCGACTGGCACTTCAGGTCATGTATACTGCATATCACTCGACCGGGATTGCCCACGACAACAGACCCCGGCGGAATGTCCTTGGTCACCACCGCGCCCGACCCAATAACCGAATGAGCCCCGATGCGCACAAACGGAAGGATGGTGACGTTGACGCCGATCTCGACACCCTCCTCGATGTGCGGGCCCTTCATGCACTTTGCAGAGAACTTGCAGCCCGGATGGATGTCGTTGGCTATGGTGACGCCGGGCGCCATAAACGCGTTGTCCTCGATCACGGTAAACTGCGCGACGTAGCAATTGCAGTGAATCTTGACGTTGTTGCCGATCTTGCAGCCGTAGTCGATGGTCGTGCAGTTCCAGACGTTGAAGTTGTCGCCGATCTCGTTTTCCTCGCGGATAGTGACGTTGTGGCCGGTCGCGAGTCCGCTTCCGATGGTGGTGCCGCCGTAGATGACCGTTCCGCACCTGATGCAGGCACCGTCGCCTATGCGCAGAGTGTGATCGGCAATCTTGCGCCCGGTGCGATAGCCGAGCGTGACGCCGTCGTCGATGCGCGCGTCCTTGCCGATTATGATGTCGTTATGGTCCATGATTGTCCCCCTGTTTTCTATGCGTGACCAACGATGAGCATATCTGGAGTATTCGATCGGCGACCTTGTGCCGGTCGTAGCGTTCCCGCGCGGTCTCGCGTGCGGCCGAGCCAATGCGGCGGGCCATGCCCGGCTCGTCCATTAATCGTATAAGGCGATCTGCCAGGGTCTCGGAATCGTCCGGATCGACCAGAAAGCCCGTGACGCCGTCTTCGATCATTTCCGGCACTCCGCCCACGGGCGAGGCCACCGTCGGCCTGCCCGCCGCCATGGCCTGGCATATCACTCCGGGTGCTGTCTCCTGGTAAGATGGTAGCACAAGCGCAACCGACTGTCCGAGCAGGCTCGCCAACGTGTGTCGGTCCACCACCCCGTGAAACCGCACGGCTTGGCCGATGCCCTCAGCATCAACAAACGCATCCAGATCGGCCTTGTAGCGCCGGTCGAGGACTGCGCCGCACGCGTGCAGCACTGCGTTCGGGTGCCTGCGGACAACCGCGGGCATTGCTCTGACCAGCGCGCCCAGATTCTTGCGCCGGTTTATAGCGCCGGCAAAAACGACGCCCGTGCTCGGCGTAAGCGGCGGGACCTCAGCAAACACGTCGTCCACCGGCACGCCGACCAGCGCGGTCGGCCCATGAATCCACGGCGCGTAAGCATCTAGTCCATACTGCGCCACTGAGATCACCGCGTCCGCCTTGCTCAGAGCCTTGCGCTGAACATAGCCCTGAAACCAAGCGGCCAGCTTGGCTCTCCCGCGCAGAAAACGGACCTCCCTGTGTGTGACGCCATGCACCGTGTGCACGACTCTGCACCCAGCCAGCACGGCGGCTTCGGTCGAAACGCAGTGATGGCTGTTCACCACATCCGGCTTGATCTCACGAAGGACCGACGCGACCCTCGCGGCCTGAGTCAGCAGGTTCGGGACGATGCGGTTCTTCGGCTGTCCAATGCAGTGGAGTACCATGCCGGGTCGCTCGACTGCCGTGACGCCTTCGAAACCTTTTGCGAACGCGACCAGGTGAAAGTCAATGTCGGTCCTTTCCGCAAAGGTCTCGCCGAGCAGATGCATAACGTGGAGCACTCCTCCGCCGATTCTCGATGTGTCCACGGGGTATTCGCCCGCCAGGCAAAACCTAAGCATTGGCCACCTCGCCGGGCTTGCTCGCGCCCAGTTCGGAGCCGATGAGCAAATGCCGCAGGATCATGCACATCACCCGCGGATACGAGCGCCGGTCCGCAAACATGCCGTAGTCCCTTACGGAAAAATCGAACCCACCGTCCTTGCGCTGCCAGCTCATCAGCTTCGCGAACCCTCGCGCGGCAGTCTCGGAGTAGTCGCCGAGACCTTCTTGCGTTGCCCGAGTCAGCGCGGCGGAGATGGCAGCCGTGCAGTAGTGCCTGACGGGCCAATCCGAAAAGCAGTCGGCGCGGATATTGTCCTCTTTGGTCAGGCCGTGCGAGAGGAACTCGGCCAGCCTGCGCATCATCGGCACCACGCGGTCATCGCCGGTCAGCCGACGATATTCGACCAGGTCCATAAACTCAAACGAATTGTATTGAAAGCACTGATAGTGATCGCGGCCGGGGTAGGACTCGCCGGCGACGCTATACGGCAGCTCGCCGCTTGCGAATTGGCACCGAACCAGAAAGTTTATCATCTTGGTGCAGTAGTCCCCAAGGTATTCCGGCTCGCCGGTCGCGCGATTCAGCGCGGCGCAGAACCACACTGCCAGCGTCGAGTTGTTAGGGACCAGCGCACGGGTGCGGTTGGAGAAGTAGTTGACGGCGAGCGAGTCATCGTCGTATTTCTGAAAGCCCACTTCGTGGATAATGTAGTCGTAGGTCTGCCTGGCGGCGGCAAGGTAGCGCTCGTCGCCGGTCGCCTCGTAGCCGGCGAGCAGGCCGATTCCACCGAAGCACGTCTCGACGGTCGCGATGACGCCCTTCCACTCGTTGTGCGGAAACTCCCAGTATCCTTGAGGCATCTGCCGGGCCAGCATAGCATCGCAGCAGCGCACGGCGTGCCGGAGGTAAGCCGAATCGCCGGTGAGTCGGTGCAGTTCGAGGTTGGCCAGTATCCAATATGCCTGGCCCTGCGTGTAGTAGTAGATGTCGCTCCACGGCAGGAACCGCAGGTAGGACTTGACGAGCCTGCCGACGCGCAGGTTGAAGCGCACGCCGAAGTCCGGGCCTGTCACGGCGCCGTCGCTGCCCACGTGGCGCGTGATCAGGTAGTCATACAGCCTGTCCGCGGCGGCCCTGCACTTATTCGCGACATCCGCTGTGCGGCTCTCGATCACTTCTACGCTACCCCCACTTTCGAACCACCAGCCACCGATGAACAAATCTCCAAGATGCGATCCGCGACTTTGTGGCGATCGTAGCGCTGCGCTGCCACCGCTTTCGCTGCCGCGCCCATCCGTTTGGCCTTGTCGAAATCGGTAAGCAGCTCGATAAGGCGCTCGGCGAGCTTGTCGGAATCGTCGGCATCCACAAGGAAACCGGTTGCTCCGTCGTCGATCATCTCCGGCACTCCGCCGATTGGAGACGCGATCGGCACTCTGCCCGCTGCCATCGCCTGGCATATCGCGGCCGGCCATTCCTCCGGATAGGACAGCAGAGCGAAAACCACAGACCGACCGAGAAGTTTTGCCAGTTTCAGCATGTCCACCACGCCCAGGAAATGGACGGCACGGCGGATGCTCTGCCCGCTGATTAGCAGATCGGGATCTTGCTTATAGCGTTGGTCAGCGAATCCTCCGCGCACATAAAGCACTGCGTCCGGGTGCTTGCCTAGGACTGCAGGCATTACTCTTATCAGAACAATCAGGTTCTTGCGCGGGCATATACTTCCGGCGAAGACAAAACCCCTGTTCGCTGACACGGACGGGACGCCGGCGAGCACATCCTCTGTCAGCACGTCGATCCACTCGGTCTTCCTCGTGGTCCACCGAGCGTACGAATCCAGTCCACGTCGGGCGACAAAGATCAAGCTGTCCGCTCCGGCCAACGATCTGCTTCCGCGCCAGCTCCGAAGATCGGCCGCCAACCTAGCCTTGCCCCGGAGATACGGAACCTCCTTGTGCGTGACGCCGTGCAGAGTATGCACGACTCTGCACCCACCCAGCACGGCAACCTCCGTCGCAAGACAGTAATGGCTATTGACCACATCCGGTTTGATGTCGCGCACAACCGGCGCGTTCCTCGCAGCCTGGGCGGGCAGGTTCGGCACCGCATGGTTCGTCGGCTGTTCCACGCAGCGAACCATGCCGGGCGCGTCTATGGTCATAACGCCGTCGAAACCTTTCCCGAATGCGACCTTGTGGAAATC
>Ga0272448_1007922_pt1 | contig 11160 bp, 8 predicted proteins | sample YNPCB0191_FD_202220 | JGI IMG/M metagenome (GOLD analysis project Ga0272448, IMG submission 202220) | Hot spring sediment microbial communities from Yellowstone National Park, WY, United States - YNP-CB-019-1 | ecosystem: Environmental > Aquatic > Thermal springs > Hot (42-90C) > Sediment... | reverse complement strand
CGGCCTCGCGGGCCGAGGAGGCCCGCGATATCCTCGCCAGCCTCGACCTGCCCCCGGCTCCGGGCGACGATTGACCCGCGCGCAGCCACCAACACACTCTCGGGGTCAGGCGATGCCTGACCCCGATCATCACGGCAGACGGCAGGGGTCAGGCATCGCCTGACCCCTACAGGTGCCGGTAGACGCCGGTAACCAGGCCGAAGTACAGGGTGTGATAATCGCCGCGGGGGTAGGCGAGGGTGCGCAGCTCCTCGGCCAGGTCAGGCGTGACCTGGCCGGTGAAGACGGTGCGGCACTCGATGTGCAGCGCCGCCTCGACCAGGTAGGGGGCGGCTTGGGTCTCGCCCATGCGCAGCGTCCAGCCCTGCTCGGCGATCTTGTCCACATCGCGGCCCGACACTGTGCCGCAGCGGGTGACGGCCCGTTCGAACTCCGCCGGCATGCGGTTCACGGTGAACACCCCGGCCCGGTTGATCAGGTCGAAGGTGTAGCGCGAGGGCCGCACCATCACCATGCAGATGGGCCGGCTCCACACCCGGCCGAAGGTGGCCCAGCCGATAGTCATGGCGTTGGCCGGGCGCGGCGTATCGGGCACCACCAGGAGCAGGCCGGGCTTGGCGAGCTGGGCCGTCAGGTCGGCCATTTCGGCAGCATAGTCTGCGGGAACGAGCTTCACGGGCTTTCCTCCTTGTCAGGGGCACAGGTCCTTTCGCTGAATACTGAGATGATACCCTGCTGCCGCCTGCGAGCCAAACCCTGCCAAGGGGCCGCCTGCCGGGCCGTGGGCGGAGCGCCTGCGAACTACTGAACTCCCTCCGGGTCCCACGAGCCGTAGAATGCAAGATTGTCCTGTACCACGTTGCACTCGCCCCAGTTCGCCGCGTCCCAGGTGCATGGCCCGGTATCCCGGCCACGGATCACACACCTGCCCTCCTTGAAGGCCGCACAGAGAGAGGCAAGGGGCGCTGTTGGCTTTGCCCGTGCGGGCGACACATCAGCGCTGCGTGGCGGAGGGGGCGCTGTCGGCTTCGGCGCGGGCGAGGGAGCTGCGCTGCGCGGAGCCGGCGGTGTTGCCGACGCGGCGGCAGCGGGGCCAGGCTGCGAGACGGCAGGAGGCGGAGGGGCAGCGACCTGGGCTGCCGGGCGCTTGGGGGCAGGGGCCACTGCAGTGCCCTTGGCTGGCGCTCCCTGCGTCGGCGCCGGCGCGGCCCTGGGCGCCGCCTCCTGCGCCGCAGCCTCCTTGGGGCGCCGCGGACGAGCGCCGACGATGAGCATCACCACCCCGGCAAAGAGCAGCGGCAGAGGGCACAACATCAGGACGAGGATAAACCCCGTCACATTGTATCCGGGCCCCTGCGGCTGGGTCAACTGCACGACAAGGCAGAGCTCCGTCAGAAGGACACCCAGCCAGGCCACGATCCACCCTGCCACTACCAGGCCCGTACGCCGGGTGGCGCGCCGCGGCGCCTGGCCGGCCCGCATGCCCGGGGCGGCAGCGATGGGAGTGGTGGGCGGCGGCGCGCCTGCCTGCGGCGCAAGGGCCTTGCCGCAGTAGGCACAGAACCGGGCACCCTCAGGAGCTTGGGCTCCACAGTGCTGGCAGTACATGCGCGACTTCTCCTTGACCCTCCGATCAGGGCTGCAGGGGCACAGGGATGCGCAACACCATGCCGGGCACGATGGCCCAGGGGTCGGCAATCCGCTCTTTGTTGGCCTCATAGATCGCCGGCCAGCGCAGCGGGTCGCCGCACTGGGCCTTGGCGATAGAGGAAAGGCTATCCCCCGGCTGCACCGTGTACTCGATGTATCGGGGCTCCACGCGGAGGGCGGCCGCGTCGACCAGCTCGACCCCGGGCACTCCGTGCGCCACCGCCTCGGCGGCTGCCCTGGCCTCGAGGCTGGGCACGGCGCCCTTCAAGAGGACGTCGCGCCCGGCCTGCTCCACCTGCAGTTGCAGGCCCGCCGTACGCGCATCGGCGCGCAGGGCCTCGAGCACTGCACCCGCCAGAGGGGGTGACGTCACGGCGACGGCGCTGGAATCGACCAGCGCCACGCCGGCCACACCCCCAGCCAGGGCCTCAGCGCGCTCCTTGAGCTCCACCGTGGGCACGCTCCCGCCGAGCACGATGCCGCTACCGGCCTGCCGCACCTGCAGGCCGCACGCTGCCAGGTCCGCGTCGGCCTGCAGGGCCTGCCGCACCGGCCCGGTTAGGTCGGGCACAGGAGTGGGCTGCGACCTGGCGGACGATGCCATCTCGTGCTGATCCATCTTCTGCTGCAGCGCCATCACCTCGGCCGTCAGGCCCTGCAGCGCCCGGTCGGAGCGCCCCATACGGTCGGCCAGCCACCAGGCCGAGACGCCGAGCAGGCCGGCGGCCACCACAGGGGCCACTGCAGAGCGCAGAAAACCGGGCCGCAGGCGCCGCCCCTCGAGCGCGGCGATGCGCCGCAGGGCCGCCTGTGCAGGGGCGTTGCCCGGCTCCACTTCCAGAGCCTGCGCCCACAGGGCCCGCGCCTCATCCAGGCGCCCCTCCTGAGCGCGGATCCGCGCCAGCAGGTCCAACGCTGCCACCGGCGTAGGCTGCCGCCCGGCCATCTCGCTGAGGAGCCCCGCGGCCTGGGCATAGTGCCCGCGGCGGGCCAGGTCGGCCGCCTGCGCCAGCGCCACCTGGTCGAGGAGGGTGGCGAGGCTGGCGCCAGCATCGGCGGCGTGCTCTTTCGGGCTCGAACTCGTCATCATTGCTATCTGTCTCCGCTCGCTAGCCCAGTGCTGCTTCAGGCGTGTCTGCCGCCGGAACCGGGGGCAGGCCTGGCCGCATGACTGGAGCCAAACAGGCAACTATGGACTTCAGTTGCGCTGTGTTAGCCATACAGGGCTGCCGGAGAGAGCCCAAGCTGCAGGCCGACGACCCGCCGAGCGTTCTCCATTTCGCCAACCTTCAACTTGCGGCCCAGACCGTCGCTCATCAGGCTGCTGAAGATGCCGTAGGCCGCTTCGTAGTCCGCCGGGCCCCGGCCCGTCGCGGCCAACTGCCTCAGGGTGGCGAGCTGGCTCGAACTGGCGGCGGAGAGCACGAGCTGCCACAAGCCGCAGCAGGCAAGGCCCGCCACGGGCGGTTCCTTCGAGAACATCAGGACGGAGAGCACCGCGATTTTGTTCGGCGTGACCGGGCGAATGCCCAGGAGGCCGACCGCCACGAGCTGGTCAGAGGGATCCCCTTTGCCCACGAGCTCGGTGAGCTCCAGGCGAGCCTCGTCGCCGCTGGCGTCCAGCAACTGCTTGACCCGTCTCACGAACTCCTCTTGGTTCGGGGCCCAGCTCGGCTCCGCTTCCCAGAAGGAGGTCCGGAATGGTTTCTTCTCACTCTGTTCTCTCTTCTCACCCTGTACTTTCTTGCTGCTTCCGAACAGGCGATTCAAGATGTTCATTGTCTGCTCCCTCGAGAGAAGTACCGATCGCGGTAGTGCCCCGCATCCTACCAGTTCAGCGTGCCGTCGATATCCTGGGTGGTGAGGGGCAAGAGCTCGGCCAGTTGCCGGTTGACCGCCCGCAGGCCGTCGATGTCGCCGCTGTTCACCGCCCTCAGCCCTTGGGCAAACAGTTGCTCGGCCTGCGCCCGGTCGCGCATCTGCTCCTTCATCTCGCTCATCTTCTGGAAGCGCCACACCGGCAGCACACCCTTTTCGTCGAGCACGCGCAGGGCCAGGCCACGCAGCTCGTTGGTGCGCTGGCGCAGCAGGTCCGCGTCGTGGGCGCGAATGGCGTTCTTCACCTCAGCCAGGCGCTGCTGGAGCGCACGTTTGTGCTCGGCGTTGCCGTGCTCGTTGACCAGATCTTCGGCCGAAGCCATCAGGCGTTCGGCTTCGGCGACCAGCGCCGGCCATTCGAGCGCAGCCTCGACCTGGTCGATGGCCACCCGCAGGTCCAGCAGGCGGCTGGCACACTTGGCGGCAGCATCGGGGTCCACAGGCGCCGCGGCCAACGCCGCCTCCACATCGTGCACCATATGCTCGGCGTCGATGCGCTGCAGGTGCTGTAGCGCCAGGGGGTCGGGGGTCTCTTGCGCCTGCTTGCGGACCTCGTCGAGCCGCTGTTTCTCCTTCGCCACTTCCTTGCTCAGCTCGTCGGGCTTGGGCACCGCGCCGCCGCTGATGCGCATGACCTCTTCGAACTCTTCATCGATGACCGGGATATAGGCCTTGGTGCGCACCAGGCGCGACTCATCGATCTCCATCGTGACCTCGACCTCGCTGCCGACGGGGATGTCGCGCCGCACCTGTCGCGAGTGCACCTCTAGGCTGCCGACACGCCGGTTGCGATCCGCGCGCGCGTTGCTGCCCTCCACGACGGGGATGCGGATGAGGTCGCCTTCATGTCCCTGGCGGATCTCGAAGGCAGTGTGCAGCACCCAGCGTTTGCGGGCCGGGAGCGGCGTGCCCTTTTCCAGGAACCAGGCTACCTCGTTCGAGACGAGGGCCACGCCCACCGAGTGGGTGAGCGGCGGGTTGGTGATGACGAGGCCAATGGTGTAGGTGAGCGTCGCCGGGTCGGTAGTCACCGGGCAGGGGCGACCTGTGCTATCGCACAGCTCCACCTGGAAGGTGTTGGGCCGGCCCTTCTCGGCCCACAGGGTGGTCATGAAGCCGCCGTTGGGGGCCAGGCCCACCTTGCCGCTACGCCACTGCGGCCGGGCATCGGCGTTGATGAACTCGACGGTGTACCCTTGCAGGCTCTGCCCGGCCGGCGCCTGCACCACCCCCGCCACCAGCGGCTCGGCCTCGGAACCTTTGAAGGTCCACTTGGGGAAGGAGATGGTGAACTGTCCCGCCTGGCGCCGGCCGGCCAGCACCGCGGCATCCTGTTGGAGGCGCTGCGTGCCGCCAAAGATCGCCGCGCCCCGCGCCACCACCGTCAGCGGATCCACACTGAACTCCAGCGGTATGCCCAGCCCTTCCCGTGGATCGGCCAGGCGCTCGCGCAGATAGGGTGTCAGCGTCGGCCCGCCCACCAGCAGTACCTTCTCGACGTTGCCCGGCCCGAGGCGCTTCTCTGCCAGCACCTTGCGGCAGATGTTGAGCGAGCGCAGGATAAAGGGCTCCGCGAGCCGCTCCACATCGGCCTTTTGGAGCTCGTACTCAAAGCGCACCGGCTCGCCCCGGTCGTCCTGGCAGAGGTAGTCGATGACAATGCTCGCCGATTCGGCGCGTGAGACGCGGATCTTGGCCTCCTCGGCCTTGAGTTTGAGCTTGGCGATGGCCGCGACCCACTTGGGGTTGCCGCGCCGGAAGTCGGTCAGCCGGTGTTCCCTGGTCGCGGCAGGGATGAGCAACTGGTCGACGATCTCCCAGTCGATCAGTTTGCCGCCGAGCATGTTGTCGCCACCATGGTTGACCACCTGGATCACACCATCGCGCACCTGCATCACCGCCGCATCGAACGTCCCGCCGCCCAGGTCGTAGACCAGCCAGAAGACCCTGTCGCTCTCCGACTGGAAGCCGTAGGCCAGCGCGGCTGCCACCGGCTCCTGCAGCAGGGGGCTGACGCTCAGCCCGGCCAGTTGAGCGGCCCGCTTCGTGGCGTCGCACGCCGGCAGCTCAAAGGCGGCGGGCACGGTGATCACCGCGGCCTGAATGTCTTCGCCGGTACGCTGCCGGACGTCGCTCTTCAGCGACTTGAGCACCTCGGCCGAGAGCTCCTCCGGCTTCATCGTCTTGCCACTGCGCGCAAAGCGGTAATCGGTGGTGGTGCCCATCTGCAGCTTGAACTCGCAGAAGGCGTTGCCGGAGTCGGTCTCCAGCATCTGCTTCGCGCTGCGGCCGACGATCAGACGATCGGCCTTGTCCATCCACACCACCGATGGCGTGTACTCTTCGTTCTCGTTGTTCTTAAAGACCTCCACCTCTGCCCCGTGCAGGACGGCGATGGCGCTGTTGGTGGTGCCGAGGTCGATGCCGAAATCGATGGTTGCCCTAGCCATGTGTCTCGCCTCCCTGTGGCGTCGCGGCGGCGGCCTGGCCGCGGCCGGCGGTAGCGTCGTCGCCCGGCGTCTCGGGCGTGCCGACGATGACTTCACCCATCTGGATCATCTCTCCATTGGCATAGATGGAAGGCTTGATCGTCTCCAGCACCCGATCGCGGGCCAGCCCGGGCGTGGGCTGGAAGGCGATCACTTTGAGCGCATAGATGCCACCTTCCGGCACCGGCTCGCCGGTGTGGTCGCGGATCTCGATGCCCGCCTGCGCCAGCGCGTCCCACACCGACTCCAGGTGGCGGTAGGCGCGCCGCATCTCGTCGAGCGGCCGGTCGCTGCCCGGCTGGAGCATCTTCTGGCGCAGGCGCCACAGGCCCGTGCCCACCTCGGCCAGCAAGCGCGGCTCGGGCTGGGCCGAGGGCCGGGGGGCCGGCGGTGGCTCGGGCGCCGCCCGCGCGGCGGCCAGTTCCCGCAGCAGCTCCGGCAGCCCTGCCGGCCAGGCCGAGTCCGCGATCCTGAACTCACGAGGAAAAGCCCACTGCCTGATGGTGCCGATAAGGCCCATACTCGGTTCCTCTCCCTCCGCACGCCCCATCCCGCGCCTCCGCTCACACACGCGGCCGACGGGGGTTCACAGCCGCCATCACAAAAGCCCCCCGGCCCCGTGCCCGGTCACGCGGTGGGCTTTTCGCCAAGCTGCCAGCCCTTCTTCTTCAGGTCAGCAATCGCCGGGTAGCCATCGACATCGGTCTGTGCCTTGACGCCCTGGGGGAGCTTGAACCGGTTCTTGTCGATGTTTTCCCCGACTGCAGCGCCAATGCAGGCCCCGATGAACAAGCCGCCGATCACGCAGACCCCCTGTGCCGTCGCAAGCGACAGCACCGCGCCCACGATGGCACCCACGATGCCGAGGGCGACCGCCATGGTGTTCGAGGACCGCTGGTGAAGCGCTTTGCACCCGGCGCAGCGCGGCACCTTGATCGTGCCCTGCCGCCACTGGAGGCGTGTGCCAAAGCTCCCGTTGACGAAAGTGGGCGTGCGGGTGACCTCGCCGTACATCTTGACCTCGACCGCCGCGGCGTCGTCGGCGCGCGCCTGGCCGCAGAACCAGCAGGTGCTGGCCTGCAGGTTGCGTTTGACGATGGCGATGTTCTCTTCGATCCGTGCCCGAGCCGCCCCGCCGGCAGCGATGGGCAGAGCCATCTCCAGCAGGGCCAACGAGTCCTTCCAGTCGTCGGTCCTGGCTCCGTAGGTGATCTGGCAGCTCAGGGCAGTGAGGGCCACCTCGTCGTGCATCCCATCGCGCACCGGGTGGCCAGCCGGGAGCAGGCTATCGGCCACGGCGAGGATCGGCCTGGCCTGTTCCATCACGCGCCGGGCGGCCTGGTTCGCGTGGGGCGGATCCGCATCGCCCTCGGCATCGGACGACTTGCAGATCGTCTTCAGCCGGCCGCGCAGGGGCTCGACGGTGCGGCGCAGTGCCTCGTCGATCGCGCCTCGCTCCAGGCCCGATTGCTCCATGGTCTGGAGCTGTCGCTTCGCATCGGCCGCATCACCGCGCTGGGCCGCCGCTGCCGCCAACTGGGCATTGATCGAGAGCAAAGCCAGTGGCAGCGTGGCCTGCAGGCGCCGCGCAGTGCCGGTAGGCAGGCGGGGGTCATCGAGGTCCCGGATGCGCGCAGTCAGGCGGCTCCAGAACCCTTCATAGTCGATCAGGCCGCGCCAGCGACGGTAGGCCTGCGACCAGGCGGCGTCGCGCTGGCGTTGCTCCCGCTCGCTCAACGGCCGCGTGCGGGCCGCGCACTCCAGGTCCAGCGCGGTGACATGGGCCAGCACGGCCAGGTTGTGCATCGAAACGTTGGCCTCGCTCGCGCTGCGCTCCAGCTCCAGCCAGAGGTCGCTGGCCGCCCGCGCATCGCCACGGGCCAGGGCTGCCAGGGCCGGGTCGTCGTGGCTGTGGCGCAGGATGTGCGGCCAGAACCAGAAGAACTCGTCGACCAACCGCTGCTCCGGGTCGCGCAGGCGCTGCATGGCCTCAGCGAGCGCTGACGAGTTCCCACCGTCCTCCAGCGGCAGGGCGCGGCCGGGGCCCGGCGGCACCGGCAGCCCCGCTTCGTGCGCCATCTCCACCATCTGTTGCCGGCGCGCCAGGTCGCGGGCGGTCGCATCCACCGGCAGCTCGGCCACGCGGAAAGCATTCTGCCGGTAGAGATCGGGCCCCGCCACCTGCAGCAGCACCTCCAGCCCCTTGCCGGCGGCCGCATCGCTCGAGTTCATCTGCTGTTCGCTGTCGCTCATGCTCCACCCACTCCTTCATCAAAGATCCTACATGACGATGCCGCGCCGCCACAGCCGCAACTGATACTCGTACTGGTCGCGCAGGCCCGGCCAGCGGTTGCATGCCTCTTCCATCAGGTCGGCGGCCTCGGTGATCTTGCCTGCCTCCCGCGCCAGCCGGACCGCCTGCGCCGCCATGTGGCGGGCGGCCTCCTCATCGGCCGGCGAATGGGCGCCCAAGGCACTCTTGGAGGAGTCGGAGCCGCCACTGACCGCGCTGTGGGCAGCCCCCGCCCGTGCCCGCGGCGACCAGGCATCGAGCGCCGCCAGGAACTCGCTGGCCGTCGGATAGCGATCCTCAGGCTTGAGGGCCAGCGCCCGCAGGATGATCTGATCGAGCAGCGGGTCGGCCTGCAGGTTGATGCGGCTGATCGGCACCACCGGCCGGTCGAAAGGCCGCCCGTCCAGCGAAGCGATATCGGCCAGGTCGGGGTAGGGCAAGCGGTCGGTCAGGAGCAGGTAGGCCGTCGTGCCCACAGCCCACACATCGCCGGCCCGCGAGTCGCTCTGCGCGTCGCGAAAGACCTCGGGCGGCTTGAATGCCCGCGTGCCTTTGGCACTGGCCAAGAGCGTCAGCGGGTTGACCCGTTTGGCCAGGCCGAAATCGCTCACCCGCACCCGGATGCCCGCCGCGTCATAGCCCACCAACACGTTCTGCGGTTTGACGTCGCGGTGGACGATGGGTGGCTTCTCCTGATGCGCCACGGCCAGCCCCCGGCACACCTGGCGCACGATCTCGACCGCCGTCGCCACGGGCACGAACTGCGCCCCGTGCGAGCGCCAAAAGTGGTCGAGGCTGCCGCCGGCCACATACTCCATGGTGAAGAAGCCGCACATCCCGGCCGAAGTGTCGGTAACGTTGGCGTCGAACACCCGGATGATGTTGGGGTGGCCCAGGCGCGAGAGCAGGACCGCCTCCTCGAGCATCTGCTCGATCTCCTCGACGGTCATGCCGGCCATCTTGAAGACCTTCATGGCCTGCCGCCCGAGGAAACGGTGCCGCACACGGTAGACCTCGGCGAAGGCCCCCTCGCCGAGCAGGCGCTCCACTTCATAGGTGCCGCGAATCAGTTGACCCTCTCGCAAGAGCGCCATCACGCCTCCTTGGCCGGTTCATCCCCCGGGGCATCGCCAGCGGAAGCACTCCCGGAACCCGGCAGCACCCGCATCTGCCCGTCGACCCCAGCCACGACCACGGCGCCACGAGTGCCTGCCAACACCAGGTCACCCAGAGGCTGGGCCACCAGCCGCTCGATCGTGCGCTGCAGCGGGCGCGCGCCGTACTCCCGGCTGTACCCTTCCCGGCAGATCAGGTCGATTGCGCCCTCTTCAACCTCCAGCCGGATGCCATGCAGCGCTTCGACACGCGCCGCCAGTGCCTGCAACTGCATCCGCGCGATGGTGCGCACCTGCTCGGGCGTGAGGTGCCGGAACTGCACCACCCGATCGATGCGGTTGAGGAACTCGGGCCGGAAGGGGAGCCCCAGCCCGGCCGGCGGCTCCGCCGGCTCGGCCTCGGCAGGGGCCAGCAGGCCCAGCCGACGGCCGGCGGCCGGCCCTGCCCCCGCATTGGTGGTCATGATAAAGATGGCGTGGCGCCCGTCGGCCACGCGGCCCTGGCCATCGGTCAGCCGGCCGTCGTCGAAGAGCTGCAACAGAAGGTCCACGACGTCGGGGTGGGCCCTGTCGATTTCGTCGAGGAGCACCACGGCGTAGGGCCGCCGTCGCAGCGCTTCGGTCAGGTGGCCCCCTTCCTCGTGGCCCTTGTAGCCCGGTGGGGAGCCAATCAGCCTGGCCACACTGTGGGGCTCGGCAAACTCGGACATGTCGAAGCGGATCAGCGCCTGCTCCGAGCCGAGGAGGATCTCGGCGAGGGCCTTTGCTACCTGCGTCTTGCCGACGCCAGTCGGCCCCACGAAGAGAAAGACGCCCACCGGCCGGTTCTCCTGCCTGAGACCCACCCGCGCCAGGCGCACCGCCTGCACCAGGGCAGAGACCGCTTCATCTTGGCCCACAACGCGCTCATGGAGCAGTCTCTCCAGATCGAGCAGGCGCGAGTGTTCGGCCTCCGTCAGGCGGGCCACGGGAATCCCGGTCCACTCCGCCACCACTTCGGCCACCATGGCCGGGTCGATCCTCGGCAGGTCAGTGCCCTCTGGCTCGGGCCAGCGGCTGGGCGACTGCACCCGCGCCCGCACGCAGGCCTCCTCGATCAGGTCGCCGGCCTTGTCGGGGAAACGCCGCTCCACCAGATACGCCTCTGCCAGCCTGACCGCAGCCTGCAGCGCCTCGTCGGTCAGGCGCACCCGGTGGTGCTCCTCGTAACGATGGGCAGTCTGGCGCAGGATCTCCAGGGTCTCCTCAGGGGTGGGTTCCCCTACCCAAACCCGCTGGAAGCGGCGGCTGAGGGCCGGGTCCTTCTCGATGGTCCGCCGGTAGTCTCCCGGCGTGGTGGCGCCGATGCAACGGATCTGGCCCCGGGCCAGGGCCGGCTTGAGGATGGTGGCGGCGTCGAGCGTGCCGCCCTCAGCCTGGCCCGCGCCGACGATGGTGTGCACCTCATCGAGGAAGAGGATGATATCGGGGCGGCTGGCTTCCTGGATGACCTGGGCGAGGCGTTCCTCCAGGTCGCCGCGATAGCGGGTGCCGGCCACCAGGTTGGCCACCGGCAGCTCAATCAGCCGCGCGCCGCGCAGGTGAGCCGGCACGACCCCGTCCGCGATGTGCTGGGCCAGGGCCTCGACCACCGCGGTCTTGCCGACGCCAGCATCGCCGACGAGCAACGGGGCGTTCTTGTCGCTGCGGGCCAACACCTGGGCGATGCGTGCCAGCTCACGCCGCCGGCCGACGA
>Ga0272448_1007920_pt1 | contig 11164 bp, 8 predicted proteins | sample YNPCB0191_FD_202220 | JGI IMG/M metagenome (GOLD analysis project Ga0272448, IMG submission 202220) | Hot spring sediment microbial communities from Yellowstone National Park, WY, United States - YNP-CB-019-1 | ecosystem: Environmental > Aquatic > Thermal springs > Hot (42-90C) > Sediment... | reverse complement strand
CTTGATTAAATTTGAATTTACCCAAAAATCCGTTTTTTCAGGAAATCCGAAGTCCTTTGATTTACTTATGCGTTCCATTCGCTCTATTGACGGCGTCTTAGAAGTCCACCGAAAAACAAAATAAAGTAAATTAACTTTTACTATGAAATAATTCCCTGTTGATTGAGATATGTAAGTAAAAAGTTAACGGCTTGTTCTACAGTGCATTGTCCTGTATCGATTACAATCTCTGGATTTTCGGGTTCTTCATACGGGGCTGATATGCCTGTAAACTCCGGAATCTCACCTGCCTTGGCTTTTTTGTAAAGACCTTTGGGGTCTCGCTGTTCGCATATATCAATATCACACTTGACATACACTTCAATAAAATTTTTGGGATTCAGTTTACGAGCCTTTTCACGGTCACTACGATAGGGAGAAATAAACGCTGTCAGAACAATAAGTCCGGCATCCGCAAATAATTTAGCTACTTCACCAATGCGGCGAATATTTTCTTCCCTATCCTGAGGGGAAAAGCCTAAATCCTTATTTAAGCCATGCCGTATATTATCCCCATCTAAAACATAGGTTTTACACCCTTTTTCAAATAGTGCATTTTCCAGAGCATGGGCAAGAGTTGATTTTCCCGAAGCAGAAAGCCCTGTAAACCAGACTACGGCTCCCTGATGTCCGTTAGCCCTTTCACGGTCTTCCCGTTTAATATCGCCTTGATGCCATGTAATGTTAGTTGCTTTTACAACTTCTTCCACAATACCTTTCCTTCATCTTTTATGTTATATGAGAAACGATTATCACTAATCGTTTCTCTTTTTACAAATTACTTGCCTATAGAAACTATTTGGCTTCCTGTGGCAGGAAATACTTCTCAATAAGGTCTAAATCCAGATTTGGATACACAGGATACTGTTGTAATAATTCCAACACCCTTGCTTTTTGCTGCTTCTGAACAGAGGCATCTAACACAAAATTTCTCTTGGACGGTTTGCCGGCATTAGCTCCTTCACTCAGAATTTCTGGTTTTGTAGCATCTAAAACATTTTTAATGATAGATGCTATTTCCTTCATTTCTATACCACCCATACCCAAAGTAGTTACGGCAGGAGTTCCTAATCGAAGTCCACTTGTGATTAAAGGTCCGTTGGGGTCAAAGGGCAAGGAATTGAAGTTTAGCGTAATTCCACAGGCTCTTAACGCCCCTGCGGCTTGTCTGCCAGTTAAGCCATGACTTTCCTGAACATTGAGTAACATTAAATGATTATCTGTTCCACCTGTGGCAACAATCAATCCTTCGTTTTTCAGAGATTCTGCAAGTATTTGAGCATTACGAACAATTTGTCGTGCATAATCGCAAAACTCAGGACGGTTCGCCTCTGTAAAGGCAATTGCTTTGGCAGCAAGAACATGGGGCAAAGGACCTCCTAAAACTAATGGACAACCTTTATCTACAAATTCAGCGAATTCTTTCTTACAAAGTATAATTCCACCTCGGGGGCCACGCAGAGTTTTATGAGTTGTGGATGTAACAATATGTGCATGTGCCACCGGGTCATATTCCCCTTGAAAAACCTTTCCTGCCACCAGTCCAGCAAAATGAGCCATATCCACCATCAGCACGGCACCTACCTTATCGGCTATTTCTCGCAAACATGCAAAATTAATTTTACGCGGGTAGGCACTATAACCCGCCAGTAGAATAAGCGGTTTTATTTCCTTTGCCATCTTCTCTATTTCTGCATAATCCAGAAGCCCCGTATCTCGACGGACTGTATAAGAATAAGCATCGAACATCTTTCCCGAAATATTCCGTCGGTAACCATGAGTGAGATGTCCACCAGAATAATAATCCATTCCTAACAGTCTTTGGTTACCCATCTTTTCACGAATTTTTTGCCACTGTTCCTGCGTAACTTTCGAAGGGTCTTTTATATCCAATTGTTCCAGCTCTGGTGCCTCAATTCGCGCAGACAATATAGCCCAATATGCCACCAAATTTGCATCGGCACCACTGTGAGGTTGGACATACGCATGCTCTGCATTAAAAAGTTTTTTCGCCTGTTCACAAGCAACCGCCTCAATTATATCTACATTGCCACAACCCTCATAAAACCGTTGGTAGGGAATTCCTTCCGCATATTTATCGGTTAATAAATTCGCCATGGCAAACTGGGTTGATAAGGAGCAATAGTTTTCACTTGCTATTAATTTCAAGTTACTCCGCTGGTCTATCAACTCCTGCACTATCCCTGCAGCTACCTGTGGTGATACTTTTGCTACTTCTGCCAGATTACATAAGTAACCTAAAAATCCTGAATCCAATTTATCCGGCGGAGTAGAACCAATATACTCAATAATAGACGGATGTATCATGAACGGCTCCTTAAATAAAGAGATTATATGTATATTGAAATAATATATCCTATATTATTCAAAATTCATGATATAACTGTAAACTCCTTCATGGAGTTGCGATTCCACCTTTATACCACTCCGTTCAAACACCGCCTGCATAGGCTTGTTTTCTCGTAACACCTCTGCGGTAAACCCTGCAATACCATTGCGACGGGCTATGTTGATTAAGTGTCGGAAAAGGAATGACCCAATCCCTCGATTTTGCCATTCATCCTGAACAACAAAGGCTACCTCGGCACGATTCGTTCTCGGATTCAAATAATAACCACCCATCGCTATGATTTCCTCTCCATCCGGGTCAGGAACCGTTGCTACAATAGATACTTCATTACGATGGTCAATATACACAAATTCCTGCACCTGCTTACGAGGAACCCATTTCATACGGCTCATAAACCGTTTGTATAAAGATTCCTGCGATAAGGAGTAGAACAATTCGCGGATACGCGGTTCATCCGTTGGATGTATGGCACGAATCGTTACAGAAGTTCCATCATCACAAATATAAGTAGTGCGGATGTCTCTCGGACCTATTACAATCTTATTCTTAAAGTCTGTAAGTTCAGGACGAATGTATTTTGATTCTATTGCTTCCATCAGCAATTTTTCACGGAATTTTGGATGAGCAATACTGATAAGAGCCAGAGCACGCTCCTGAACATTTTTCCCATGTAAGTAGGCTACACCATATTCGGTGATAACATAATGGACATCGCCTCGGGTCGTTACAACCCCGGCACCCTCACTCAAATGACAAACAATTCGCGATACCTCGCCATTGTGTGCGGTAGAAGGCAAAGCAATAATAGCTTTACCTCCGTTAGAACGAGCGGCTCCACGATTAAAATCTACCTGTCCACCTATACCCGAGTAAAATTTAGACCCCATGGAATCAGCACATACCTGCCCTGTTAAATCCACTTCCAGAGCCACATTAATCGCCACCATCTTGTTTTGTTGAGAAATAATAAACGGGTCGTTCACATATTCTGTCGGATAGAAGGAAAATATGGGATTGTTATTCAAATATTCATAAAGTCGCTTCGTCCCCATGGCAAAACTGGCAACGATTTTACCGCGGTCTAAAGTTTTCCGTTTGCCATTAATAATCCCTTTTTCTATCGGTTCTATAATCGAATCCGTTAACATTTCGGTGTGTATTCCTAAATCTTTTTTATCACCCAAAAACTCAAGTACTGCTTGTGGGATACGCCCTATCCCCAATTCCAGAGTAGCACCATCTTCTATCAAACCTGCAATGTATTGCCCAATCTCACGGGTAACATCGTCCGGCTCGGCTAAGGGAAATTCAATTAGCGGTTCATCTACAGGGACAAGATAATCTATATCATGCACATGTATAAAACAATCACCCATCGTTCTGGGCATTTGTGGGTTTACTTCCGCAATAACCAGTCGTGAATTTTCCGCTGCACTTTTCACAATATCTACAGAAATCCCCAAACTGCACATACCATCTTCATCCGGTGGAGAAACTTGAATAAGTGCCGCATCTAACGGTAATTGCCCCGTCTCAAATAAACGAGGAATATCGGATAAAAATATAGGGGTATATCCCCCCAATCCTTCCTGAATAATATGGCGGACATTCTGGGCAATGAAGAAACTGTTTACGGTAAAATGATTAATCAGGTCTTTCTGTGCGTATGGAGCATCACCTAAAGTCAGCAAATGCACAATCTCTATATCTGCCAGGTCTGCATGCCTTGCAACCAGTGCATCTACCAATCGCTGAGGCTGGGCGCAACCTGTGCCGATAAACACGCGGAAACCTGGCTGAATACGCAGCACCGCTTCTTTAGGGGTTACTACCATATCTGAATATTTTTCTTTCCAATTCGGGTCAAAACCCATTTCATTTTTTATTGTATTACTCATGGCTTATATTAAGACCTCCTAATATCATTCGGGCATCCGCTACTGTCGGTGGAGTTCCTACTTCGCCAACAATAAACGGGTTAATATCAATTTCATGGATACCGGGAAATTCTGTGGCTAATTGGCTCATCTTTTGTAGAGCCTGGGCTATAGCGTGGACATCTACGGCTGATTGTCCACGGGTTCCTTTTAATAGAGTATAAGAACGAGTTCCCACAAGCATCTGTAAGGCTTCTTCCTCTGTTATAGGAGCAAGGTAGAAACTCACATCCTTCATTACCTCTACAAAAATACCTCCCAATCCGAACATCAACATAGGTCCAAATTGTGGGTCTCGATGCATCCCTAAAATTACCTCTCGTCCTTGTTTTGCCATCTTCTCTACATAGACACCCTGAATTTTTGCATTCGGCATTTTGCGGGTTACACGAAGCATCATTAAGTCAAAGGCATCACGCACCTGAGCAGGATTGGACAAATTCAGACGGACACCGCCTATATCCGATTTATGAATAATATCCGGCGAAACAATTTTCATTGCCACAGGATAGCCAATTCGGTCTGCAATGGTCACCGCTTCTTCATCTGTCCGAGCCAATGCCCCCGGTGGAACATAAAAATCATAAGCCCGCAAAATCTCTTTGGCATCTACTTCGTTGATGAAGGTGCTACCTTCTCGCATTTGACGACGAATAATCCGTTCTATCCTTCGACGATTCACAGGGAAACGCATTACAACCCGTGGTGGTCTGCGTCTCCATGCAGAATAATCACACATGGCTTTTAAGGCATACACCGCCCGTTCTGGCGATGGATAATCCGGCAAATTCGCTAAAACCAATTCATCTCGTGCAGGCATAACATCCGCCCCACCCATAAACGCCGCTAATACAGGCTTATTCCCCCTCAAATTTTTGATAATGGCTCTGGCTGTTTCTGCAGGCTGGGTCATGGCTTGTGGAGTTAATATAACAATAACCGAATCAATCGTATCGTCATCCAGTGCCGCATTTAGAGCCATCGCATAGCGTTCCGGGTCGGCATCCCCTAACACATCAATCGGATTGGCAACACTCGCGGCGGGAGGTAATTTCTGTTTTAGTGCTGAGGATATTTCACTTTGCAACGGTTTCACCTGTAAACCCGAATTTTCCACAGCATCCGCCGCCATAATACCCGGACCACCTGCATTTGTTATTACCGCAACACGATTTCCCTTAGGTAAAGGTTGCATTGCTAACGCAGAAGCATAGTCAAATAAAGATTCAAATGTCTCCGCTCGAATAACCCCCGCCCTACGAAATGCCGCACCATAAGCAATATCTTCTCCTGCAAGACTACCCGTATGCGATGAAGCCGCTCGACTACCCGCTTGTGTTGTCCCTACTTTCAAAATGACTACAGGTTTTATAGAGGCTACTTGTTCCGCAATCTTTATAAATTCTTCACCCCGAACAATATTTTCCAGATAACAAGCAATAACCTTCGTCTGTTCATCTTCTCCTAACATCTGTAACAAATCAATTTCGGATATATCTGCCTTATTTCCAATACTAATCAATTTAGCCAAACCTACCCCACGCCCTACAGACCAGTCCAGTATGGCTGTGCATAAAGCACCGGATTGTGAAATTACAGAGATAGAACCTTTTCGGGGCATTTGCGTAGCAAAGGAAGCATTCATTTTATTTTCTGTATTGATTATCCCCAAACAGTTCGGACCTAACAATCTCATTCGATGCTCTTTGCAATATTGAGCAATTTCTTTCTCTAATAAAGCACCTTCGGGGCCAACCTCCTTAAAACCTGCCGTAATAACACAAACAGATTTGGCCCCTGCTTGATAGGATTCTTCCAACGCCAATTTAACCAATTTGTTAGGAACCACAATAATAGTGAAATCAACAGGAATACCTGCATCTTTGGGCGTTTTATAACATTTCAAACCTAAAATCTCATCTGCGGAAGGATTTACAGGTATAACCTTCCCTTCATAACCGGACGAAATTAAATTACTTAATATGGAATATCCTACTTTACCCGGGGTCCTCGATGCCCCGATTACTGCAATACTTTTAGGTCTTATAAGTGTTTCAAGCATAAAAAATCCCTAATATAATTAAAAAGTAATTTTTATTATTTTGTTTGCAAACCGGGAACAAAAATGACATTCCAAGAATTATAGAAAAATTGGAATTTGTATAATATTATATTCCTTTTCCTATTTCTATTTCCATATCCCGAATTATCACAAATAAACTTTAAATTACACTTTCAAATAATGAAAAAACATAAGACATAGGTAACACTTATTTTTTAGGATAAAGGATTGGATATTGCCACAAATTAAACAAATAACCACGAATGAAAAAATATCAATCCTTATGTCGTATATGCCATTATTCTAAGGGCATTATGTTCCATGAAAACAACCTATTATTTTTGGTATTATCTAAATCTCACACCATTCAGCATTTTAGCAAAAGGAAAGGATTTTTTATGTCAAAAGTGATTGTTACAGGTGGAGCAGGATTTATTGGCTCGCATGTTGTTGATATATTGCTTGAAAATCATCATGAGGTTCTTGTCCTTGATAACTTGAGTTCGGGAAATCAGAAAAATTTAAATCCGAAGGCTAAATTTATCAAGATGGATATATGTTCAGAGCAGATAGATACGATATTTAACGAATTTCGTCCGGATTTCGTGGCACATTTAGCGGCTCAAATTGATGTCCGAAAAAGCGTAACCGACCCGATATTTGATGCAACAGTTAATATATTAGGTGGGATTAATCTGCTTAATAGTGCTGTGAAATATGGCATAAAAAAATTCATTTTTTCATCTACAGGTGGTGCCATATATGGTGAATCGGAAGTTTTGCCTGTGCCAGAAACTTATTTACCCAAACCGATGTCCCCTTACGGAACAAGCAAATTAGCCTTTGAACATTATTTAGGCTTATACCAGCGACTGCATGGGTTAAACTATCTTATTTTGCGTTTACCCAATGTATACGGACCGCGTCAAAGCCCGGAGGGTGAAGCCGGCGTATGCTCCATACTTACAGGTCTTATGTTAAAAGGGAAAAAGCCTGTTTTATATGGTTATGGCACACCTCAACGCGATTATGTTTTTGTAAAAGATATAGCACGAGCGTTTTTGTTAGGGCTGGAAAAAGGGGTGAATGAAACGGTAAATTTAGGTTCGGCAAAGGGAACAACAGTTCGCGAAATTTTTGATATTATCGCAAATACTGTGGGTTATAACGAAGAACCCGAATTGGCACCGCTTCGACCGGGAGAAGTCCAAACTATTTATATTACCGGGGAAAAAGCCAAGAAAATGCTCGGGTGGCAACCTGAAACTTCTTTGAAAGAGGGTTTAAAACAAACTGTTGATTTCATTAAAGGGAATAGTTTGTAAAAATATTTTATGAATAACATATATTAGTATAGGATATATTTATGCGGTTTAAAAGTTTGTTTCTCTTCCTTTCTCAGCTGTTGTTCTTTTTTATTTTGGGATTCGTTTTAATACATGGACAATTTTTATGTGGATGTGATGTTTTTTCAGAAAGTCCCCTCTATATTGAACCATTAGAAGGGACCAATAGTGAGATACCTAATGCTATCCCTTTTAATTCATTTCAAGAGGTTTTGAATTTTATCTCGGAGTTAAAGAAAAGTGGAAAGTTTCCGGAGAAAGGCTTGAAGATTGTTTTGCGGGATAAGGATTATAAAATGTCGGAAAAAGTAGTATTTACTAAGCAGAATAGTGGAGAAGAAGGAAAACCAATTGTTATTACCTCAAAATGGAAATGTAAAAATAAGGTAAGTGGTGGATTTAAGATAAATAATTTTAAGAGGCTGGTAGATGTTCCGAAAAATGGAAATGAAGAGAGAATTAAGGAAAGTGTAAGAGATAAAATTTATGTAGCTGATTTGAAGATATATGGATTGAAACCGTTGCCTCCTTTGGAATTAGCAGGTTTTGGTAGTTTGGCATTAAGACGAGAAGACCGTGGTTATCAGGGATATACCGCTTTCCCGTATGTGGAGGTATTTTTCAACGGAGAGGCAATGACATTGGCAAGATTTCCTGATGAGGGTTTTCTCCGTGTTTCGGAAGTAAAAGGGGAACCGACAGAACCATTGGCTGGTTTCCCGACAATGAAAAATGTGCAAATAAAGTTAGAAAACTGCCCATTGGAGGCTTGGGCAAAGGAATCCAATGTGTTGCTACACGGTTATTGGTATTATGACTGGTCGGATTCGTATGAATCTGTAGAAGCAGTGTATCCTGAAACAGCAGAGATAAAATTCGCTTCGTGCTGTTCGGCTTATGGGTATAAAGCAGGAGCACGGTTTTATGCACTCAACCTTTTATGCGAGTTAGACCAGCCAGGCGAATGGTATCTTGACCGACAAAACCTGCTCCTTTATTTTTATCCACCCGAACCTTTACTTGGAGCAACAGTAGAAATATCCTGGTTTGAAGGACCTATGTTCAGGTTTGAAAATGCAAGCCATATCTATCTGGAAGGTTTAGATTTCCAACTATGCTCTGGCAATATTGTTGAAATCTGCGATGGTGAAAACATCCAGATATTAGGTTGCTCTTTTACCCATAGTGGCGGTTACGGAGTTGCCATTGATGGCGGGAAAAACCATTGCGTCCAATCTTGCGATTTCATAACGTTGGGCAAAGGGGGCGTGTTCCTGCGAGGTGGGGACAGAAAAACCTTGACGCCGAGTGGGTTTAAGGTAGATAACTGTTACTTTTACGACCTGGCTCGTGTTGACCATACTTATAACCCGGCAGTATACGGAGAGGGAGTTGGGCATGTAGTCTCCCATAACTTTGTGCATAAAAATCCGAGCAGTGCCTTTCGTATGGATGGCAATGACATCATTGTTGAATACAACGAAGTTTGCGATGTTGTTTTGGAATCCGATGACCAGGGCGGATTGGATACTTACGGAAACCCAACTTATCGCGGTATGATATATCGCTATAACTACTGGCACCACATCGGAAATTGGGACAAACCCGGATTACCCTTACAGGGAGGCGTTCGTCTGGATTACCCCATATCCGGTGTGAAGATTTACGGAAATATATTCTACAAGGCATGTGCCAAAGACGGTATTTTCGGTGGAGTTCAGGTCAACGGCGGTAAAGACAATATAATAGAGAATAACATCTTTGCGGACTGTTTTATCGGCGTAACCTTCCAAACCTGCACAGAAGAAGAATGGCAAAACACTGTAAATGAGGCACTCAACAAACCCGATATAGATTACAACCTTTATGTGCAAAGATACCCCGAAATGGCACACATCTACGAAGACCGAAACAAAAATACTGTGCAAAGAAACATATTCTGGAAATGCAACGAAGTGATGAGAAAAATGGAAACATCCCAGATTATCTTCGAGAACAACCTGACCACCACCGACAATGCTCTATTCCCCCACTCCGCCCAAGGCAACTTCGAGATAAACAACAACATACTAACCTCCTCAAACTTCAACTTCGACCCCATCCCCTTCCCCCAAATCGGATTGTACAAAGACAAATATAGAGAAGTAATTCCAATGGAAACCATCAACAACATCAGAAAGAAGTAATAGGTAAAAATAGGATAAAAATGGGAATAATATACTCATTTCATTGAACTAAAATTAGACATTTGTTTTCTCTAACGATTTTATTTTATCGAAAAGATAGAAAGTCTACAACTTATTCCAAAACTTAAATCCCTCTTTCGTTTATAAGTTTATATCATTGTATTTTCTAAATTTTGGATTTTAACAAAGATAATTTGGGTAGGCTGCCATTCTTCCAAACTAATACTAATCTTGTTCTACATTAATATTTCGTTCTTTTACCTTCTGCATTATTATTAGATACTTGAAACCTCTTAAATAAAAATTATATTTTCTTGCTCTCTCATGCCAAAGAGGGGTATTTGATGTCTGATTATGTCTGGTCACACAAACAATATCCACAGGTTTAAAGTATTTTTCTAACATAGAATATATTTTAAATCCGACTGGAACAAATTTCTTTTTTTTTGCCTGGTCCCCAATAAGCCAGGCAACATATTTCTTTGGTTTCAAAACACGATATATTTCTTTTGCCACCTTTTCTAATTCTTCAAAAAATCTTGGGTCCTCACAAGATATATTTCCAATATTATCTGGATGGTCATTATATCTTATGTTGTCTGAATACGGAGAATCTATAAAGATAAAATCTACTTGTTCGTTATCTAATGGTAATTTTCTCGCATCTGCTTGTTTTATATCATCTCTATAAGGGACTATATCAAAACCAATACAATTTCTATTTTCTTCCTTACAAACATCTATAGTGGTTCCACTGCCACACATAGGGTCTACTACTAAGTCCCCTTCTTTTGTATATCTCTGTAATAAATTCCAGATAACAAAAGCAGGTGTAACTCCTGGATATTTATTGTCCCCGTGTGGTTTATCTCCATAATTTTGCTTGGGAAAGTCCCAAAGCGTGGTAGTTTCAATTTTTAGATTTGCTTTGTTCATTGCTATCCCAATTGTAATAAGTTGACATTGTTATATGATACATCACAGTTTCAAAATCTTCTTTTTCTTTATCGTTCCTATTTTGGGCTTCCATAATATTGCCCAAATGCACTTGTGCAAAAAGTAGTAATTCTCTCCTTCTGATAATATCTGATGGATGAGGTTCATTTACTTCGGGTCTGTTTTCGAAAAGTTCATGATTTAACCTTTCCCATTCTTGTCCAATTTGTTTTCTGTTCATTTTGTTTCCCTTATTATTCCCCATTATTTAACAATTTCTTTAAATC
>Ga0272448_1007919_pt1 | contig 11164 bp, 7 predicted proteins | sample YNPCB0191_FD_202220 | JGI IMG/M metagenome (GOLD analysis project Ga0272448, IMG submission 202220) | Hot spring sediment microbial communities from Yellowstone National Park, WY, United States - YNP-CB-019-1 | ecosystem: Environmental > Aquatic > Thermal springs > Hot (42-90C) > Sediment... | reverse complement strand
ACCGGCAGAGCTGGTGTGGGTGGGCTGTGCGCCCGCCGCAAGCGCACTCGACGCCGTCGAGATGCGTGATGTATCGGAGGTCGAGGACGGCACTTGCGACGACCTGGTGTACTTCGGCGCAGACGCGGGTGCAGTGGAGCGGCTCTTCCCGAAGCTCGCGCCCCGCGGCATTCTGAACATCGTGCTCTCCGGCGCGCGCCTTGGGCGTCCTGTCATGGTGCCGGTCGGGCGCGTCCACTACGGAGGCATCCGCATTGTCGGCACCACCGGGTCCGACCCGCGGGCGGCCATGGAGGCGATCCCGGCCACCGCGGAGATCAGGCCGGGAGCCCGCATCGACGTCGTCGGCGCAGCCGGCCCGATGGGCGTGATGCACGTCATCCGAGCGCTCTGTCAGGGGGTGCCGGGCGTCGCGGTGTTTGCCGGCGACACCGACACGAGCCGCCTGGCTGCACTCGAGCAGCTCGCAGCGCCTCTCGCGGAGGCGCGCGGCCTCGGGTTCCGCGCCTACAACCCCGCGCGAGGGGAGCGAGCGGAACCGTGCCAGTACATCGTACTGATGGTGCCCTCCCCTGCGCTGGTGGCCGACGCGGTCGCCAGGTGCGAGCCGGGGGGAATTATCAATGTGTTCGCCGGCATCCCCGCCGATGTGTCGGCGGAGATCGATCTGGACGCGTACCTTGAGAAGCAGCTGTACTTCGTCGGCACGAGTGGGTCCACGTTAGCGGACATGCGCTCGGTGCTGTCGAAGGTCGAGGGCGGCCAGCTCGACACGAACGTGTCGGTTGCGGCGGTGAGCGGGCTCGACGGGGCCATCGACGGAATCCGGGCCATCGAACGGCGAGAGATCGCGGGGAAAGTGATTGTGTACCCCGCCTGCCGCGGGCTGGGGCTGGTAGGCATCGACAAGCTCGGCGACCTCGCACCGGACGCGGCGCGGGGACCGGGAGAGGTGTGGGACCGCAGCGCGGAGGACTGCCTGCTGCGGGCGTTTTGCGCCAAAGGTTAGCCAGAGGCAAGGATGACCAAGAGCGAGAGCATGATCGACGAAGCGCTCCGTGACCTCATCGAGATATCGAGGGCCGTGGGGGAGGACAGGTCGCTGGTCCAGGGCGGCGGCGGCAACACGTCTGTAAAGGCGGCGGATGGTGAGTGGATGTACATCAAGGCGAGCGGGACCGCGATCAAGGACCTCGACGAACGTCGGGGATGGTGCCGTCTGAAAGTCGACGCGGTGCGGGCGATCCTGCGCGACCCTGCGCTCGCCGAACTCGAAGAGGCCGCGCGGGAACTTTCGGTCGTGGACCGTCTGCGCGCCTGCCGCAGCGACGAGGCGGGCGCGGCGGCGCGCCCCTCCGTGGAGTCGCACCTGCACGCGCTCCTGGGCCGCTGTGTCGTCCACCTGCACCCAGTGGCGGTTGGCGCGTACGTCTGCGCGAAACAGGGCAGGGAGGCGCTGGAGGCCCTGTTCGCCGGCGATGACCCCCCGCCGGTCTGGGTGCCGTACACGAACCCGGGCTACCTGCTGGCCAGGAAGGTATCGCGCGTGATCGATTCCTACCGGCGGCGGTACGGCGCGGCGCCGCGGGTGATGTTTCTCCAGAAGCACGGCCTGCTGGTTACCGCCGAGGAGCCGGAGGAGGTGCTCGCGCTGGTCCGCCGCGTCATCGAGACTTGCTCGGCCGGCCTTCCACCGCGGGGTGCTGTCAGGCCCGCGGCGCCGGCAGCGCAGGACATCACAGCCGCCCAGCGCGCGGTCCGCCGTGCGGTCTGGGAGGCGACGGGCCAGCACACCGCCGTCAGGCAGTTCCTCGACGATGACCTCGCGTGGTTCCTGGCGCATCCGGAGGCTGCGCGGCTGGCCTCCCTTCCGCCGCTCACGCCCGACGAGCTGGCTTACGGCGGCAACTCGGCGCTGTGGGTCGATCAGGCCGATGCAAGCGCGATTGCGCGGAGGCTCAAGCGCCAGATGGCCCGCGGAGAGCGCCCCTCCGCCAGCTTCCTGATGAAGGACGTCGGACTGCTCGTGTCTGGCACCGACCGCACCATCCCGATCATCAGGGACGTTGTGACGGCCGCGCTCCTGGTGCGAGGCTACGCAACTGCCGCGGGAGGCCCGAATCCCCTGACGAAAGCGCAGCGCGCCTTCGTCGCGCGCTGGGAGGGAGAGCGGTATCGCCGGGAGCTGGCGACCGGCGCGCAGGAAGGAGAGCTGTGCGGCTACATCGCGCTCGTGACCGGGGCGGGCAGCGGCCTGGGCCGCAGCATAGCAATCGGGCTGGGCCGCGCCGGGGCCCTCGTGGCTTTGGTTGATATCGACGTGGCGGGCGCGGAACAGACGCGAGACCTGATCGCGCGGGAGGCGCCGAGCGCGTCGTCGTTTGCGGTGCGCTGCGACGTGACGCAGGAGGGGGACGTTGCCGCCGCTTACCAGGCAGTGCAGCAGCGCTGGGGCGGGCTCGACATCCTGGTGAATGCCGCAGGGATCGCGCCGCCCTACTCCCTGGTCGATCTGCCGCTGGAAAAGTGGCGAGCCGCTCTGGAGGTGAACCTGACCGGGTACTTTCTGATGGCCCGGGAGGCGGCGCGCATCATGATCGAGCAGGGCATGGGCGGCAGCATCATCAACCTTAGCTCGAAGTCGGGCCTCCAGGCGAGCAGGGACAACACGGCATACAACGCGACGAAGGCCGCCGAGATCCACATGGCCCGGGGCTGGGCGCTCGAGTTGGGGGAACACGGAATCCGCGTGAACTCCGTCGCGCCTGGCAACGTGTTCGAAGGCTCGAAGATCTGGAATGAGGAGTACATCCGGGCGTGTGCAAGGAAGTATGGCATCAGGCCCGAGCAGGTCATTCCTTACTACATCAACATGACCGCGCTGAAGCGCGATATCAAGGGCCAGGACGTCGCGGACGCGGTCGTCTTTCTCTGCTCCGAGCGGGCCCGGACGATCACCGGGCAGACGCTGGTTCCCGACGGGGGACAGGTGATGGTGCGGTAGGCCCTGCACTGTGTGAGAGACGCGATGGGAGCGCACACACTGCTGGCGTTTGACCTGGGCGCGGCCAGCGGGCGAGCCATTCTCGGCACGCTCGACGGTCGCCGGTTGGCGATCAGGGAGCTTCACCGATTCCCCAACGCGATGGTGCGCGTGGCGGGGCACCTGCACTGGAACATCGTCCAGCTCGTCGAGGAAGTGAAGCAGGGGCTGCGCAAGTGCGCCGCTGAAGGGCTGGCGCCGGAGAGCGTCGCGGTGGACACGTGGGGGGTCGACTTTGGGCTTCTCGACTCGCACGGGGAGCTCGTGGGCCTGCCCTACGGATACCGGGACGAGCGCACGGATGGCGCGATGGAGCAGTTCTTCGAGCGCGTCCCCCGCCGACGCATCTATGAGCTCACCGGCATCCAGTTCATGCAGATCAACACGCTCTTCCAGTTGTTCGCGATGGTGCGCGACGGGTCCCCGGCGCTGAAGATCGCCAGCGACCTGCTGTTCATGCCCGACCTGGTGAGCTATCTGTTGACCGGCGCGCGGAAGACAGACTTCACCATCGCCACGACGTCGCAGCTGTACAACCCGCGCCGCGGGTGGGAGCCGGAGCTGTTCGACGCGCTGGGCGTCCCACTCGACCTCATGCAGGAGGTCGTGGACCCCGGAACCCCGATCGGCAACCTCGCGGAGGAGGTGTGCCGCGAGACGGGGCTGCGGGGGGCGCAGGTCATCGCGACGGCGAGCCACGATACGGCATCCGCGGTTGCGGCGACGCCGGCGGAGGGTGACGACTGGGCGTACATCAGCTCTGGCACGTGGTCGCTGATGGGCATCGAGAGCGCGGAGCCGGTCATCAACGACGCGGCCCTCAACGGAAACTTCACCAACGAGGGAGGCGTCGGTGGCACGTTCCGAGTTCTCAAGAACATCATGGGGCTGTGGCTCCTCCAGCAGTGCCGCCGGTGCTGGGCGAGCGAGCGCCTCTACGGATACGAGGAGCTGGTGCAGATGGGGAGCGAGGCGAAGCCATTCGGGCCGCTCGTCGATCCGGACGACCGGCGCTTCCTCAACCCGCCCGACATGGCGGAGGCGATACGCGCGTTCTGCCTGGACACCCGGCAGCGGCCGCCCGCCGCGCCGGGGGAGTTCGTGCGCACGATCCTCGAGAGCCTGGCTCTCAAGTACCGCTTTGTGCTGGAGCAGCTTCGATCCCTTTGCCCGCGTCCGCTCACCAGGATCCACGTGATCGGCGGCGGGGTGCAGAACGAGCTGCTGTGTCAGCTCACGGCCGACGCCACCGGCCTTCCGGTGTTGGCGGGACCAGCGGAGGCGACGGCGATCGGCAACCTCCTCGTCCAGGCGATGGCCCTCGGGCACCTGTCTTCCCCTGCCGAGATCCGGGAGACTGTGAGGGAGTCGTTCCCGGTGAAGCGATACGAACCCGCGCGCGGCGCCGAGTGGGACGCCGCCTATGCGAGGTTCCTCGATATCCAGGAGGCCGCGGCGCCGGAATGAACGAAGCCAGGATCGAGTCTGCCTATAGGATCGCGCGAGAGCGCTACGCGGAGGTCGGCGTCGACACGGAGGAGGTTCTGTCGGCACTGGCCGCGACGGCGGTGTCCGTGCACTGCTGGCAGGGCGACGATGTCGCCGGATTCGAGCGCCCCGACGCGGCCCTCTCGGGCGGCGGCCTTCAGGTGACCGGCAGTCATCCCGGCCGCGCCCGCAACGTCGATGAGCTTCGCGCCGATCTCGACAAGGCCCTCTCGCTGATCCCGGGCCGTCACCGCGTGAACCTGCACGCGATGTACGGCGAGTTCGGCGGACAGGCCGTGGACCGCGACGCGATTGAGCCCCGCCACTACCAGGGCTGGATAGACTGGGCGCGCGACCGCGGGCTCAAGCTCGATTTCAATGCCACGTGTTTCTCCCACCCCAAGGCGGAGTCGGGCTTCACGCTGAGCGATCGCGACGCCGGCGTGCGGGCCTTCTGGATCGAGCACGTGAAGCGCTGCCGCGAGATTGGGGCTTTCATGGGCCGCGCCCTTGGCGCGCCCTGCCTCCACAACCTCTGGGTACCCGATGGGTCCAAAGATCTTCCAGCCGATCGGCTCGGGCGCCGGATGCTCTTGATGGAATCGCTCGACCAGATCTACGCGAGCCGGTATGATCCGCGGGAGCTGAAGGACGCAATTGAGAGCAAGCTGTTTGGGATCGGCAGCGAGTCCTTCGTGGTGGGGTCACACGACTTCTACCTGGCCTACGCCCTCGCGCGCGGGATCATGGTCTGTCTGGACCTCGGCCATTTCCACCCCACGGAGTCCGTGGCGGACAAGGTGTCGGCGCTGCTGCCGCACTTCGACGAGTTGCTGCTGCACGTGAGCCGCGGTGTGCGTTGGGACAGCGACCACGTGGTCATCCTGTCGGACGAACTGCGGGCGCTGATGCAGGAGATCGTCCGTGCCGACGCCCTCGGGCGGGTGCACATCGCGCTCGACTTCTTCGACGCCAGCATCAACCGCGTGGGCGCGTGGGTCATCGGGGCGCGCGCGGCATTGCAGGCCCTGCTGATCGCCCTGCTGGAGCCGCATTCCGCGCTGGTGAGGGCTGAGAAGGATGGGGATAACTTCGCGCGGTTGGCGCTGATGGAAGAGGCGAAGGCGCTTCCCTTCGGCGCGGTCTGGGACTATCACTGCCTGCGGCAGGGAGTGCCCGCGAGGGGGGACTGGATCGAGGAGGCGCAGCGGTACGAGCGAGAGGTGACCGCTCGACGCGGCTAGCCGGAGGCAGAAGGGTGGGAGTCGTCGCGCCTGCGATTGAGGGAGACGCCGCACCGCAGACAACCAGGGTGCTGCTGGTCGCGCCTCCCGCGCGCGGCGGGCTGGCGCGGCATGTGATGGCGCTGCTGGCCGGCCTCGACGAGGCGGGCTATCCCGTCGGGGTCGCCTGCGACCCTGAGGGCCCCATCCTGGCGGTCGCGCGAGAGCGCGGCCTGCCATCCTATCCGATGAGCCTCTCGCCCGGGGGCGGACCTCCGCGGGCGGCCGTCATGGCCGTTCGGCTGAGCCGCGCCATCGGGGCCATGGGCGCGCACATCGTCCACTCGCACTCATTCACGGCCGGCCTCGTCGCGGCGCTGGCCCTCCAGCTCGTGCGGGCGAAGGGTTTCGTCGCGACAGTCCACAACTACCCACCGGACGCGGACGGGATGCGGCCGCGCCGGCGACGCGACCGCTGGGCCATGGGCCTGCTGTGCAGGCAGGCCAACCGTATCATCGCCGTGTCAGAGGCCCTGCGGAGAGACCTTCTCGAAGCCTGTCCTGACGCGCGCAGCAAGTGCGTGACGATACCGAACGGGATCCATGTGGGCGCCGCGATCGACACCTCGCCCGAGGATGCCAGACGTTCTCTCGGCGTCCCGGCAGGCGGCCCGGTCGTCGGTATGATCGCACGATTCGCCCCCCAGAAGGGTATCGCGGACTTCGTCCGAGCCGCTGCCGTCCTCGCGAAGTGCTGGCCCGAACTCAGTCTCGTTCTGGCCGGCGACGGGCCGCTGCGGCCGGAGGCTCTCTCCCTCCGGCGGGAGCTCGGCATCGAGAACAGGCTCCTCATGCCGGGGGAGGTTCGCTCGTCGCGGGAATTTCTTCTTGCGCTGGACGTGCTCGTTATCACGTCGCTCTCCGAAGGGTCATCGATCGCGGCGATGGAGGCGATGGCACTTGGCAAGCCAGTCGTGGCGACCGCCGTCGGCGGTGTGCCCGAGGTGGTGGCGGACCAGGAAACGGGCCTGCTTGTGCCTCCGGGCGATCCGGAGGCCGTGGCCGCCGCGGTGAGCGAGTTGTTGGAGGATCCCGAGCGGGCGGCCGCCATGGGCAGAAACGGCCGCCGGAGGGCGGTCGAGCATTTCGGCGTCCACCAGATGCTGGCGCGCACGAAGCAGGTCTACGCGGACGTGCTGCGCAAGGGGCTGGAGCATCGGGGGCCGGAGGGTCAATGAGCCGCGGAGCGCGCCAGGGGGCATGCAGGTTGGCGGCCGTGCTGGCAACGCTCGGTCTCGCCGCCAGTCTGTGCGGCCACGCCGAGGCCGCTCAGAAGAAGCTGCTCGTCGCCATCGTCGATCGCGTGGCTTGGCCCGACCTGCTCGACGAGAGGGCCGATATCCCGACCCTTCGCGGCCTGGCGCGGCAGGGCTCGGTCGGCATGATGTGCGTGCGCACCGCGCGCGGCGCTGCCGGAGAGGGGGGCTACCTGACGATCGGCGCGGGCACGAGGACCGCATCGAGGTGGTCTGGCACAGCAGACGCCGGCCTAGAGGGATGGGCCTTCCAAAAAGATGAGCTGCTGGATGGAAGGCGAGCAGGCGATGTCTACCTCTCCTACACGGGCTGGCTTCCCGGGGACAACGCGATCGTCCACCTCGGCATCGGCGAACTTATGCGCCTGAACGCGCCGACAACCTACCCTATCCACCTGGGGCTGCTTGGCGGCACCCTACAGCGCGCAGGGGTGCGAGTCGCCTGCGTGGGCAATGCCGACACGCCGAGAGCAGTCCATCGCGAGGTGGTTGCGGTCGGCATGAACGAGCAGGGCCTGGTCGAGGTGGGATATGTGGGTGCCGCAGTCACCCGGGACGGCCCCTCAACTCCCTCAGGCAGCACGGTCAACGTGCCGCGGCTCCTCGCGGAAGTGGCGAAAGCGACCGAGTCGGCAGACCTTGTGGTCGTGGATCTCGCGGAGACGTCCAGGGCAGCCGAGTATGTGGGTGCAATGCCGGTGAAAGCCGCCGCGGAGGCCACGCTGGCGGCGCTGGAGCGGGCGGACCAGGTCCTCGGCGCGATCTTGCGTCGCCTTGCCAGGGAGCGCTGGGGCGTGCTCGTGGTGACGCCGAACGTCCGGACGCCAGGACCCGACGAGCGTTACATCGAGCTAGCTCCCGTGATCTTCTCGGCGCCGCCCGCCGTTTCCGGAGGCGTGCTCACGTCGCCCTCCACGCGGCAGCCGGGCGTCGTCGTGAACACCGACCTCGCGGCGACGATCCTGACCTACTTCGGGGTGTCCGTGCCGCCCGACACGGTCGGCCGGCCCATCACGAGCGTGCGGCCTCCGGCCGACTCACTCGACTTCGTCCGGAGCTATCTCTCCCGGGCCGACGCGGTGGACGCGGTGCGGCGCCAGGTGTTTCGTTGGCTGCCGATTGCGGGGGCGGTGGCCCTGTGGCTCAGCGTTTTGCTGCTTCTGCTGCGAGAACGTGCTCCGGGGTGGGCGCGGCGGCTCGTGCGCGGCGCACTGCTGGTGGTCATGTCAGCACCGGCGGCCCTTCTGCTGGCGGGCTGGCGGCCGCTGTCCCAGATCGAGCTGACCGTGGGCATCCTCGCGCTGGCGGCGGCGCTCGCCGTGACCGGCAGCCTGTTGACGATGGGAAGGTCCGGTCACGCCCTGCCGGCGCTGGCCGTTGTGGGCCTGCTCGTGTACGATCTCGTGCGGGGCCAGGGGATGCTGCGGTGGTCCCCGTTGAGCTACTCAGCGGCCGCGGGCGCGCGGTTCTACGGCGTGGGAAACGAGTACGGCGGCGTCCTGCTCGGCGCAGGCCTCATCGCCGTCGCGTCCGTGCTCTCATCGCGCCACCGCGCCCCCTGGGGAGAGCGGCCGATCGCCGCCCTGGTGCTGCTCGGCATCGCTGCCGTGGCGGGATTCCCGCGCCTCGGAGCGAACCTCGGCGTGGCGTTCGGGTGCGCGGTGGGGTTCGGCGTCTTCATCCTCTACCTATGGCGGACGCGGCCAGGCTGGACCGACGTCGTGCTTGTCTTGGGCGTCGCCGTCGGCGTGGCCGCGGCTGCCGCGCTGGCCGACATGCTGTTCCGGGGGACGGACGCGTCCCACATCGGTCGGTGGGTATCGGCGGTCAGGGCCGAGGGGTGGGTTGCGGTCGCCCAGGTGGCCGCGCGGAAGCTGTCCATGAACTGGCTGTTGATGCGGGTGTCAGTGTGGGCTGACCTGGCGTTCGCCGCGCTGGCCGTGCTGGCGGTCGCCGTCCTGGTGCGTCCGCCCGGCGTCGAGCAGGCGGTGAAGGAGCGCTCCTGGCTAGCGCCAGCGGTCGGCGCCTGCGCGGCGGGCGCGGCCGCCGCGGCCGTGCTGAACGACTCCGGGGTGGTCGCCGCTGCGCTTGCACTCCTTTACGGCGCCGGCTCTCTCGCCTACGTCAGCCTCGAGCACGAGGGATCCCAGCCCGCCCCTTGAGCAGCGGGGGCCACAAAGAACGGGGGCGCACCCGCGGGCCTCCCTTGCCCTCGCGACGGGGCGCCGCTACAATGGGCTGCGGGTAGCCATCTATGGCCAAGACCGGCCTCAAGGAAGCAGCCTACTGGGAGGCGCTGGACAAGGGAAGGGTCCGGTGCCTCTTGTGTCCGCACGGCTGTGTGCTGGGAAGCGACGGGATCGGGCTCTGCCGCGTCCGCCAGAACGTCGGCGGCACGCTGCGGAGCCTTAACTACTCGCGGGTATCGGCCGTGCACTGGGACCCGATCGAGAAGAAGCCGCTCTTCCACTTCTACCCCGGGTCCCCGATCCTGTCGCTGGGCACGGTTGGCTGCAACCTGGCGTGCGCATTCTGTCAGAACTGGACGATCTCGCAGGCCACGGCGGGGACGCGGCGGCTATCGCCAGAGGAGGCGCTCGAGATCGCACGCAGCGACCCGCACAACCTGGGGATCGCTTACACCTACAACGAGCCCTTCATCTGGTTCGAGTATGTGCAGGAGACGGCCGCCCTGGTGAAGGATGCCGGGATGAAGAACGTGCTCGTGACCAACGGGTATGTCAACGAGGCGCCGCTGCGCGAGCTGCTTCCGCTGGTAGACGCGATGAACGTGGACATCAAGGCGATGAGCAACGATTTCTACCGCGAGCTGTGCCGGGGCCGCAGCGAGCCGCCGCGCCGGACCGTAGAGATTGCCTGGGCGGCCGGCTGCCTCGTCGAGGTGACAAACCTCGTCATCCCCAACTGGAACGACAGCGAGGAGCAGATCCGGGCATTCGTCGACTGGGCGGCCGGGGTGGACGTCAACCTCCCGGTTCACTTCTCTCGCTATCACCCCGACTACAAGCTCACCGAGCCGCCGACGCCTCCCCATGTGCTGATGCGGGCGCGCGAGATCGCCCTGGAGAAACTGCGTTTCGTATACGTGGGCAACCTTCCGGGCTCGGTGGGCGAGGACACTGTCTGCCCGAGCTGCGGCAAGGTGGTGGTGGAGCGGCAGGGGTTCGAGGTGCGGCGCGTCTGCGTGAAAGGCGGGCGGTGCCAGTTCTGCGGCGGCGAGGTGCCTATCAGGGGAACCTAGCCTCGCCCCAGAAGACGGGCGGGGGCTCAATCGATTTGGCCAGGAGGACTGCGAATGTCGGGCGATCCAAGAATCGGCTCGTGGCGAGAGTTCCTGGAGAAGACCGTGGAGCTTGGCCTGGGCGCGGCCTTGCTAACTGCGGACTCGGTCAAGAAGGTTGTCGACGACCTGGTGAAGCGCGGCGGCATGTCCAAGGAGGAAGGGCAGAAGCTCGCCGCCCAGCTCCTCGAGAGGGGGAAGGCGCAGAAGGAGCGTATGGAGCGATTGGTGGCGGAGACGGTCGAGCGCGTCCTCACCCGGACAGACGTGGCCCGCCGCTCTCAGCTGGCTGAGCTGGAGAGACGCATGGCCGAGTTGGAGGAGGAGATCGGTCGGCTGCGAGCCGCACAGGATGCTACCACACACCATGGATAGCGGATGAACCTGCCGTTCGGGCTGCGGAACCTCAGACGAGTCCGGGAGATTCTGTCGGTACTCGTCAAGTACGGGTTCGGCTACGCGCTCGATCAGCTCGGAGTGTCCCGCCTGCTGCCACTGGGCCGGCGTCGAGCGATGGCCGCGCAGTACGGCGGCATGCCGGGCCCACAGCGGCTGCGGCTTGCCCTCGCCGAACTCGGGCCCACCTTCATCAAGCTCGGACAGGTGCTCAGCGCGCGCGGCGACCTGTTCCCGGCCCCGCTGATCGCCGAGCTGCGCCTTCTCCAGGACCAGGGGCCGGAGGTGCCATTCGAGCAGATACGCGGTGTCGTCGAGGCAGAGCTTGGCAGGCCAATCGAGGCCTGCTTCTCGCGCTTCGACGAGGTCCCCCTGTCATCGGCCTCCATTGGCCAGG
>Ga0272448_1007918_pt1 | contig 11165 bp, 4 predicted proteins | sample YNPCB0191_FD_202220 | JGI IMG/M metagenome (GOLD analysis project Ga0272448, IMG submission 202220) | Hot spring sediment microbial communities from Yellowstone National Park, WY, United States - YNP-CB-019-1 | ecosystem: Environmental > Aquatic > Thermal springs > Hot (42-90C) > Sediment... | reverse complement strand
TGGCCGCCACCGACCGGTAAAGATTCGGTTGTCGGATTCGCATTATCGAAACCGGTGTAACATCGGTTGTCGGATTGATGCGCCCGAGACGGGCGCGCTGTTGGAAGAGGCGAAACGCCCAACGTGCAGTGCTCAACGTTCAACGCTCAACGTGCAACGTGCAACGCTCAACGTGCAACGCTCAACGTGCAACGTGCAACGCTCAACGTGCAACGCTCAAAGTTCAACGCTCAGCGGGGTGTGACGGAGCGGTATTCCTGCAACCGGCGCAGTTGGCACGAGATGACCGTTCGGCTGCTGCCCTGCGCTGAGAATATTTGAAATGACATCTGAACGATGGAATGGTAAGAATGTTTCCACTGACATGAACCGAATTCGACGACGCAGTTTTCTCGGGCGGGCCAGTCTGGCAGTTGCAGGGGTTGGTGCGATTGGGTTGCCGCAGATTATTCCATCACGTGTACTGGGGGCTTCGTATTCGCAGCCCAGCGCCAAGGACAGGTTGAATATCGCGCATATAGGAGTTGGCGGCATGGGCAGTGGTCATCTCGGCTACATGCTTGCCCGGCAATCCCGGGGCGATGTGAATGTTGTGGCGGTGTGTGACGTTGATGAGAACCGTTTGGCTGCCGCGGTGAAAAGCACCGGAGGAAAAGCCACGCCGTACCGCGATTATCGGTACATCCTCGATCGGAAAGACATTGACGCGGTGGTGATAGCGACGCCGGATCATTGGCATGCGGTACAGACAGTTCACGCTTGTGAGACCGGAAAGCATGTGTATGTCGAGAAACCCGCCTGTTGCACAATCGAAGAAGGCAAAGCGATGGTCCGGGCTGCGCGCGAGAACAAGATTTGTGTCCAGGTTGGCTCGCAAGGCAGGTCGCAGCGCGAGGCTTTCCTTGCACACCAATACATAGCCAACGGCATGATTGGCAAAGTCCACACGGTGAAGTGCTGGCATTATGCAACGCCATCCGACGACAATCCGGTGCCCGACAGCGATCCGCCGCCCGAGCTTGACTGGGATTTGTGGTTGGGGCCGTTGCCATGGCGCCGGTTTAATCAGCGTTATTTGCACGGTGTTTTCCGCTGGGTGCTTGAATCCGGTGGCGGACAGATTCGCGACCGCGGCGCGCATGTGATGAGCAATGCGCTCCATTTCATGAACGCCGACAACACCGGGCCGGTGTCGATAGAAACCAAAGGACGCGTGCCCACGCGCGGGCTTTGGGACAGCGCCATCGAGATGGAAGTGACCTACCAGTTCAAGAACCCTGACTGGACGCTTATTTGGGCGCAACCGGGAGAAATGGTGCCGTACTTTGACCGCGAACGCGTGAAACGCGAAGGCATTCGCGAGGGTTACGGAGCGGTGTATTATGGCGACAAAGACAAATTGGTTGTCTGGGTCGGGGACGGCCAGGTTTACACCGAGAAAAAAGCAGTCGAGTTTGTAAAACCGCCAGGAGGCGTCGATGTCCCGAAAAGCCCGCGATTCGACCACCACGAAGACTGGTTCGAGGGGATCAAGACAGGCCGGAAGACAATCATGAACATCGAAGCCGGAGTGGCCACGGCGTTCCTTTGTGTGCTCGGCAACCTTTCGCTCATCGTGGGCCGAAAACTCAACTGGGACCCGGTCAAACAGGAGATTATTGGAGATGAGGCTGCGCGTCGTTTGATGAGCCGTCCGCAGCGGTATCCGTATGTGCTTTGAGACCCGGGCTGAGACAGACTCTCTGCGTTTATGAAAACTGAATCGATTGTTAAGACAGCGGCAGGCGTTGGGATGGTCGCGGCGAGCATTGGCAACGCTGCGGATTCAACAGCGGTGAGCGAATTGATCGCCAGGATCAGAAGCAAGGATGACGCGGTGCGTGGTCCGGCATGGCAGGGTGCCGGGCCCGTTGGCGCGCCGGCAGTCGGGCCTCTGGCTGACGTCATGTCTGATCCGGACTTTGAAATCGCGCGTTCGGCCAGGCGCGCGATCGAGCGAATCGTCAGGCACGCAGGACGCCCCGGTGCGGACACCGAACGAAAAGCGGTCCAGGAGGAACTGGTGAAACTGCTGAAGCACTCGAATGTCAACGTGCGCCGGCTTGCAGCATGGATGCTGTCCGAGATCGGCGACGACAACGCGGTTGCGCCGATGGCAGAGCTGCTGGCAGACGTCGAGGCGCGCGAGGATGCGCGATGCGCACTAACGCGCATCCCGGGAGACAAGGCAACCAACGCACTCCGAAAAGCCATCGAGACCGCACCCGAGGAGTTCAAGTTCGCGTTGGCCGACTCGCTGCGCGCACGGGGCGAGAAAGTTTCCGGTTACCCGACCAGGAAACTTGTGCCGACGAAACAGACTACCGTGAAGGCGGAGGGTTAGCCAATCGCCGCGCCGGACCTGACAGGGAAATCTCATCGGTTTATCGGTGCAATGTGCCTTTAGCTTCATTCCGGTGAGATTTCCGGCTCAGAGAGGACGTTGGTAAATGCGGTAGGTTTTGTAAGTGTGCCCGCCGCAAACCTCGATGACTCTGCGCATTCTGATGTTGTCTTCCAGAATCCATGAAGCTTCTGCGGCGGTGAACCCGATTTTGAATCCGACCTTGAGTCCTTCGGACAACATGAGCGATTCGAGTCCGCGATTGCGATAGCCTTGTTTTACGCCGAGGGTGACTACGCGGCAGAATTTCGGGAGGCGCCAGCCGAGCATTTGCGGCAGGAGATTAAGTGCGCGTGGCGTGAGGAGCCGACCGCGAAGAGGTTTGATTGCCTGATTGAAGTCGGGCAAGGCAAGGAGGAACGCCACTGGTTCGGTCGGGGACTCGACCACCCAGACAAGGCCCTCGACGAGCAGCGGTTTCAGTCGGTCGGCCATGAAATCTATTTCTGCATCTGTCATTGGGACAAACCCCCAGTTTTTTTCCCAGGCGGAATTGTACACTTCTTTGATGAGATTGATGTCGCGGTCGAGGCTTTGTTTTGTGACGGCGCGGGCGGTGAGGTCGGGGTTACGACGGCGTGTTTTTTCAGCGAGCCTTGCGAGCCGGTCGAGTGGAGTTTTCGAGAGTGGGACGATATAGGCCACGAGGTCTTTTGCTTTGGCGAAACCGGCGTGTGTTACGAGGTCGGCGTAGTACTTTGGATTGTACGGCATCATGAAAGTGGGCGGGGAATCGAATCCATCGACCAGCAGGCCGCACTCGTCGTTGGTTGTGAGGTTCATTGGGCCGAGGATTCGTTTCATGCCCTTGTTGCGGGCCCAATTGATGGCGGCGTCGAACAGGGCGCCGCTGATTTCCGTGTCATTTATGGCTTCGAAGAACCCGAAGAACGCTGCCTGATCGGCGTGGAAACTGATGTAGTTGTGATCGATCAGGGCCGATATTCGGCCCACGTCGGCGCCGTTGCGCGTGGCGACCCACATCTGGATTTCCGCGTGTTGGAAAAGCGGGTTCTTGGGTTCAAATACCTTCTTGAGGTCATAGAGCAGCGGCGCAACCCAGTTCGGGTCATTCTCGTAAATACTGTAAGGTACGGTCAAAAAACGGAGGATATCCCCTCGCTGTTGTTTGAGTGGCAAAACATCAAAACTACGACTCATGCGCCCGGAAGTGTGCTTTTGATCTTCGACAGCGTCAAATACGGAGATTAAATACGGAGATTTTTCGGCAACCGCTTGGTTTTGATCAAGGCGCTACCACTCGGTAGAAACGGCACTGCTGTTGGTTAGATAGTGGAAGGTCGATCTGTATCAATTCACCTGTACTCACCACGGTCGTCAGCAGCGACCAATGCACAAGGTCGGCTGAAGTTTCGACGAACAGCGTTTTGCCTTCGTGGCACAGCACTTGTAACCGAAATTCACCCGACGATGCCATCTGAGCCGCAAGCCTGATTGCTTGGCCGGGGCCAATGACAACGTTGAAGCTGACCGTGTCGCTGAGCTCGGGGACTCCGTTGTCGGTCACACGCACGGCGAATTTGTTGGTTGTAGATTCGAATGCGTGGCTCGGTGTCCATGTGAGGATGCCTGTAACTGGATCCAGAACTGCGTTTCCAGGGGCTGGCGTTGCAAACGAATACGTCAGCGTGTTGGGTGGCAGATCCCCGTCAGTTGCTGTTAGCCGAACGGTCAATGTTTCCCCGGGCCCAATGATTTGATTGGGTACCGGTTCAAGCACAGGTTTTTGATTCACCTCGCGGACGCTACATTTGAAACTTGTCGTGGCATCGAGGGGTGGCAAGCCATTGTCCGTGACACGCACCGTGATCAGGAACGTTCCCGGTCCTTGCTCTTCGGTTGGGCGCCAATAAAAAGCACCGGTGTCTTTGTGGATCAGTGCGCCGTCAGGAGTATCTTGGCCAAGCACAAAACTTAACGTGTTGCCTGGCACGTCAGGATCAGTGGCAGTAACTGTAAACGTCAGCAACTCGCCTTCATTGACGGTGCGATCCGGAATCGCCGCCAGAGTCGGTGCCCGATTGACCTCGTTGACTGTGACCTTGAACGTTTTGCTGTCGCTCAACGGCGGATTGCCGTTGTCGGTGACTTTGACCGTAATGGTGTAAACGCCCGGCCCCTGTTCCTCGGTGGGTGTCCATGTAAACAGGCCGGTGGTTGGGTTGATTCCGGCTCCTGCCGGAGCGGTTTGGAGGCTGAAACTCAGCGCCTGGGCTGGCACATCGGTATCGTTTGCCGTGATAGTGAAGCTGAGCAATTCTCCTTCGTTCACAGTGCGATCGTCGATCGCCGCCAGAGTCGGGCCGCGATTGACCTCGTTGACTGTTACCTTAAACGTTTTGCTGTCGCTCAACGGCGGATTGCCGTTGTCGGTGACTTTGACCGTAATGGTGTAAACGCCCGGCCCCTGTTCCTCGGTGGGCGTCCATGTAAACAGGCCGGTGGTTGGTTCTATCGCCGCACCGATTGGGGCTCCATCAAGGCTGAAGGTTAATGTCTGGCTCGGAATGTCAGGGTCAGCCGCTGTCACAGGAATCTTGATCGACGAGCCTTCCGCAACAAGATAAAAGCCCAAGTTGCCCAATGTGGGCGGAGCGTTTATCTCGTTGACCGTGATCGAGAAAGTGGTGTCGGCACTCAAACATGGAGTTCCATTGTCAGTGACGCGAACGCTAACTTTGTACGTGCCAGGTCCCTGTTCTTCCGTGGGCCTCCAATTAAACACGCCGTTCTTTTCGCCGATTGATGCTCCTTGTGGGGCCTCGACCAGGGCGAACGAAAGCTCTGAAACCGGCGTATCCGGGTCGGTAGCCGTGACCGTGAGCGTCAACGTTGCCAACTCGCTCACGACCTGATCAGGAACTGTTGTGATTGCCGGTCGAGCAACAAACCGCGCCGTCACGGTTTTGTCGCTATCCATCCTCAGCGACGCGGGTGTATCCGATCCGCTCAATGCACCGGACCAACCTGCGAAAATCCAGCCTTCCTCTGGCACTGCCGTTACCTCCACGGTTTCGCCCGGGTCGTATTGTGCTTTGGGCGGCATTGGCACGATCGAGCCCTGGCCAACAACATTGACAGTCAGCAGGTAACCCGGTTTTGGAGCAAAGTTGGCCAGCACGGTCATATTCGTAGTAACGGTGACGACCGCCGGGTTTGCCAGGCCGGTAATGTCGCCGCTCCAGCCGGTGAAAACGTGCGCATCGTCGGGCAGCGCAGTAATGGTGACCCGCTCGCCGTCGTCGTAAAGCAGGCGGTTCGGGCTTCGCTCTACGGTGCCTCCGGCGGAGGTTTCGACGTTGAGTGCCCACGGGGCGAACAGTTGCACCGATCTCAGGACTGCCCCGTTTTCCCCAACGGCAACCCAGGTGCCGGCGCCAAAAGCGACGTCGTAAAGCACCGGAAAATCGCCTGCCTCTTCCAAGACCCAGTCAGAGCCGTTGGTCGATACCAGCACCACTCCGCCTGTCATGCCGTTTCTGACGCCGCCGACGAGCACGAACCTGCCGTTGGCGAAGCTTGCGCCGGCAAGGTGGCCGTTTGGCTCCGGCAGAGGCACGGGGACGGTCTGATCCCAATCAACCAAATTCGTCGATTTCAAAATTATTCCTCCCGCGCCGCCAACGAGCCATACACCGTTTCCGTAAGCGGTCATTGGCACGCCGTTTGTCGAGCCGGAATTCTGAACCGTCCAGTTTATACCGTCGGGAGAACTTGCAATGAGCCCCAATGTGCCTGAGGCAACGAAATGGCCACCCCCATAAGTTACGTCTTGGAAATGGTTGGTAGTGGCCACGGGGCGCAATGTCCAAGGAGATTCGCCGCACAGGGAGGTGAGGATTGTGTTGAAGTTGCCGACAACCACACATGTTTCGCCGGCAAACGCGACGTCCGTCAGATGCGCTGAGACGCCGGATGGGCTCGCCTCCCAATCGATGCCGTCGGTCGAGGTGAGAATCACTCCTTTGTGGCCCGCAACAACGAATCTGCCACACCCGTATTTCAGACCCCATAATGTCTCGGTGGTCGGGGTTGGACGCTGGGTCCAAACCACGCCATCTGGCGATGTCAGCACGGTCCCGTTTGCGCCCACTGCGACGAAGATGCCGGCGCCGTATTCGACGCCCCACAGTCTGCCTGTAAATCCACTCGGCAATAAGGCCCACCGGATGCCTGTTGGATCCGGCGGTGGAACGGGGTTGACGGTGACCGAAAAACTCCGTTGGTCGGTCAATGGCGGCGAGCCATTGTCGGTAACACGTACTGTGAACTGAAATGTTTGGCCGGCTTGGGAGGGATCGGGCGTCCATGTGAGTTGGCCGGTTGCCGGATCGATTGTTGCGCTGCTCGGACCTTCGACGAGCTCCCATGTCAGGGTGTTGGTCGGCACGTCTGTGTCCGAAGCGGTGCACAGAGCACTGAGAGTTTGCCTCGGATCAATGGACATATTTGCTATTGCAGCAATTGCCGGTGCAGAATTGGCTTCCCGAACTGTGACCTGAAAAGTCTTTGTGTCGGTCAATGGAGGCGTCCCATCATCGAATACAATCACAGTAACAGTGTAAACTCCCGGACCATGGTCTTCACTGGGTCGCCACCGAAGCTGGCCGCTGACCGGGTCCAAGGTCATCCCGGGCGGCGAATCCAAAAGCACGAACGTGAGCTCGTTGCGAGGCAGATCATCATCCGTGCCAACGAGCGTCAGATTTAGTTCCTCGGACTCCTCCACAAACTGTGGACCAGGATCGAGAAGCCTCGGCGGTTCATTGACCTTTTCGACGATGATTACGAAGCTCATGTTGGTCGAAAGGGGTGGAACACCGTCGTCAACGGCTTCGACCACGACGATACTTGTCGTACCGCCATCGCCTTCGCCCGGGGTCCAGGTCAACTGCCAGGTAACCGGGTTGAACGTCATTCCCGGAGGTCCTGACTTCAACGAAACCGAAACGCGGTTCGTCGGTATGTCAGGGTCGGTAACCTCCAACTGCAAGGTCACGGGAGCTTTTTCTGTAATGTGCAGGTCGGGGATTGGTTTGATCACAGGAGGACTGTTTACCTCCAAGACATTCAGAATAATCCATCCTAAAGCATTTCCGCCGTGGTCGTCCAACACCTGAAACACAAGTTGTTCCCCTTGGATTTCGTTGTTAAAACCCTCCGCGGGTGTCCAGTACAGAGTACCTGTTTCCGAGTCGAAACGCGCGGGTCCGCAAAAAGACTCGTTCCACGGCCACCACAGGTCAAACCGCAAAGGTTGCGGCGGGCGGTCCAAATCAGTTGCCTCCAACTGAATCACGTTCTCAACGTTCTCTCGTACTGTGTACGTCCGGGAGGTTGTACACGGGGGAACGTTGTCTTCCTCAACCATAACGGTGACAATAAATGAAGTGGTTTGAGGCGGGACGCCACAGTCCGTAGCAGAGAAAACAACCTGATACCTATTGCCTCCGTAATCCTCTCCCAAGCCAATGGAAAGGCACGGATTCTCCAAATAGCATTGTTGAATATATGGACCACGGGTAGCCCAGATGGTAACGCCCGTGCCATCCTCCCACGCATACCCTATCGGCGTCTGAACTTGCCAGTGGAGCCAGCAGGGCTGGTCCGGAAATGGGTCCGGATCGTAACCCGAGACAGCGAATAACGGAATCTCGATGCTATTGCACGGCATAAAAAAGTCGCGTTCGCTTAGAGTAACAACTTGTGGACCTTGAATAATCGGTGGCTGGTTCGGTGCTGAGTACAATTCCAGGAGCGCGAAGCCGGTAACTCCGCCACTGTACTGGGTTCCGAGGTGTAAGGCATACCGTCCTGGTTGATCGGGCGTGAACACTGCATTCCGCTCGTTTGGGTTAACGATTTGCGCAGAGGACTCGGAAGGTCTGGCGACGATCCTCCACTGCCACGAGACGGCAGTATTCGGGTTTGTTCCGAGGTAACGAGTGGCGCCATTGGGCGCTTCGCGGCGATCGACAGTTGGTTGGTCGAAAAACGGGTACTCATCAATCTCGGCGATGTCGGAATACCGTGTGGGCAGGATTGCGTAGGAGTTCGTGTATGGGCTATTGCCGTCGCGCTGGCTTAGAATGCCTATTGCGACGAACGGTCTGCGGGGCAGAAGTTTGCCAGGCAGATCGGTGAAACCGTTCGCCTCGAGCAAGAAGACGTTTGCATCGGAGTCCGCGATGAAGAAATCCGTTGTTACGCCAGGAAAGTTTGTGAGCCCTATGTCCATAACGACGTTCGAGACCATGACAAGGCTCCCCTCCAGCAGGTCCAGTTCGCTTGCCCCGGGCAGGGCCGACAAATCAAGCAACACGGGACTGGGCAATTGTTTCTCTATGTCGGCTCGGACAAGAGCTGTCGTTGTGTCGGAAATTGCAGCATCAAGTAAAAGCAATCCGTCCCGGTTGAGGAGCCGGCCAGTCACCCGGAGCAGATCACCAGCGTGGAGATCCGTCACGTTGGCACCGCCACGCCACTGGACACCGATCCCGGCAGTGGAATCTTGTATAAACACGAGCGTGTCGGGCTCGGCCGTCAGGTTGCAATGTGAGACGACAACGCCTTCCACAGAAAAGAGCGTCGTTGTATTTGTGACGTCCAATGTCGCCGGGTCCAGTGTCTGGCGTACCTCTCGAACTGTGCTTAGTGCGGGACCTGGGTAAACAGTGACGGTTGCAACTGAACTCGTAACTGCGCCTCCTGCGTTACTTACCACAACGAAGTAATCACCGGCATCCGATGGCGCAGCGTTTGTCAGAACCAACGCGGCTCCTGTGGCTCCTCCCAGGTTGGTGCCATTGTGAAGCCACTGGTAGGTAAGGGGAAGTAATCCTGTAGCGGTGCATTCCAGTTTGACGAACGCGCCTTCGACAGCAGTGACGCTTTCAGGGCCGCGGATAACCACAGGTCCCGCCGCGCTCAACACAGCTTCGTCGCTTGTGGCCGTTCCGCCGGCGTTGCTGACCTCGACCCTGTAAGCACCAAGATCGCTCGCCGTAGGATTGGTGATTGTCAGGCTTGGCCCAGTTTGCCCCGGCAAATTCGTGGAGAAATGAAACCATTGATAGCTTAGCGGGCCTATGCCTGTAGCCACGACCTGCAGGGTAACAGGTCCTGAACCGTCGATGACCTGGCTTTGTGGGTGGGTCAGAATGTGCGGTATTGTGGCTGTCAAAGAGATAATCTCGCTTTCGCACTGACCGCCGATGTTTGAGACCACGACCTGGTACTCTCCAAGGTGCTCAGCTGTTGGGTTTGGGATGATCAACTGTGCCCCTGTTGCGCCCGGCAAATTTGTACCGGAGTGCTTCCACTGGTATGCCAGCGGTGTAATGCCTTCTGCAAAGACAGTCAGTGTGACCGAATCCGGAACTGAAAGCATACGACCTTCCGGTTGGATCACGATGCGGGGCGGCTCTGGAGTCCCGGACAAAGTGACCATGTCCAGCCTCCATCTGCCGGCGGGTGAATAGGACAAGCCTGACTGAATCGGCGCGTACAGACCTGTCCCCGGCACAAAATCCGAGACAATCCGGACTTGGAGTCCGGCCGCATGGTTCAGCTCTGTGTAAGGTGCCAGATCGAGCGTCAGTCCCGTCACAAAAACGTCTGCTGTGTCGATGGCAATGGTTCCGGCTTCGAAGAAATACGCGCCGTTTGAGCTGCACAACACAGTGATTGTGCTGCTCGCGGAGGGCGCGCCGCGAAAATCAAATGTCAATCGGAGATCTCGCCACCAGCGTGCGTCGCAGGAAAAGCCCACACCCGCAGTCTTCGCTCCTGCTGCCTGCGCGGGGAAACCCGTGAGACTCAGAGCGAAGTTCGAAGCGGGCGGTGTGGGATCGGACGGACTGCCACCGAACGAGTCAGCAGTGACGCCACCCAGCAAAGAGTAACTTCCAATGCCAGCAGATGCCGACGTGGATGCCGTATCGTTGAAGTTCCATTGTGCAGCAATATGTTGGGCATTGGTTACCGGCAAGTAGAGCAAGTAACACAGAACTGCACTCGATAGAACAGGAACAGACAGCAGATTGCCAGTGCAGCAACGAACGCGCTGATCCGCCTGCCCGCCCGGGGTGTCAGTGCCCGCTGTGTCAAGCGCTCGAGCAGAGTTCGTCTGGGCAGGCACTCCTCGAGGGGACCGGCAGCCCATCGTCAATTCTGGTTTTGGCCGAATAGTTAGGATCCCGCGCCGGTGAGTGTCCGACTTCATCGCTTGGAACAACCTCGCAAGTCGGTTGAATGGTCTGAGCCTTCGGCTCGAGAAGCGGAAGCATTCGGGGATGCAGCATACTTGAGAATGAGCAGCTCGGTCTGGGACGGAACTACGAATAAGGCGCGTCGTTCTCATTGAATTCTCCTGCTTGCAATGTTTCCTGACGAAAACAGCTCCAACGTTACTCGTTTCATTTGCCATTCGTCAAGCTCTGCTAAGCGCGCGCTCCCGAATCCCCGAATCTTTGGCCCGGATTTCATTTGACATCGACGCCGGTCAATAATGATGCGCCTGAGAGCCGCTCTTGGGCGTTTCAATGCGTTCACCCGTTGGTGAACAAGTAAACCTCAGCGCGGCGCGACAGAGCGCCCACCTTGGAACGAACGCCTTTACCTCGCCCACATCATTCGGTTGCGGCTGCGCCGCGCTGAGAAGATTTCCGGCCCGAACTCGCAAAGGCTTGCTCGAATTGGA
>Ga0272448_1007916_pt1 | contig 11167 bp, 9 predicted proteins | sample YNPCB0191_FD_202220 | JGI IMG/M metagenome (GOLD analysis project Ga0272448, IMG submission 202220) | Hot spring sediment microbial communities from Yellowstone National Park, WY, United States - YNP-CB-019-1 | ecosystem: Environmental > Aquatic > Thermal springs > Hot (42-90C) > Sediment... | reverse complement strand
CGCAAAGTTTAAGTTAATAAATTAATTACCTAAGTACCATTTAGAAAAGAAAAAAGCTTTTTTTATTGACACTGCTTGCGGTTAGATAGGGTAAAGGAGAAGGATAAAAAAGGGAAGTGAGCGAGCTCTGACCTATTTTTTAATTAACCCGTGAATAATAAATAAACAAGCAATAGCATTAAGTGCAGCAATAAACCAGCAGGATTGAGTAGTACCCAAAAGCGGAACCAATAAGGTGCCGGTTAATGCTCCTCCGCCGGCTGCTCCCAGATGATCACAGCCATCTACTTTTCCTGCGGAACGGCCGAGCGGGACCCCATGCTGAATTAAAATTTCATTTACGAGGGGAAATTCTGCTCCAGTTAAAACTCCCGCGGAGAGGACTATAGCCATAAAGAATGCTTCGGTTATTCCCCCGAATTTATCCCATTGGAAAATTAAGGATAATAAAAAGGGGAGGCTAAGGGAAAAAACTGTAATCGCACTTTCTGTCCCCAATAAAAATTTTTGCCAATGGTATCTTGGTCTTTTTAGCATCTGACTTAGCATTTGGGCACCTAAAGCCAGACCTCCCATAAATAAGGCAACAATAATCCCAATTTTTTGGTAAAGGTAGCCAAAGTGATTTTGGTAAGAAAAAAGGAGAATTATTTCTATTCCCATTGCCGCAAATCCAGCCGCAAAAATGGAATAAAGGCTGGAAAATACAATTTGCGAAGGGGTATTTTTATTGCGGACAAGGTAAAGAAAACCAAAAAGAATAAGAAAAATCAGCGGGCTAAAATAACCATGGGGAGGAATTTTACTCAAAATTGAAAAAATCCCTTTCCCTTCCTTGCCAGTAAACCGGTCCCAAAGGATTAAGTTATAAAAGTAGCTTATTGGCCGTTCATCGGTGTTTGAATAAGGCAGATGAATATTTTTTATTGCTTTATTAATAAAAGCTACCCGCTCGGGAAGGAGAAAAAGTTGGAAATGGTAGGGAGAAAAATAGGGAGTAACGATTTTTCGATTAACAAACCGAGCAGCAAGAACATCAGTATCAGAAGTAATGATCTGGGAAGAAGGACTGGCAAAAAAATAGAGGTTTTCGCCGGGAGTAACAAGAATATGGGGGAACACTGAAGCTAAGGAATGGTAAACTGATGCCGCATATTGTCCAATTTCCTCGCCGACGAAATTTTCCGAAGAGGTCAGGTTAGTGACCAATAAGCCATCGGGTTTTAAAACTTTTGCTATTTCTTTAAAAAAATTTAAGGTATAGAACCGGTTAAGCATCGCGGTGGATGGATCAGGGAGATTAAGAATGATCAGGTCATACTGCTCCGAGCATTTTTTTATATAGTAACGACCATCACTAACAAAAATTTTGACTCGGGGGTGATGCCAGGATTTTTTATCTTCATCCGGAAGATATTTTTCCGCTATCTTTATTAAAGTAGAGTCCAATTCGACATAGTGGAGAGTTTTTACCGGATGTTTTAAAATTTCTTTGATAATTCCCGAAATTCCTCCTCCAATGAGAAGGACTTTATCGGGATGGGGATGTTCACAAAGAATAAAATGAGCTTTTAGGGCAGATTGATGTGGGTCAGGAAAAGAGGTTAAGATTTGCCCGTTGCCGTAAATACTATACTGGTCAATTCGTTTTCCGATGGCTAAATTCTGGTAAGGGGAATTAACGGATTCGATAAATTCAATTTGAGGACTAATACTCTGCCAGCGTTTTAGGATGGTTATTAATTCAATTTGTTTCCATAAATTGGAATAACTCAGGGTAACAAAAATTAGGGAAGCTATTCCCCACACCCCAAAAACAAAATAGCGCAAAAATTTTTCCGATATTTTGGGAATAAGAAAAAGGTGGTTAGCGAGGATGAGAAAAATAAAAAAGGCAATGATTACTACCGGATAATAATGAGAAATAAGATAAAAGGTAAGAGCAGTCCCTCCGAGGGTACTTCCTAAGGCCTCGTAAATATAAACTGCACTGACACGTTGGGCTGGGGTTTTTTGAGTTTCAGTGTAACTACTTACAGCAAAAGGGAAAATAAATCCAATAAAAAAACTAAAGGGAAAAAGCACCAAAAAAATTGAACCCACCATTGGGAAAAAAGCGATATATTCTCCCGGTGGCGTGCTAAGAAAAAGTCGGAGCGAGCGGATAAAAATTATTTGGATAATCGGTAAAATAATTAAAATATGCTGGAGGAGAATAAAAACCGGAAGGGTTTTGGATACTCGGTTAACAACTTTTCCTCCCAAAACTGCGCCGAAAAAAATGGGGAAAAGCCAGGCAGTAAAGATAATCCCTAAGCAAAGTTCGTTACCAAAAAAAATAACTAATAATTCCCGAATTAAAAGCACCTGGGTGGTGATTGAATAGGCGCCTAAAATAAAGAAGGCAGTAAGAAATGGGTTCACTTTCTTCATCGGAAAAGATTTTTGTTTAAGGTTGTATTCTATTTTTAATTATGTTAGCAGAAGATTAATAAAAAGTTAAACCCTTAAGCATTTGGGGGGTAAAGTGAAAGGTATATTTATTAGCGGAATCAATAAAAATACTGAGGTCGAGGGAATTTTTTTGGTAAAAGAAAAACACATGGGAGTAACCAAAGGAGGGGTTCCTTATCTGAGCCTTAAGTTGATGGACCGAACCGGAGAAATCAACGCGCGGGTCTGGGAGGAGGCAGTTTATTATGACCAGGTTTTTGGAAAAGATGATTTTATTATGGTCTCGGGTTATGCTTCAGTTTATCAGGGGGGAATGCAGTTAGTTATTACCAGTTTAAGAAAATGCCCGGAAAGAGAAATTGATTTGGAAGATTTTCTTCCTGCTGCCCCTTTACCTCCCGAAGAAATGTTGGGAGAACTTCAGTTAATTATTGAGGATATTCAAGATAAATATTTAAAGGAATTGCTTCGATTATTCTTTAATGATAAAGAATTTGTCCGGCTTTTTTCTACTGCGCCTGCAGCAAAAACTCTCCACCACGGTTATTTAGGAGGTCTTTTGGAACATTCTCTTTCTATGGCTCGCTTAGCCCGGATGGTCGCGGATAACTATGATGATATTAACCGGGATCTTTTGATTACTGGAGCCATCCTCCATGATATTGGTAAAGTTTATGAACTTTCTTTTCACCGAACTTTTGACTATACCGATGAAGGACGGCTTTTAGGTCATATAATGATGGGAGCAGAAATGGTGGAAAAAAAGATTGCTACTATTGCCAATTTTCCTTCCGAGCTAAGGATGCTTATCAAGCATATGATTTTAAGCCACCACGGAGATTATATTTATGGTTCCCCAAAACGGCCAAAAACCGTAGAAGCACTGATATTGTATTACCTTGATGATTTAGATGCCAAGGTTAATGGCTTCCAGCAGTTTCTGGCGAAAAGCAAAAATCAGCAATCCCGCTGGAGTGAATTCCATAAATTTTTCGACCGATTTTTATTCAAAAATTCTTATATCTCAATGGAAAATACCGAAGAAATAAATTCCAATGAGGAAATTAAAGGGGAGAGATAAGAAAGGTTAAACTCTATGGCGTGGTTTTTTTATGCCCTGCTGGCGGCTTTTTCTCTATCTACTACTGATGCCTTATGTAAAAAAGCACTCCAGGAATACGATGAACTTATTATTGCCTGGGTGAGATTTACTCTGGCCTTACCATTTCTTTTACCATTTATTTTTCTCGCTCCGATCCCCTTTTTAGACGCGACTTTTTGGAAGACGCTTTTTATTCTTCTGCCGCTGGAACTTACCGCAATTTTTTTTTATATTCGGGCAATAAAATTATCTCCGCTTTCCCTTACTATTCCTTTCTTGTCTTTAACCCCGGTATTTCTTATCCTTACTTCCTTTTTAATTTTAGGGGAAGTTCCTGATCGCTCAGGTTTTATTGGGATTTTTTTAATTACTGGAGGCGCTTACTTGATTAATTTAAATTTCAACCAAAAAGGTTTTTTGACTCCCTTTCAGCACCTATTAAAAAATAAAGGGTCCTGTCTGATGATTGGAGCGGCGTTTATTTATAGTATCACTTCCAATTTAGGGAAAATAGCAGTATTCCATTCTAACCCGATTTTTTTTGGCTCATTTTATACCCTCTGTTTATCCATCATGCTTACTCCTTTGGCGGTTTTTCTGATGCGGAAAAAACCTTTTAATTTTCGCTCCCAATTAAAAACTTTCTTGCCAATCGGTTTTTTTTATGCGTTAATGACCATTGCTCATTATCAAGCTCTGGTGCGGGTTGAAGTTGCCTATATGATTTCTATTAAAAGAATGAGTCTAATTTTTAGTGTGCTTTATGGAGGCTTGATTTTTAAAGAAGAAAATCTTAAAGGACGTCTTTTGGGGACCATCTGCATGATTACCGGGGCTATTTTTATTACTTTGTTTTGACCTATAAGGAGCAGGCTTATGTATCTCCAGCAATTTCAGATGAGTGAATTCATTGTTTTTTCCTATTTACTGGGGTGCCAAAAGACTAACGAGGCATTAGTTATTGATCCCGCGGGCGAGGTAGAGATAATCTTGCAGCAAGCCCGAAAGAACAATTTCCAGATTCGAAAAATAGTTAATACCCATGGTCACATTGATCATATTATGGGGAATGCTGAACTTAAGCAAAGGACAGGGGCAGTGATAATTGTTCATGAAGCGGATGCTCAACTTATGACCCATTATTCTGCCTCATCGTTAGTTATGTTTGATGCGCAGCCTTCTCCTCCGCCGGATATCCTGGTAAGAGATGGGGAAGTAATCACTTTTGGAGAAGAAAGTTTAAAGGTTATTCATACCCCCGGTCATACGCCGGGAAGTATGTGTCTTTATACGCCAGGTTACATTTTTACTGGTGATACTCTTTTTGTGGAAGGAGTAGGAAGAACTGATTTGCCAGGTGGTTCTTGGTCAATGCTTTTAGCTTCCATCACTCAAAAAATTTTTCTTCTCCCGGATGAAACCGTGATTTTGCCCGGACATAATTATGGATATAAACCGACTTCTACCATTGGAGAAGAAAAAAGAAATAATCCTTGGGTATCTCCATCCCTGGAAGGTAGCTTATAAAGAAGCAGTGGAAATTCAAAACCAGCTTCGTTCCCAGCTTAGTTTTGAACCATTAAAGTTACCGGCTCGTCGGGTTGGAGGGGTGGATGTTTCTTATTGTGTTAAAAGCCGCCGTCTCTTTGGTGGGGTAGTGGTTATGGATATGCAAAGGGGAGAAATCATCGAGGCAATATCGCAGGTGGGGAAAGAAACCTTCCCTTATATACCTGGACTACTTTCTTTTCGTGAGCTTCCCATTATCTTAGAAGGTCTAAGGAAGCTCCGTCATTGGCCGGAAGTTTTTTTGGTTGATGGTCAAGGGATTGCTCATCCCCGGGGGTTTGGTATTGCTTCTCATCTGGGGGTATTACTGGATTTACCGACGGTTGGATGTGCAAAGAGTAAATTGGTAGGTGATTATACTCGTTTGGTTAAGAAAAGAGGAAGGTATCAGTATCTTTATTTTAATAGGAAAAAGGTAGGAGCAGTGGTTTGCACCCGGGATAAGGTAAATCCTGTTTATGTCTCTCCGGGACACCGCAGTGATATTCTTTCCAGTATTAAATTAGTGCTTGATTGTTGCAAAAATTTTCGCATCCCTGAACCATTAAGATGCGCTCATATTCTTTCTAATAAAATTCGCAATCAGGAAATTAGTAGTTAATCGAGTTATTTTATAAGGAAGGAGAAGTCTAATGCGAGCAATAAGAAACTTTGGAGCAGTGATAATTTTTCTTTTTATTGGATTAGTCAGTTGGGGCTTTGAGAGCCAGGGCCAGGAGAGTTTTCCCGTAAATGCTAAGGCGGCAGCTCTGCTTGATTTTAATTCGGGCCAGTTTCTTTTGGAGGTAAATGCGGATGAAAAAATTGAACCAGCCAGTTTTACCAAAGTAATGACCCTTTACCTGGTGCATGATGCATTGAAAAACGGAACAATTAAACTGGACGATTTGGTTACAATAAGTGAACGGGCTTGGTCAATGGGTGGCTCTCAGATGTTTCTTCTGGCAGGAAAACAAGAACCGCTGGAAACCCTTTTGCAAGGGATTGCAGTAGTTTCGGCTAATGACGCCTGTGTAGCAGTGGCGGAACATATTTCCGGAAAGGTAGAAGTATTTGTCGAAGAAATGAATAAAAAGGCTCAGCAGTTAGGTTTAACCAATACTCATTTTATGAATCCCCATGGGTTGCCAGCTGAAGGGCAATTTACTTCTGCTCATGATATGGCGATTTTAGCTTACCATTATATAAAAGACCATCCTGAAGCCCTTAAACTCCACTCTTTATTAGAGTTTACCTATAATAATATCACTCAAAGGAATCGCAATGGGCTTTTAAGAATGAATGTGGGAGTGGATGGATTAAAAACCGGCTATGTTGAATCAGCCGGCTATCATCTGGTAGCTACTGCTCAGCGAGAAGGAAGAAGGATGATTGCGGTGGTGATGGGAGCAAAAAGCCCAAAAATAAGAGAAGCGGAGGCACTTAGTTTACTTAATTATGGCTTCCGAAACTTTATTTTAAAAAAGATAACTGAAAAAGGAAAGACGGTAAAGACCTTGCCAGTTAAGGGAGGAAAATACGACCAGATCGAATTAATTGCCCCGGATGACTTAGCAGTAACAGTTTCGGCTAAAGCGAAAGATTCGCTTAGGGTCATAGAAAATATTCCCGCTTATGTAGTTGCTCCGATTGAAAAAGGAAAAATCATCGGGCAGATCAAAGTCGAGTTAGGGGATAAAGTCTTGGGAGAAGTAAATTTATTAGCCAAAAATGATGTTCCCAAAGGGTGGCAACAGTACGCAAAAATTGGAGGAATAATTTTAGTCGGGATAGCGGGAATACTTTTTATCTGTTTTGCCTTAATCAGATGGAGAAGAAAGCCTAAACTATAAACTACTTACAACAGTCCTTCGGTTTCTTCCCAGCCATAAATAATATTCATATTCTGGATTGCTTGTCCCGAGGCGCCTTTGATAGTATTATCAATAGCGCTTAGCACAATTCCAGTGTTAGTGCGAGCGTCATAGATGTAGCTAATTTCACACCAGTTAGTTCCAGCCACATTTCGCACCTCAGGATATTCACCCGGTTCAAGAATCCGCACGAAGGGCTCGTGCTGGTAAAATTTCTGAAGGATTTCGATTCCCTCTTCAGTTAGCAGTGGCTCGAAAGGTTTAAGGTAGATATTTGCCAGCATCCCAAAACGAAATGGAGCCACATGGGGAACAAAAGTTATGGTTACTGGACTTTGGCTAATCTGGCTTAATTCTTGCTCGATTTCCGGTGTGTGTTGGTGCTGCCCGATTTTATAAGGAAGGATATTCTCCATAGTAGTAATTGCCATATTCCGCTCATTGGGGCGCACTCCCGCCCCTGAGGTTCCGGAATAGGCATCCACAATGATATTATTTGGGTCTACTCGCCTTTGAGCTAAAAATGGGGCAGCGCCTAAAATGACGGTAGTAGGATAACAACCGGGATTGGCAATCAACAGTGAGGATTTTATTTTTTCTCGATAAAGCTCCGGAAGACCATAAACTGAAATTTCCAGCAGCTCCGGGCAGGGGTGTTTAAATTTATACCACCGGTCGTAGTCGGAGAGATTTTTGAGCCGAAAATCCGCACTTAAATCAATAATTGGTAAATTCTTATTTTGCTTTTGGGCACGATAGAAAAGCTCGCAGGTTTGGTCCAAAAACTCGCCATGTTGTTTAGTAAGAAATACCAGATCAACTTCTTCGATTGCTTCGTTTTTATCATACTTTTTAAATTTTCCGGAGAACTTCCCCCGCAGAAATTTATAGTATCTACTGACATCTTCTCCGGTTCGGCTTTCCGAGGTAAGCAAAGCCAACTCTACTTGAGAATGACGGATAAGTAACTGGAGTAAAACCTGAGCGGTAAGACTGGTAGCGCCAATTACTCCAATGCGAATTTTTCCCATAACCTTTTCCTTCCTTTAACTTTTTTTCTTTTTCAATTTTAGAAATTCAGCAATTTCAGTTGCCGAGGCATTAAGTTGGATTGGTTTATTTTGTAATTTTTTTTGGGGACGAATCCCGAAATCCGGTGGAAAGGAATCTTCAAAGTACATCTGCTGAAAGTTCATAAACTTTAACTGATGGGAAGTAGAATTTACTATTACTTGAGCATTTTTCGGGATTATCCCTTGTTTAAGAGCAGTTTTTAAACCCATAATTGACTCGCCTCCCTGGGTGCAGACGGTCTGTCCATGCCGGTTAGCGATTAACATCCCCTCAATAATTTCCTGCTCGGTTACTGCCACCGCAAAAAATTTTTCTTTAAAATAATGGCTAACCAGATGGGAAACTTTAGGGAAGGATACTGGATTGCCAATCATTGCTGCCTGAGCTACACTCGGTTTTACTTTCATCGGACGATAGGTTCCTTGTTTTTGCCAGCGGACTATCGGATTAGCGTGAGTGCTTTGGACTCCAATAATTAAAGGAAGCTCGGGAATAATTCCCGCCTGATAAAATTCCAGAAACCCTTCCATAATTGCAGTTATATTTCCAGCATTGCCAATCGGAACTATTACTACCAAGTTTTTAGTCTGGTAGTCTACTTGCTGAGCAATTTCAAATGCAAAAGACTTCTGACCTTGAATCCGGATTGGATTCTTAGAATTGAGCAGGCAAACCTGATAATTTTCTGCCAGCTCTTCTACAATTTTCATGCAGTCGTCAAACACGCCCGGGATTTCGATGACCGTAGCGCCACTTCCTAATGGCTGAGAAAGCTGGGCGGGAGTGACTTTGCCTTGAGGGAGAAGGACTACGGAGCGGACGATTTTTTTATCTAAGTAGCTTAAGTAAAGCGCAGCGGCAGCAGAGGTATCACCAGTAGAAGCGCAAATCCCTAAAAGTTCCCGGAGGGAAAATTTTTTAATCATATAGTTAATGAAGCTGATTGCACTTGCCATCCCTCGGTCTTTAAAACTTACCGAAGGGTTAAGACCGTCATTTTTCACATAAAACTCAATCCCCGCCCAATCACTTAGTTCTGGATTGGATTTTATAATTGGGGTGTCACCTTCTCCCAGGTAGATAATATTTTCAAGCGGGATAATGGGAAAGATAAATTCGTAAAATCGAAAAATTCCCTTAATGGGAGTGAAATTGAGCATTTTCCGGTAATCAAATACTTTTTGCCAATATTTCCCTGACTTTTCTTTGAGCTGGGAAAAGCTGTTGTTTTTTATTCGGAGAAGGCTTTTGCATTTAGGACAGGTATACAAGAATTGGTGGATAGGAAAAGTCTCTCCACAGCTGATGCACTCATAAAACATTTCAGCTCGAAATGAGGGGATTAAATCTTCAGGAGCATCCGGAGGAAAATTTTTTAACAACATCCTTTTTCTCTTTGATTGACTTATGCTTTTAATTCCAAGCCATTTTACAAAAAAGGGAAAAATAGTCAACGGAAGATTTTAATTTTGGCATAAAATATTGTTTTGGTGGCGGTTACCTTTTTTGCTGATCCAAATTACCGGGGTGGATATTGGGTTGACCGATACTATTTTTTCTATTATTAAAAAAACAGGTCAAGTTAATTTTTATGGATAATTGTAGGAATTTTTACTCCTATTACCATTACTACAATCAGTTTAATCCTCTGGGATAGAAGAACTATGATTCGGCCTTTTGATTTTTCCCCTTTGCTTGCCTCTGAATATTCAGGGAAATTTTAAATTAAGGCTGAAAAAATTGTTTGATTTACAAGCCAGAAGATTTTATAATGAAATAAACATTCACACCAAAAGCGGAAAAGTTAATAAATTCCATACGCTAATTGAATTTGCCAATGATGCGATTTTTTTTATGAAGGGTGATACTTTTATCGAGTGCAACTCAAAGACTTTAGAAATTTTTGGTTTAAAAGATAAAGAAGATATTGTGGGTAAAACCCCCTATTTTTTTTCTCCGGAAAAGCAACCGAACGGTCGTTTTTCAAAGGAGAAGGCCCGGGAGTTTATTTCTGCGGCGCAGAAAGGTATTCCCCAATTCTTCGAATGGCAACATTGTAAACTCGACGGTACCCTGATTGACACTGAAGTGAGTTTAAACTGTTTGCCTTTGCCCAATCAGGAAGTGATAATTGCCATTGTTCGAGACATAAGCGAACGGAAACGCGCGGAAGCTGAGATTAAGAGATTAAACCAAGAACTGGAACAACGGGTCGTTGAAAAAACCCGAGAATTAGAAATAAGAAATCGTGACCTGGAACAAAATCAGCAAATCCTTTTAAAATTAGTGCGGGAGTTAAACAATAAAACTGCCGAACTTCAAAAAGCCAATCTCCGCCTGGAAGAGTTAGACCGCTTAAAATCAATGTTTATTGCCTCAATGAGCCATGAGCTGAGAACCCCGCTTAATTCTATCATCGGGTTTTCCAGTATCGTGCTGGAAGAGTGGGCTGGCCCCCTTAATGCTGAGCAGAAAGAGAATCTCTCTATAATCTTAAAATCCGGAAAACACCTTTTATCCTTGATCAATGAGGTGATTGATATTTCCAAAATTGAAGCCGGATTGATTGAACCAGAAATTAGTGTTTTTGATTCTTATGATCTTATTACTGAAGCAGTAAAATCCTTCGCGCCTGAGATTGAAAAAAAGAGACTGGAATTTCCAGTTGCCCTGATTCATCAGGAAATGCATACCGACCGGAGAAGGCTACTCCAATGCGTTATGAATTTATTGAGTAATGCAGTGAAATTTACGGAAAGGGGAAGAATAAGTCTAAAAGCAAACCTGATTACTTTTTCTGATTTTGGTAAGACCACCACCGGGCAGGTTTTAAATTTTTTAGAAATTACCGTTGAAGATACTGGGATTGGCATACAAGAAAAAGACCTTGCCAAACTTTTTCAACCCTTTGTGCGCATTGATTCGCCGTTGAAAAGTAAAGTTTTGGGAAGCGGCTTAGGACTTTATCTGACGAAAAAGATTGCCACGGAGATTCTTAAAGGCGGGATTGAAGTTAGCAGCAAGCCGGGTCAGGGTAGTATTTTTACCCTGAGAATTCCAATAAGAATATAAATCGGAAATAATCGAGTTAATTCTTGCGGTTTTTAAAGTTTGC
>Ga0272448_1007915_pt1 | contig 11168 bp, 4 predicted proteins | sample YNPCB0191_FD_202220 | JGI IMG/M metagenome (GOLD analysis project Ga0272448, IMG submission 202220) | Hot spring sediment microbial communities from Yellowstone National Park, WY, United States - YNP-CB-019-1 | ecosystem: Environmental > Aquatic > Thermal springs > Hot (42-90C) > Sediment... | reverse complement strand
CTTAATGATTATTAATAACTTGGTAATTATTAATAACTTAATGATTATTAATAACTTGGTAATTATTAATAACTTAATGATTATTAATAACTTGGTAATTATTAATAACTTAATGATTATTATCTAATGATTATTAATAAACCTTTTAATAATCATTAGTTTAATCTAATAATTATTAGATTAATGAACCCCTTAATAATGATTATTGGTTTAATAAACATCCTTAATAATGATTATTAGATTAATAAACCCCTTAATAATTATTAATCTAATGATTATTAGTTTAATAAACATCTTGATAATTATCAATAAACCTCTTAATAATCATTAGATGAATGATTATTAAATTAATAATTATTAATAAATTTCTTACTAATCATTAGTTTATTAATAATAAACATTCCGATTATTGGTTTGATGATGATTAATAAACCACTTAATAATCATTAATCTAATTATTCTTAATAAACCTCTTAATACTTATTAGTTTAATGATTATTAATTTAATAATTATTAGACAAACGATCATTAACAAACTTAATGATTAATGATTATTAATAAATCTTTTAATAATTATTAGATAAATGATTATTAATAAACCTAATAATTATTAATAAATTTAACGATTATTAATAAACCTAATAATTATTAATAAATCTAATAATTATTATTTTAATGATTATTAATAAACCTAATAATAATCATTAGGTTTATTAATAATCATTTATCTAATAATTATTAAAAGATTTATTAATAATTATTAATCTAATGATTATTAGTTTAATATACCTTTTAATAAACATCTTAATACTCATTAATCTAATGATTATTAGATTAATGAGTATTAGTCTAATGATCATTAATAAACCTTTTAATAATCATTAGATTAATAATTAATAAACCTTTTAATAATTATTAATCTAATAATTATTAATAAACCTTTTAATAATTATTAATCTAATGATTATTAATAAACCTTTTAATAATTATTAATAAACCTTTTAATAATTATTAATAAACCTTTTAATAATTATTAATAAACCTTTTAATAATTATTAATCTAATGATTATTAATAAACCTTTTAATGATTATTATCTAAGGATTATTAATAAACCTTTTAATAATTATTAATCTAAGGATTATTAATAACCCTTTTAATAATCATTCATCTAAGGATTATTAGTTTAATGATTATTGGTTAAATGATGATTAATAAACCTCTTAATACTCATTAATCTAATAATTATTAATTAACCACTTAATACTCATTAATCTAATAATCATTAGTTTAATAAACCTATTAATGAACTTCTTAATAATCGCTCATCTAATGATTATTATTTTATTAATAATTATTAGATTAATGAGTATTAAGTGGTTAATTAATAATTATTAGGTCACTAATAATCATTAAGTTATTATATTTATTAATAATCATTAGATAATAATCATTAAAAGGTTTATTAATAATCCTTAGATAATAATCATTAAAAGGTTTATTAATAATCATTAGATAATAATTATTAAAAGGTTTATTAATAATCATTAAAATAAAATGATTATTATTAGGTTTATTAATTATTATTAGGTTTATTAATTATTATTAAAAGGTTTATTAATAAACATTAATCTAACGACCATTGAGAGGTTTATTAATAATCATTAGGTTTTTAATAATCATTGGGTTTTTAATAATCATTAGGTTTTTAATAATCATTAGGTTTTTAATAATCATTAGGGTTTTAATAACCTAATGATTATTATTAGGTTTATTAATGATCATTAGGTTATTAATAATCATTAGATGAATGAGTATTAAGCGGTTCATTGATCTAATAATCATTAGATCAATGATTATTAAACAGTCCATTGATCTAATAATCATTAATTTAATGAGTATTAAAAAGTTCATTAATCTAATAATCATTAGATTAATGAGTATTAAGATGTTTATTAAGGGGTTTATTAAGAGATTTATTAAACTAATAATCATTAAAATAATAACCTTCAATCTAATGATTATTATTAGGTTGATTAATAATTATTAGGTTGATTAATAATTATTAGGTTGATTAATAATTATTAGGTTGATCAATAATTATTAGGTTGATTAATAATTATTAGGTTGATTAATAATTATTATGTTTATTGATAATCATTAATCTAATGATTATTATTAGGTTTATTAATAATCATTAGATTAATAATCAGTAGGTTATTAATAATCATTAGATTAATGATTATTAAGTGGTTTATTAATAATCATTAGGTTATTAATAATCAGTAGGTTATTAATAATCATTAGATTAATGATTATTAATAATCAGTAGGTTATTAATAATCATTAATCTAATGATTATTAATAATTATTAAGGAGTTTATTAAGGAGTTTATTAAGAAATTTATTAAGAGGTTTATTAATAATAATTATTAGGTTTATTAATAATCATTAGATTAAACTAATAATCATTAGGTTTATTAATAATTATTAAGAGGCTTATTAAAAGGTTAATTAATAATAATTAGATTAATGATTATTAAGAGGTTTATTAATCTAATAATTATTAAGAGGTTTATTAAATAATCGTTAATAATTAGATGAATGATTATTAAGAGGTTTATTAATAATAATTAGATGAATGATTATTAAGAGGTTTATTAATAATAATTAGATTAATGATTATTAAGAGGTTTATTAATAATAATTAGATTAATAATTATTAAGAGGTTTATTAATTATTATTAATAATCATTATTGGATTAATAATTATTAAGAGGTTTTATTAATAATTATTAAGAGGTTTATTAATAATCATTATTGGATTAATAATCATTAATCTAATAATTATCAAGAGGTTTTATTAATAATAATTATTAAGAAGTTTATTAATAATCATTAAACTAATAATTATTAAACTAATAATTATTAAGAGGTTTATTAATAATCATTAAGATGTTATTATTAATCATTAGATTAATAATGATTGATATGTTTATTATTAATCATTATATTAATAATCATTAATATGTTTATTATTAATAATAAATCTAATAATTATTAATAAATTTAACGATTAATAATAATAATCAATTTTCTTAGTAAATATTATTAATTATCTTAATAATTATCTATTGTAATGGCAATTTACCTTATAATTATCAGTGTCCATTGTTGTCGCCCCTAACATGATTAGTAATTAATAAATATCTTGATCCCTTCGGGACTCCTGTGTTCGGCTTTTATGGCCGCGAAACGCGGCTCATGTGTTCGGTCTTAAGACCGCGCTTTGCGGCTCCTGAGTTCGGCCTTCACGGCCGAACAGAAGGAGACAACAGAAGGAAGCGACTTACGCGTGATAGACAATCATCTTAATATCATCATTAATTATCAAAACATTCATATTAATAATCATTATTTTATATTTTCAAGATCTATCAATTTATTTTACCTCCAACCAAAATGTAGAAACATTTTCAATTTAAAATTTTGTCAATTTAAAGAAATTTTAAAAACAAATCATAATTGGAACTCATTGAGAATGATAATAATGTAATTTGTATATATCCCTACTAGGAAGTAACTGGAGGTAGATATACCGATGTCACACACATACCATGAGATAACAAGTACTTCTATTATACTTTAAAATTAATAAAATATACTTTATTTAAAGAATATCTTTGTCTATGCTTAAATTTTTCTAGTCGATAGGATATTTTCATCTCCAATCAACTTATTACTAATTAAAGGATATATTTTCTAACCAAGAGGATATATTTATATGTGTTTAGCTTTTTCTAGCCGAGATGGTAACTCATATTGTATATTGTATATTACATATTTATTTATTTACTGGTAAATAAATAGTGGACTTATTTATAAACTTGGGTTATTTAACTATTTTAATATCTAATTTTAAAATATACATGAAGAACATTTAGAATATTCAAGTTTTAAAATTTATTATATAAATTTTAATTGATTAAAAACTTAATTGACCTATTTATCAACTTGAATATTCTAAATGTTTCTCATGTATATTTTAAACTATTTAAAATATACATGAAAAGCATTTAGAGTATTCAAGTCTTAAAATTTATTATGTAAATTTTAACTGATTAAAAACTTAAGTGACCCATTTATAGTCTTTAATATTCTAAATGTTCTTCATGTATATTTTAAATACTTAATTAAATTATTATATTATAGATTAATGTTGAACTAATATTATTATTTATTAAATATAGTATTTCCAAAAACGGATTACTTGATAATTATCAAAATGACGAATAATTGTTATTAATGAGTAAAAGGTAATACATTTATTTATAGTTTAGAGAATAATTATCATAATAGTCAAATGAGACTATTATAATTTTAACGATATTAGAAACTTATTAATTGTTTATAGTATCAATATAATAAATTAATACTGTAATTTAATATAAGCTTAATGAGTTGATTATTAAGATTCTAATTAATTTCACTCTAATGAATATTAATCATTATCAGAAACTATAATTAATCTTAATAATTATTAATATTGTTAAGATTATTTAAATCTGTATGTTTCCTGATAATGATTAAGATTGTTTTAATTGGATTATATTGATTAATAATTATTAAAATTATTAATCAGATATGTTTTAATAACAATAATTATAAATTTTTTACTAAAATAATTGAGATATTTATTAATTAAGATAACAACCAAGCTAAGTAATAATTTAAAGGATCATTAATCATCAAGATAAATATTGAATAATAATCATAACAATTTTAAAATTATTAATGATCAATGTAAGTATCGCGATAATCCACAAAATAAATATTTTTAATCAAGATTAAGATGAATAATAATCAGAGTAATTATTATTCATTAAAATTCTTAATATTCAAAGTAATTATTAAAATGATTACTAATAATTATCAAGATGTATATTAAATATGATTAATATATATACTCAAGATTATTATTGATAAGGATGATCATTAATCAAAATACTTATTAGTGATCGGTATATTAAATAATTTTATCATTGAGTTGTTAATTAATCAATTTTATCTAATACAATGATTATTAACCAAGATAAAAAAAATAATTATTTTGCTATTGAGTTATGATTGCCTTGATTATATCTATAATTTTTATTATTAATTAACAATATCTTAACCTTGATCATTGATTATTAATAAACAATCTTTCTTGAGCTTTAATTATTAATCTGGCTAATAATTATTTTAATTAATATAATCGATAATTATTACGATTATTACATATCTCAATTGATAGTTATCTTGATAAATTAATATCTTCGATAATTATTATGATTATTACATATCTCAATTGATAATTATCTTGATAAATTAATATCTTCGGGAGTATTAATTATTTTGATTAATACATTTGGTCCCTTGAGTTTACCCATCTCTTCACAGATACTGAGATGGACTTAAATTTAAATTATCTATGATTCTATTAATAGTAAAACATCAAAAAGTGTAAATCCATTTTTTTGATTTAACCAGATCCATTTATCTTCAAATGGATTATTAATTAATTTATTTCAAATTTTCTAAAAAAGATTATTTATCAATTAAAAATTATTTAAGTTTTTAATTATAACAACTATCTTAATGTTAACATGATATATCATTATTAATTAATAAAAGAAGTGATTAGTTATTTAATTAATAATTAACTAATATATAAATGTTACATGTTATATTATTTAATCAATCGCTATCAATGAATACCCCAATCATTTAATGAATATTATAAATTATCAAATACCATGTATTAATAAAATTTTATTAATTGCTAAGAACTATCGTTTAAAGATCAATAAAATTTGATATACTAATTTATGTGTTAAAAATAGTCATATTAATATATAAATTAGTATTACCTAATGATAATAAAAATAATCTCGTACTTATTTATATTATAAGGCGATTTTAATATTAAGATTATGGACAGCATCATATTGGATTAGATAATAATTAACAATCTCATCTTAATATGATTATCGAAAGTGTCATATTAGGATGACAATTAACAATCTCTTATTAGAGACTTATCTTAATATGATTATTGAGAACTTCATATTGACATGATGATTAACAACCTCTTATTAGTGTCTTATCTTAATATGATTGGTGTTAAGGAAATCTTATTAAGATACACTTATTAGAGTAAAAAAGATTGATCAATTTGAGATAATCAATATTAAGAGGCCCTTATTAATTTAATCAACATTAAAGAGATTTTATTAAGAGGTTCAACATTAAAGAACTCTTATTAAGTTAAGGCCCATATTAAGATGATCAACATTAAAGAACTCTTATTAATTTAATCAATATTAAAATTATCAACATTAAAGGACTCTTATTAAAATATTTTTAACAAAATTAAAAGACCCTCATTAAGTTAATCAACATTAAAGAGCTCTTATTTAAATAATCAATATTAAAGAACTCTTATTAAGTTGATTAATATTAAACATAAGAGCTCTTATTTAAATAAGAACTCTCATCAAGTCGATTAATATTAAAAGACTCTTATTAAGATGATTAATATTAAACATAAGAGCTCTTATTTAAATAAGAACTCTTATTAAGTTGATTAATATTAAAAGACTTTTATTAAGTTAATCAACTTTAAAGAGCTCTTATTTAAATAATCAATATTAAAGAACTCTTATTAAGTTGATTAATATTAAAAGACTCTTATTAAGATGATTAACATTAAAGGGCTCTTATTAAATAATCGACATTAAAGAACTCTTATTAAGATGATTAACACTAGATGACTCTTATTAAGATGATTAACATTAAAGGGCTCTTATTAAAATAATTAACATTAAATGACTTTTATTAAGATAATTGTCCTTAAAGGACTCTTATTAAGATAATTAATATTAATAGAACCATAGTAAGATAATTGCCTATTGTGTGCTAGTTGCTTCCTTCTTTTGTCTCCCTCTATTTATATTCTGATAGCTTTTACTATCAGAATATAAATAGAGGGAGACACAAAACTAGGCCTTTGACCTAACTCGGAAGCCCCGAGGGAACATTTAAAAGACTTATTAAAAGACACTTAATAAAAGATTTTAATATGATGATCAACATTAAAAGACACTCATTAAGATGATCAACATCAAGAATCGCTTATTAAGATTATTATCTATCACGTGCTAGTCAATTTCTTCTGTTGTTTCTCTTTGTCGTACGCCAGACGCTTCCATTTATACTATGATAGCCAAATAATATCATAGTATAAATAGATGGGATAACAGAGGAGCCCGAAGGGAACATTTAAAAGACTATCATAAAAAAATTTAATAAGATGAACAACATTAAAAGACTCTTATTAACTTGACTAACATTCATAGACTTTGGTTGAGATTATCAATATTAAAAGACTCTTATTAAGGCTATTAACATAAAAAGGTCCTTATTAAGTTGATTATCATTAAGAAACTCTGATTAAGATGATTAACATAAAAAGGTTCTTATTAAGTTGATTATCATTAAGAAACTCTGATTAAGATGATTAACATTAAAAAGTCTTTATTAAGTTGATCATCATTAAGAGACTCCGATTAAGTTAATCAATATTTAAAGATTCACATTAAAATTATTGTCTATCGTGCGCTAGTCGCTTCCTTCTGTTATCTCATTCTGTGTTGTCCGTAGTCTCCCTCTCTGTTTATAATCTGATATCATAAGGATATCAGATTATAAATAGAGGGAGCCATGGAGCGAAGGGAACATTCATGAGTCGCAAAGCTCGACCGTAAAGGCTGAACACAGGAGCCCCAAAGGGAACATTTTAAAACTTTTAATAAGAGATTCTTATTAAGATAATCAACATTTAAAAACTTTCAATAATATATTATTAAAAGCTTCTACATTATTAAGGTGGTTAATATTGAGATTATTATTTAGAAACTTTTATTAAGTGATCAATAAGTATCACTTAATAAGATAGTAGTATTAAGATTTTATTAGTTTGTAATTAATAACTTATTAATAGACCCTTAATAAGGTAACTTCTAATTATCGACTTGATGTTAATTATATTACTAACCTTAATAAGAGAATCTTAATCATTTCAATGTTACTTATCATATTACGAAACTTTTATCAATCATCTTAATAAAGGTCCTTCAACAAAATTTTTTCAACAAAGTATCTTAATAAAAGACTTTTAAAGTTGATCAACTTAATCAAAATCTCTTAATATTGTTCATACCTTTTAATATTAATCACCTTAATCAGGGTATCTTAATATTGTGCATACCTTTTAATTTTAATTACCTTAATCTTAGTTTCTTAATGATGATCAACTTAATAAGGACCTTTTAATGTTAATCACCTTAATAATAATTCTTAAACGTTGATTGTCTTAGTGGGAGCCCTTTAAGGTTGATCAAGTTTATAAACCCTTTTGATATTGATTAAACTAATAAGAGTAGCTCAATATTAATCATCTTAATAAGAGTGTCTTAATGTTGATCAAGTTTATAAAACCTTTTGATATTGATCAAGCTAATAAGAGTATCTTAATGTTAATCATCGTAATAAGAGCATCTTAATGTTGATCAACTTAACAAGAGCCCTTTAATGTTAATCAACTTAATATTAATCATCTTAATAAGAGCATCTTAATGTTGATCAACTTAATAAAAGCATCTTAATGTTGATCAACTTAATAAGAGCATCTTAATGTTGGTCGTCTTAATAAGGGTGTATTATTAATAATGATTTAAATAAGATTATTTTAAGGTTAATCATTTTATTAAGAGTCTTCAAATGTTGATCATCTTAATAAAAAGAATTTTATTAAGATGATCAATATTAAGAGACTCATAGTAAGGCTATTAATATTTAAAGATTCTTAATAAGATGATTAACCTTAAGATAATCAGTGTCAAAGGGTTTTTATTAAGATGATCAATATCAAAAGATTCTTATTATTGATCAATAATAATTTGATCAACATTAAAAGGTCCTTATTAGAATAATCATCATCAAAAGGCACTTATTAAGATGACCAACACATTAAAAACTATTGAGATTAAAATAATCTTATAATAATGATTATTAATAAGAGTCACTTATTAAGATGATTAACATTTAAAGAATCTTATTAAGATGATTATTATTAATAGACTATCATTAAGATTTTCTTAATAAAGTAATCAACATTAAGAGACTCTTATTAGAATGATCAACATGAAGAAGTTTTTATTAAAATTATCAATATTAATATTAAAGAGATCTTATTAAGATGACTAATATTAAGTTGATTAACATTAAAGGGATCGTATTAAGATGACTAATATTAAGTTGATTAACATTAAAGGAATAGTATTAAGATATCCTTATTAAAATAATTAACATTAAAAAGACCATTATTATGATATTTTAATAAGATGTTAAACATTAGAGACTCTTATTAAGATAACTACCATTTAAAAAAACTCTTATTAAAAAATTTTTAACAAGATTAAAAGACCCTCATTAAGATGATCAACATTTAAAAAAAAAAGACTCTTATTAAGATGATCAACATTTAAAAACTCTTATCAAGATAATCTATTATTAAGAGATTCTTATTAAAATGTTTAATATTAATGGACTCTTATTAAGATGGTTGACATTTAAAAGAATATTATTAAAAAATTTTTAATAATATTCTCAGTATTAAAATAGTTTGATTAAGATGATTAATAATAAGATACTCTTATTAAGATGATTAATATTAGGAGTCTTTTAATAAGATGATCGAGATTGAGAGACTCATATTAAAGTGATCAAGATGATTAATATTAAGAGTCTCTTACTAAGATGATCAAGATTGAGAGACTCATATTAGAGTGATCAATATGAGTAATATTAACAGGCTCTTAATAAGATAATTAATATTAAAAAACTCTTAATAAGATAATTAATATTAAGAGGTTCATCTTAAGATGATTGATATTTAGAGACTCATCTTAAGATTATCAATATCAAAAGACTCATATTAAGATAATAAATATTAAGAGGCTCTTATTGAGAAACTCTTATTAAGATGATCATATCAAAATAAGTTTATCAACATTAAAAGACCCTTATTAAGATGATTAATATTAAGAGGACCTTATTGAGATGAATAATATCAAAATACTTTTATTAAGTTGATCAATATTAAAAGACTCTTATTAAGATGATTAATATTAACAAAACTCTTATTAGATTAATATTAAGAAACTCTTATTAGATTAATCAATATTAAGAGACCCTTATTACGATGTTCAATAACAAAAGACTATTATTAAATTAATCAACATCAAGATGATTAATATCAAAAGACTATTATTAAATTAATCAACATTAAGATGATTAATATCAAAAGACTATTATTAAGTTGATCAACCTTAAAAGGCTCCTATTAGGATAATCAACATTTTTTTTAATCCTTATTAAGTTGATCGACATTAAGAATCTTTTATTAAGATGATTTTAATAAGGATTACTTATTAAGATGATTCTTAATAAGAATAACTTATTAAAATAATTAACATTAAGATAATTTTATTAAGATATTCTTATTAAGATGATTATTAATAAGATTTACTTAGTAAGGGGTCAATATTAAAAGAATCTTATTAAGGGGTAATATTAAGAGGCTCTTATTAAGATGATTAATATTAAGAGACTCTCATTAACATTTAAAGACCCTTAGTAAGAGAATATTAACAAAGTAATCAACATTAAGAGATTCATTATTAGAATAATCAATATTAAGAGACTTTTATTAAATTGATCAATATTAACATTTAAAGACCCTTAGTAAGAGAATCTTAATAAAGTAATCAAAATTAAGAAACCCCTATTAGAATGAACAATATTAATAGACCTTTATTAAAATGAATAATATTAACATTAAAGGGCTCTAATTAAGATGATTAATATTAAGAAACTCGTATTGAGGTAATCAACATTCAAACATTCTTATTAAGAAACTCGTATTGAGGTAATCAACATTCAAACATTCTTATTAAGAAACTCGTATTGAGGTAATCAACATTCAAACATTCTTATTAAGATAATTAACATTAAAAAATACCCTTGTTGAAGATCTTTAATGTGATGGTTAACATTTAAAATGAC
>Ga0272448_1007910_pt1 | contig 11171 bp, 9 predicted proteins | sample YNPCB0191_FD_202220 | JGI IMG/M metagenome (GOLD analysis project Ga0272448, IMG submission 202220) | Hot spring sediment microbial communities from Yellowstone National Park, WY, United States - YNP-CB-019-1 | ecosystem: Environmental > Aquatic > Thermal springs > Hot (42-90C) > Sediment... | reverse complement strand
GATATCAGGCTGATGCACCGTCGAAGCAGCCTGGGGTTCGTTGCCCTACCAATAAACAACTAAAGAATACGATAAGGGGTCTTGACACGACACCTCCATATCAGGGGAGGATCTCTGCATCCTCCCGATCAACCCTCGCGTCCCAATGTATTTTCCGGGAGAGAAAAGCTCCGCCCGCCCCTCCAAAAAGCCCCATGCCCAATGACAGAAAATACGACCTTTCAGAATCGGTGTTAGCGGCGGGGACTGTCCCATTTTTCGCAGAGCTGGCGCAGCGAAAATAGCGGACTGTCACCAAAGCGCTTGAGGAAAGTTAAATACGTTAGAAACAACCCCATAAGAAAAAGTTGGTCGATTATCCAAACGACTGGTTCTTTCTAAGACGTATTCACACTTTGTACTGGCAAAGGCGTTTTCCTTGATCTCACGTGAGACTCCCAGGCAACGTTCGTTTTTCGGATCGGACGGAGCCTTCCGCTTCCAGTCCTGCTCGATAATCTGTACTTTTCCTAACGGTAATGCCGGAGATATCAAGCAAAATTAATCGTGAGAGCGAGAATCTCCTGCTTTTCGGATACAAACCGTTTCCGGGAGCATGTGGAAATGCTCCCCTACTTATCTACCGACAGATTGTCTTGACACCGTGCACTAATACTCGACCAATCAAATTTCGTGTGTTGTCTCATGGTTCAGACCCCTTCACTACACATGACAGCGTTCTTGGTCAAGTTTAGCATCCGCCGTCATTCCAGGACTATAACTGCTAGTCAGATAACCCCCGACCAGACACTGCTAAGGTGATCCGCGTTTCAGATTATCATCAGCAGTGTGTTGGAAGCCCTGACAGGGGCGAAATATATCCCTGATATGCGGCATAGAAAACCGGCTATCGAAAAATCAGGGCAAGAACACCGGTTGCCATTTAGTCTGTTTATCCACATTTAATCGAAATATCTTTGAGATTAGCTTGCGTTCCCGACCCCCCGAATTCGGCTTGAACCAGAGCTCAAACCGAGCTGGAAACCGTTTATCCTCCGCCTCATATATGTCAACCAGCGTATTGTAGAAGAACGTTTCTTTGGGATTCTTCGACCAACCCGTGTATTCAATCGATGACCTTTGCACGTCATCGGCAGACAGTTGGATGTTATTGAGCGCCGAAAAGACCTTCGCGTACACATACCCAGGCTCACCGGGATTAACATAGGCGTAGATATTGTAGTCTTCTGCCATATTCTCGTGTGCCAGTTGAAGTTCGGGCCTTCCGATTCGTACAGATTCGGAAGGCATGAGTTGTTTGTCAAATCCTGAGTTCCTTGCCGCGGATGATTTCAATACAGCATCCAATTCCTTTTCGACAGCCGACAAAGCAGCAGCAGTGAACGGATATGGTGATTGAGCTGATTCTGCCATGATCTCTGTCGACCCACCCGGAGAAGTGACGATGAGGGTGGATTGATTTTTCTCGTTGCGCCTAACGACGTTGAGTTTTGTTGTACCGCTGTTCTCATGTACTAAGACACCGCGGTATTTCACTTCCTTGTTGGAAAACGGGTAGTCTACTGGGCCGTCCGGGCTTATGGCAATACGCCACTGATTTATAGCATTGTTATCGGGGACAGGGAAGGGGTCGTTGTGATAGTATCCGTTGAGGGTAGAACTCCAGCGGCCATTTTGTACAAACCTGCGGTATGCAACAAGTTGGTCGCCATCCTGTGTTAGCCGCCATTTCGCACTGGTGGCTAAGTGGCGCAGTAGTATTTGCCGGTTCGGGCCGGAAAACTCGTTGAGCGCTTTTATGTTCACGTTTACGGTGTTTCTACTGCTTGTCGTGTCAAAGGCTTCCTGAAGTTTGGAGCCTTCGTCGTCATTGGCACTTGTGTCACCTGCGTCAGGATCCAGGGTATCGCAAATCATGGAGTCCTTCAAAACAGGTATCTGCACTTGTCTTCCAGACCCACGCAAAAACAGCAATTTTGAATCATAGTGATCTTCATCCATGACAAATCTTCCGATTTCCTGCTGCATACCCTGGCGGATTGGTTCATGACTATGCCCTTGCACGTCAAAGTACCATTCGGAGCCAAGGCCATCTATCAGCTTGATGACAGGGCCTGACTTCGTATGTAGCAGAGACAAGTCAAATGTCTCAGCTTGTGAGCCGTCTGAGTATAATAATTGTTTATGTGTTTTATGCCCTTTCCCGTAAATTTCGATCTCCCATACTGTATTGTTGCCAACAAAACCATCGTTCGGCTTTTCTCTGAGGATGATACTGCCGATTTCCCCAGGGAGATCAGCTTTTGCCTGAGTCCAAGTAGGCTGCAGGGGATAAAATAGGATAAATGCCAACGTACATAAGCTTGCGAAACACATGCCGACTAGTGCTATGACTGCGACACGTATCCGTTTGCCTAAGCGTATCTGGAATATAAAGGCCCATATCAGATAGCCTATTATCACCGGAGGCATATACTGAATCACATAGATTAAGCTCTGGGTTATATCTGTTATCGATACCACTGCCGCATAACAGATGATGAACAGAAATGGAAGAGCGACCGGTAACCAGAAATTAAACCACGAACTTCGAATAAGGTTTTTCATAGAAAGATTCCTTTCACATCCGCTCAAGCATCAATTCGTTTGTGGTTTGGTCTCCTGACCGGAAAGTTTCTTATCCCAGTTCACTCGTCCGGTCATCTGCATCAACAGGGCTAATGTGAGTATCGCGCCTATGGTAATCGTCAAGCCGGTATACCCTTCGAAGAAGAAGGCATAAGTGAAAAGAACGAGAAAAACCACCTGCCACAAGCCCGCCTGGAACACGGCGAACTTCCAGCCGGTGACCAATTTAAGGTAACTAACCACCAGTAGGACGGATACTACCGAAGATATCAGAAACGCGTAAAACGGCAGCACATGATCTACCAGGTATGAGAAGAGCAGATGGAAGGCAAAGAATGCGGCTGCCAGAAGCATATAGTGCATCGGATGCAGGCGTATTCCATGGATGGATCCCAGGATGAGCAGCACGGCAAAGAAAAAGAGAAGTGATACGGGAGCAAAGTAACTGATCTTTGCCGCAAATGGCCCTGGATTGAGCTTGTGCGGCATGGATATGCCGATATTGGAGCCGGAAACCAGACTGCCGTATTTCCATATAAGTTTCTCTCCATCTGTCTGCGAGGATTTATCGGTAGGGGAAATACATCCGGCGGGAAAATCGATGCCGGTGCAGTTTGTGGTGATGATCCCTTCAAAATCTTTGACATTCGTTACGCTGTTATCCGCACCGAATTTGTACCGCCATTCATCTAAGCCTTGTGATCCATAGCCCATACTCATCGTTGCTGTCTGCCCTGGGTCGAGGGTGATTGATGAAGTTACCCCTTGAGACAAATCGCCGTTTGGCTCGACCGATTTGCCGTTTACTAGAATACTGACGTTATCGTAAGCGCTCGATTGTCCAGGGAATGCAAATGCTATTTTAAACTCGTGCTTTTCTTGAAACGTATTGCGAATAGTGTAATTGCCGTCAAAGCGAATTTTGTATGTGCTGTACCAGAGCAGGCCTTTTCTTCTGGGGGTGTAGTTTATATCCGCCTTGATTTTGCTGCTTGCAAGATTGAAGATGGTTTCTTCACTTTGCTCACCCCACTTGGGTGTTTTTGTCCGCTTGATTAGCTTGACCACAGGCGCAGGTTGAATCTGCGGCTGTCCCCAAAGTTGCTGTACACCGTTCCCCTGGGACGCATCAGTACTACTATCGCTGCCCGACAATTTGGAGTAAGTGTCATTACTTCTCGCATAATTTGCAGTGCCGAGGATCATCCATGCAATCGATGTTACGATAAAAATGAATATCACCGCTAATAATCTTTTTACGCTCATTTCCGTTCTCCTCTTATGGTTTAGTAGAAATCAACCGGTTAAACTGCACCGCTAACCGCCCGCTGACTTGAGTATCTCCCCAAGTGCGGTTACATACTTGGCAAATGCTTCCCGACCGGCAGGCGTGATCCGATAAGTGGTTCTCGGTTTCTTTCCTACAAAGTCTTTCGTACACTCCACATATCCGCTCTTTTCCAGAATAGATGAATGGATAGAGATATTGCCGTCGGTCAATCCCAAAGTGTTCTTGATAGTAAGAAATTCCGATTCGCCTACCGCGGCTAAATGAGACATTATCAGCAGGCGAGTCTTTTGGTGAATTGTAGAGTCTAAATCGTCGGTAAACACATTCTCACCGCCCATACTTGCGAAGGATGAAGATGCCGAAAAGGATATGATACAGTCCGAAGCTCAAAGCAATGAGAAACATACAGGAAGTCCAGTTGGTGACTACGAACAGCCCAATGATCCCCGTGATCAACTGAGCGAGTCCGAATGTCCGAACCTCCGGCACGCTGAAGGCTCCTGCGGCATAATCGGCGACTCCATAACAGAGTGTCCAGTAGACAGGGATAGTGTTCCAGTCTTTCGTGACAATTCCTTTGATCGAAAGCGCCAGCGCCAGGGCAATTCCCGGAAGCACCGACTTGATTACCATGATGGATGCGGGATTTAGCAGTTTATCGCCGTTGTTCTTTGCTTTTCGACTTGCGAAGAGGAAATCCTGAGTTACGGCAGCGATGAAGACGATACCCCATATCACCATGTAAGTAATCGGGTCATTTCCCCATTTTTGGTCTCCTGCAATCCAGAGACTTACTCCGCATCCGCACAACGCCAGCAAACCGGCGATGATCCCCGAAAATCCGGAAAAATTGGTATATCTTGTGGACCGTTCCATTATCTCCCGAATGGTTTTGATGTTCGCTTCAGCCTGAAAATTATCCATATCTCCTCCCATTCACTTTATATCATAAAGTACTTTACCACATATACGGCGAATTATCAACAATAGTTCCGAATTTTATTTCTTTTCGCCGCTGAGTTGGTTGCCGAGGAAACAGTTTGGGATCGGTGTTAGCGGCAGGGACTGTCACCAATGCTGAACTGTTACTTGCTGGGATCTTTAGTTTTGACTTCCCATGCAATGGGTAATTATTCTCAGTCCTCTTTATCGGCAATACCCTATACCCAAACCACCTCTACAAAAGGACGACAAATGGACAATCGTACTTTCTCGGTTATCATTGGTTGTGAGCACAGCCCGGTATCGCTTCGTTCCACACTTTTGGCGCTTGAAGAGAATAACGCGGAAGTTATCGTTGTAGATACGGTCGGACAAGTTGAACGAAAAAACGTCGTGGCCGAAGCCGCAGGGTGGGGGATGGAAGTGTGGTACCTTCACGTGCCACATTCGGACAAGGCCGGCGCTTGGAATGCTGCTTCGAAAAATGCCTCGGGTACGATTCTGGCGTTTGTAGACGATGACTGCATACCTCTTCCGGGTTGGCTTCAAGCATTGGAAGACACTTTTGCGGAAGGAAATATCGGCGCGGTCGGTGGCCCTGATCAAGTGCCGGATAATGCACCCTTATTCGAGCAATGCCTGGAATCCGTGCTGACGTCATTTATCGGAACGGTCGGTATGCGCTCCGGAAAGCAGATCGCCTCATACTACCCGAGACCCTGGAACATGGCTGTCGATAAAAAGGCATTCGTTTCTGCAGGTGGATTCGACCAAACTATGCCGCAAGCCCCTGAGCTCCCGATGCTCCGAAAAATCGAGGCGCAGGGGTATGAAATCCGATATCAGCCGCAAGCAGTTGTCTGGCATCACAGAGAAACAAATTTGTTGCGTTTTATGCGCAGAGATTTTCGATTGAGTATGGAGCGTGGAAAGAAAAAGTCTCAACCTGGCCTCGACAAGATCTATGGGGCGGTCTGTCTTGGGCTGCTTGCAGCAGGGATAGCATCCAGTCGACGTTCGAATTCTCGATATGTATCGGCTGTGGCGAAGAGTTATGCGGCTCTTCTAGGGGCATCCGGAATCCAGGCGGCGGCTCGACAAAAATCTCCGGCATTGGCCGCTCTTGTTCCTCCTCTGATGCTGGCACATCACACGGCTCATATCGGTGGATACATGTGTGGGAAAGTAGTTGGAATACTGGAAAGCAAGCGAAGCAAGATATAAGTAACGGCAAGACACAAAATAGATGAGGGAAAAAGATGAACACTGCACAAAAAGTCCAGGGGTTTGCAAGAGCTATGGTCAATCGCAAGCTGGAGTTCAAGTTCGATGGAATGCCGTTTCGCATCGAAAACGTTTCCAACAAGAAGCTGTCCAACCTGATGCGTTCGACATGGAACTGCTCGTTACCTCGACCGAAACCCCCTCAATATCCGATTCAACTGCAGATCGAACCTTCATCAGCCTGTATGCTTAAGTGCCCTTTGTGTCCTGCAGCCGACGCAAAGAGTATTCCCAGCAGACTTTTGCCGTTGGACAAGTTTCGTTCGATTATGGACGAGGTAGGGGATTATGCTACCATCGCAGTATTGTGGATGTGGGGCGAACCGCTGATGAATCCGCATTTTGCCGATATGGTGGCGTACGCAAAGAAAAAGAATCTTGCAACTGTAACGAGTACCAACGGACACGCCATACAATCGACGGAAGATGCTGAAAAGATCGTTGCATCGGGGTTGGACGTGCTGGTAGTAGCTTTGGATGGCGTGGATCAGGAAACGTATTCATCGTATCGCGTTGGAGGGGATATCCAGAAAGTTTTGCGTTCTTTAGAGTTGGTTCGCCAGGCAAAAGAGTCCCTTGGAAGTATCAAGCCGCTCGTAAATGTCAGGACGGTCGTGAGCAGGCAGAATGAAAGCCAGTTGGAAGAAATCGAAGAAATCGCGCGCCAGTACGGAGCCGATATGGTGGCTCGAAAATCCATGGCGGTATGCGACCTCTCCGGCCCCGAATCCGGAGAAAGTTTTGCGCCTAGCAATCCTAAGTATGTTCGCGGTGCCCTTCAAAATGGGAATGTAGTGCGTAAGAGTGTGGAAGGGTTGAATTGTCGGCGGCCTTGGACTCGTATGACGGTAAATGCGTCGGGAACTGTGATTCCATGTGAATTCGACTTTCACGAGGCAAACGCTTTTGGGAAAGAAGGCTCTGCATTGGACGCGTGGCGGAGCGATAAAGCGGAATCATTTCGCCGTGGTTTCCTCGAACGAAAGTCGGACTATTCATTCTGCAGGAACTGCACGTACAAGGACGGAAGGAGCTTCCAGTGCACAGTGGAGGCGAAGCGTCTAAAGGGCTGAACTTGGCAGCCTGCGGGCGTTTACCCACCATATCGGTAGTAGTAGCATTCAGAGACTCTGAATGCTGCGTGCTCGATTGCCTGGATTCCATACTCCGGATGGATTATCCACACGATCATTTAGAAATCATCGCAGTGGACGATCAAAGCAGCGATGCTCTCGCTGCCGAAATACACAAGTCTTATCCGAATGTTCGCTTGCTTCGCAGCAAATCACCGAAAGGCTGTAATTCAGCAAAACGGGATGGCGCATTAGCATCTACCGGGGATATAGTAGCTTGTACAGATGCGGACTGCCTGGTTGGGGAATCCTGGGGAAGAACAATCGCCAAGAACCTGACGGATGGTGCTGATGCAGTCACCGGTCCTGTCAGACACCCGAAAACACTTCTTCGTGAGCTTGTAGGTATCGCCGATTTTCCGGATTATCAGGATAACCGGCATAGGAGTGCAAACGCGTATGTCGGCTGCAACTACGCAATAAACCGTTCTCTCCTCCACACTTTTCAATTTCGGGACTATGAGATCCTGTTCGGCGGGGATCGCCTGGATTCATGGCAATTGTATTCATCAGGACATAAGATAGCCTATGATCCTGATATGGTTGTGCAGCATTATCCTCAAGTTGACTTTGCCAATATGCTTGAACGCCGCTTGAGATATGGCATGAAAGCGTTGGAAATGAGGAAGATAGATCCGACACTCCCCGGCGGTCGGTTGATCGGATTGGGGTATATGGCGGTTCCCGCGTATCTCGCTTACAAGATGATTAAGGATGGGCTGACTGTATTCGGGATGTTGAGGCAGGGGCACGTCCATCCGGCACATATCCCGTTGGTGTTGCCGATGTTGTTTCTCTTCAGACTGCTGGACTCTGTAGGGATAGTTTCGGCTCAGCGCGGTTTGCGGAGGAAAAGTCGATGAAGCCGGGAGTATATTAACTACCATCCAGGCCGAGGATGGACGGAGGCATGTGCTCATCCCCGGCCCGAATTGGTAACATATATCTCAGTCCTGATTCGTTATCCTTGTTGCCGGTCAGGCTGAGTCGGATATGTCGATGATGTGCGCGGGGAGAGTCGATCTCACCCCGCTGACGGCTGACAGAGCGTAAATCTGTGCTTTAGCAGATAACTTTACTATTGGTATATTACACAGCAACCGCAGAATACCTTCGATCATAGAAATATTTCTTTCATAATTTACAATTTTCTTGCACCCAGGTAAATTTACCAGCCATATGTAAGAAAAATCACCAACTTCAGAAGCGCCGGATACCGTTGTTCCGGCAAAGTAGACTGGAAGTATTTCGTGGGGAAGGTCTTCGAACTTTGAACTTTGAACGATTCTGCACCGATGGCTCGACGTTGAGCGTTGGACGTTGAATGTTGGAAGTTAAGACACGAATCTAACTGATTATATGTCGACCTGGTATGAAGTACCTTGGCTGTCCACCAGTCCTGAAAGGACGATACATGTTAGCCGGGGGTAAGCGAAGCGCAACCCCCGGTGATAATCCACAACAATCCTCAAGCCCTGACAGGGCGACACCCATCGAAACCTCACCGACCAGTCACCTTGATCCGAAAACATTGTCCATCGAAATATCAGCATCGTCACCAGGTTATGATCGGCGGTAAGTTTTTTTGACAACTCTCACGGGTACTCAAATGACGGATATTACGCTCATTCCGGCATCGGAGTACCAGCATGTGGCATATGTCACTTCCATTTTGGCAATTCATCATCAGGGGATCGATAATCTACATCTTTGTCCTTTTTCTGATACGCATATCTGGAAAGAGAGAGATCGGGCAGATGGGGGCAGGGGAGTTTGTTGCCATACTTCTGGTCAGCAATGCTGTCCAAAACGCGATGAACGGCGGTGACAACTCCATAACGGCCGGATTGATACTTTCCACGGTTATAATAGGCCTTAGCACGCTGTTCGCCTATCTTGCACTCCAATCACGAGTTTTAGACCATTTGATCAAAGGTCAGCCCACCACGTTGATTAGAGATGGGAGAATCATCGCCCGAAATGCCAGAAGAGAATTCATCAGTCAATCCGAAATTCAAAGTGCTCTTGAGGCACAAGGGGTCGATGACATCAAGCAGGTCAAATTGGCTATTCTGGAAAGTGACGGCAAGATAGTAGTAAGAGAGAAGAAGCAGGGCTGATACATTATGCGCATGCGTGCCGACGTTCGAAGATACCTGTTTGAAAGCAAGTTGAATTGGCTGCTAGTCTTCATACCCGTGAGTCTTGCCTTCAGTCGAATGTCCATCGACAAGGTTTGGCTATTTATTACATCCGCCCTTGCCATCATTCCATTGGCGGGATTGGTTTCTTCAGCTACTGAACAACTGTCCCGACGAGCCGGCCCTGGAACCAGCGGATTGATCAATGCTTCCTTTGGAAATATACCGGAGTTGATAATCGGGCTTTTTGCCTTGAAAGCGGGTCTGATCGGAGTAGTAAAGGCATCGATCAGTGGAAGCGTTCTCAGCAATCTCCTCTTTGCACTTGGCGCCAGCATGTTTCTAGGAGGGATCAATAGAGACAAGCAGACCTTTATGCGGTCGACATCGGGGCAAGGGGCGGCTCTGCTCTTTCTCGCGGTGATCGCGCTTATCATGCCCGCGGTGTTCGATCTTTCGGTATTTGGAACATTCAGGGGCGGAATAGAAGTTGAAGATTTGAGCGTGATTGTCGCAGGGGTCTTGTTGGCAATATACGTAGCCAATTTAATCTTTGCGTTGACAAAGGGATACTCTCCGACGTGTGCCAACATTGAAAGCGACCAACCGGAGATTAGTATTGTATCGACGCTTATCATATTGGGAGCGGTCACGGTTCTGGCGGCGTTCGAGTCGGGCTTGATGGTAAACAGCATTTCAGCGGCAACGAAAGCCCTCGGCATGACGGAGTTTTTTGTCGGCATAATCATCGTGCCTATCGTTGGGAATGCAGCAGAGCAATTTACCGCAATCAGCATGGCGATGAAAAACCGCATGGATCTTGCCGTTTCGATTGCGATAGGGGGGAGCATACAAGTGGCACTCTTGCTGGTTCCAATACTGGTGTTTGCTTCAATCTTTCTCGGTCATCCGCTCTCGCTCGTGTTCAATCCGTTCGAGATTGCAGGATTGGCTTTATCCATAATTATTGTATCTATCGTATCGCTTGATGGCGAGTCAAATTGGCTGGAAGGACTGGAATTGATTGCCGTTTACGCGGTACTCGGCATCGTCTTTTTCTTCGTACCGGCGAAATAAGAAAGAGTTAGGGAAACAAAGCACATGGCCGGTCAATGTTGAATGACCGGCTGTGTTTATCAGCTTCTACAATTGTCTTTGATAATAGTAGTTGCCGAACTTTTTGACTCAGGACATTCGCCGGTTCCATATCAAATCAGCGCTCGGAGGCAGCAGGAAGTCTGCTTGCAGGGCTTGACGAGATGTTCACGGTGAACAAGCTGGGACTTCCAAAAAGAGTATGCTGTGGGCTTACCACGACCAATATCATAGAAAGCTCGCTCTCCAGGATAAAGATCTGGCAGGATGTCTCAATGGTCAAGAGATAGGCAGCAAGTGAGTTACTTGAAACTGAAAAGGCTTCCCCAAGATAATGGGATTCAGGAACATGTGGATGCTTGACGCCGCACTCAAAGATGAAGTTGACTATACCGAAAAGGTAGCATAGAATAGGGGCAAGTCATCGGCAACTTTCCACTACTGCTTGGTCGAGGACCGGACAGGTCGGTTTTGAGTAGGGGAGCATTTCCACATGCTCCCGGAAATTACATTGGGACACGAGGGTTGACCGGGAGGATGCAGAGATCCTCCCCTGATATGGAGGTGTCGTGTCAAGACCCCTTATCGTATTCTTTAGTTGTTTATTGGTAGGGCAACGAACCCCAGGCTGCTTCGACGGTGCATCAGCCTGATATC
>Ga0272448_1007907_pt1 | contig 11175 bp, 7 predicted proteins | sample YNPCB0191_FD_202220 | JGI IMG/M metagenome (GOLD analysis project Ga0272448, IMG submission 202220) | Hot spring sediment microbial communities from Yellowstone National Park, WY, United States - YNP-CB-019-1 | ecosystem: Environmental > Aquatic > Thermal springs > Hot (42-90C) > Sediment... | reverse complement strand
AACGTCCTCGACTACCTCACCGCCGCCGTGGAGGCGTCCCAACATGGCCAAACAGTTCCCTCGCTCCTTCTAACACCCCCCACTTCGCGGTAAACTATGGGCTGGAGAGTACCCCCTGAACGATTACAAAGCTTTTAATTGTTTGGGCCTGTCCATCAACTTCATGAATATTTTCTGGCCGATCTTTGAGCACAGTGGGACCGGGATTGGCGATGCTTACCTCTTCGTATCCACCCGATCCTCGCAGAACCTGTGCTTCTTCGATTTCTACAATGATGTGACAGACCAGTTGGACATTATTGCGCTGGGATTCATGGCCGCCCCCAACCTGTCAGAACAACTGCGGCAAGCATCGCACCGCCTCTTCAGCGAAGCAGAGTGCCAGATTGCTTACCAGGAGGCGGCACATCATGAAGAATTACGTCGGCGCATTGATCCGAAGAATTATCCGATGCGTAAGACAGATTCTGGTTATCTACAACGGCTGCATGTCTTTACGATTGCATGAGCAATGACTGTAGGTTACAGGACATACCCCACATCGCTTAACAAACCACCTTTATTTTTGCATAGCATCAATATGCCGGAATTGCTCCGGCGCAATGGCCTGCTCTGGCTGCCCCAGTCTATTGTATTTCAGATCAAGAGCGGCACCGGCGCTGCCTTGAAAATAGGTGATGGTGATGGCGTGCAACCCTTTTTCCAATGCGATCTGCCCGCTGCGGGCATAGGCGGGATGCGCGCCGTCGTTGTTGACCACGTCCTCGTTATCTACCTGGAGACGGCTGCCGTCGTCGCTGGTCAGTGTGAAGTGGTAGATGGCCGTGGCCGGCACGTCCAGGTACCCGTGGAAGCGGAGCGCGAAATTTTCCGCCCGCTTGCGCGGGGTGAGATCGATGGTCGTCGCCGTCGTGGTGGCGACCGGGGTCAACGCGGCGAAATCGGGCAGCCAATCCCAGGTGCCTTCATAGTAATCGACCGCCAGCCCCGGTAGCAGGTTGCCCCCTTCCGGGTGGACGAACGCGCGACGTGGGAGCAGCCTGGTGAAGGTTGCGCTGATGGGAAAACCGAGCGGGACATCCTTGCGAAAGGCGCGGGCCGTCACGGTGGTCGTGTCCTTCACCGCGAACGGTTTCCTGTAGACAGGTGATTTGCCCGTCGGCTCGGTGCCGTCCAGGGTATAGCGTATGGTCACCTTTTTCACGTTGTCACCCAGCGCCGGGCGCAGGCCGATAGTCACGTTGGCGGTATCAATAAAACCGCTCGAGCGCATCACCGGCGTGGTGGGCGCATTCTTCAGGGCAGCGACCAGGCTTTTCGCCGCTTCCCGGGCGACAATGGCATAACCTGCCGGGGTCAGGTGTATGCTGTCTTCAGTAAGGATGCCTTTCTCAACATTCTCCGGATTGTGCGCCTGCAGGTATGTGACAAAGGCCGTGCGCAGGTCGCACAGTTCCAGGTGGCATTCCTTCGCTAATGCGCGGCTGGTGTCGGCATAGACATCCAGGGCATGGTCGAATGCATTGCCGCCATTCACCTTCTCGCCGACGACGGTGGGGGTGGCGAGCACGACGACAATACCGCGCTGCTGCAGCGCGGTGATGATCGCGCGCAGACCGTTTGCGAAGCGATCTGTCGGCGTATCGGGACTCCCGTACGGTGCGCGGACGTCGTTGATACCGATGTAGATGAAGACGACGGTGGGCGCTTTCGCCAGCACATCATGCTCCAGCCGGGCCTGCAAATCGGGCACTCGATTCCCGCCGATGCCGGCGTTGATGACCGTGACCGCCGGATGACCGGCTTTGCTGAATGCACTGCGCAACATCCCCACATAGCCGGTGGGCCCGTCCCCACCCTGGGTGATCGAATCGCCAAAGCAGACCAGCCGATCACCGTCGTGGAAGGGGGTACCGGCGTCAGTCAGTACGGAGAGGTCGGGAACAACCTGTTGCCCCCAGGCTGCCAACCCCAAGTAAAAGCAGAGGCACAATAGCGCGGCATAACGCATGAGAGAGAGCTCCTGGCTTATTCGGATAACCGGGAATAACGGACTAATTATAGCACGATAACGCCGATTTAGTTTATAATGGGCCAGGACAGTTCTCATTTCGTCTCACCACAGAATTGCTCCAATATGAAGAGGGAAACATGTGTAATCGCCTATCACTATTGGTCTGCAGCGTTACCCTGTGCCTTTCGCTGCTGTTACTCCCGCTCCAAGTGCGTGCCGATGCTCCCGACGCCCAACCGAAGCTGCCCGGTACCATCACGGTGGATATCAGCCACACCGTCTCGATGACGCTGGCGCTGATCCCGGCCGGCACGTTCATGATGGGCAGCCCTGTCGATGAAAAGGGCCGCTCCGATGATGAAGGTCCCCAGCATGCGGTAACCATCAGCGAGCCGTTTTACCTGGGCGCCGTCGAGGTGACCCAGGCGCAATACGAAGAGGTGATGGGCAAGAATCCAAGCGAAATCAAGGGGGGCAATCTGCCCGTCGATCGGATCTCGTGGGACGATGCCAACACATTCTGCCGGAAACTTTCCAAGATGACCGGGAAAGAATTCGACTTGCCCACCGAGGCGCAATGGGAATATGCCTGCCGCGCGGGCACCACCACGCGGTTCAGCTTCGGGGAGAAGGACGAGGATCTGGGCAAGTTTGGCAACTTTTGCGACAAGTCCTGTCGGCGCGGCTTCACATTTCTCGCGGACCACGACTATGATGACGGGGCCGATACAGCAACCCCGGTGGGCTCATATAAACCTAACGCCTGGAGCCTTTATGACATGCATGGCAATGTGTGGGAGTGGTGCCAGGATTGGTATAGCAAGGATTCATACAGGAACGCCGCACAAAGTGATCCGATGGGGGTCCCGGCAGGCACCAGCCACGTCATTCGGGGCGGCAGTTGGTATGATAGCCCGAGCCGATATTGCCGCTCAGCATACCGCACAGGGCGCGGCCCAGGTTGTGCATATGCGGGAATCGGGATGCGTGTGGTCATGCGCCCGCCGCAACTGAAAACGCCGCGCCCCACCATCACCCTGGACCTGGGCAACAACGTACAAATGCGCTTTGCCCTCATCCCGGCCGGCACCTTCATGATGGGCATGGTGCCGGGTGATCCGACCCCCAGCCCGGAGAAAGACGATGTCCCTCAACATAAAGTGACGATCAGCCACCCATTCTATATGAGCGTATATGAGGTGACGCAGGAACAGTATCAGCAGATCATGGGAACCAATCCCAGCCAATTCAAAGGCGAGCATTACCCGGTGACGAATGTGTACTGGGCCGATTGCAGTAAATTCTGCACGCGCCTTTCACAGCAGACCGGCCTGCTCATCGCGCACATGCCCACGGAAGCGCAGTGGGAATATGCCTGCCGCGCGGGCACTACCACCCGCTACAGCTTCGGGGATAACGATGCGGATTTCTACAAATACGGTAACTACGCGGACAAATCCAATTCACAAGGCCTGGGATGGCAAGACCGGGATCATAACGATGGTTATGATCGGGCGGCGCCGGTGGGCAGTTATCTCCCGAACGCCTGGGGCCTGTATGACATGCACGGCAACGTGTGGGAATGGGTCGCGGATTGGTATGGCGTGGATTACTATGCGCACGCGCCAGAGGTCGACCCGCAAGGCCCGGAGGTTGGCACACCGCTGCATGGTGATGGCGCGGTCGGCCCGGACTCCACCGGGAAAGATACCTTTTATGCGCATGTCTATCGCGGTGGAAACTTCATGTCCAGCGCCCCATACTGCCGCTCCAGCCGGCGCGATTACGATCGGACGGATTATACGAATAACGACCGGGGATTCCGCGTGGCCCTGGAAATCGTAGCCATGCCGAAAGCGGAAGATGCTGCACGGTTGCGTGAAGCGACCAAACGCAAAGAACCGGAGGTCCGGTTGGCCGCGGTGACGGCACTGTATGAGGTAATGGGGGAAAAGAGCGCCGATGACCTGAAGGCTGCACTCGATGATCCCGCTGAGCCGGTGCGGTTGTGCGCAGCTCGTGGCCTCGCGGAACTGGGTGACCGCACCTGCCTGAAAGCGTTAGGCCAACTCTTATCCTCAGCGGATCTCGCCACGCGCACCAACGCGCACTTCGTGTTGATGGCGCTGACCGGCAAGCAATTCGATTTTGTCCCCTACGAAAAGGACGATACCCGCGCGGCAGCCGCCAGGGCATGGACGGACTGGATCGACAGGGAAGGGGCCGGTGCCAGATTGCATCATCCCCTGAGCTTCGACGTGAAAGGTTATCGCACCCTTGGCTGCCTCGCCGCTGAGATTGTTGAGTATGATGCCCTGGGCCGGCAGACGCTCAAGCTCCCCGTTGATGGAACACCCTGGGGCATCCAGCCACTCGACGATGGCGGCATACTGGTGGGCCTTTTCGGCGACCGCAAGGTGGTCGAGTTGAACCGAGATGGCAAGGTCACCTGGAAAACCGAAAACCTGCCCGGCGGCCCGATGCACATCCAGCGGCTGGACAACGGCAACACCCTGATTGCCTGCTCGGATGCGAAGCAGGTGATGGAAGTGGACAAGGCCGGCACGATCGTCTGGAAGGTGGATACTGCCGGGCGGGCGGTCGATGCCCGCCGGCTGAAGAATGGGCACACGTTGATCACGACTTGCCGCGAGAGCAACCGCGTGTATGAGATTGACAGGGATGGCAAGGAAGTTTGGAAGGCAGACAACCTTACAGACCCGCAGACGGCCCAGCGGCTGGAGAACGGCAACACCCTCATCGGGTGCACCAGTGAACGGAAAGTGGTTGAGATCGACCCCGACGGCAAAGTCATCTGGTCTGTGAAACTCCCCAATATGCCCATGGATGTCCAACGTCTCGCGAACGGCAATATCGTTGTGAGCGACGGGACGCAGGTTCTCGAACTCGACCACACCGGCCAGACCGTGTCGTCCATCTCGATGGAGAACGTCAGCAGGATCTTCCGCTACTGAATACACGAGAACGCCCCGGCCGATCTGGCCGGGGCGTCAATACCATGCGCAACACGCCGGTTTGCCAATACGGCTTGCTGGCGTCGCATATGGCATAGCTTTCCGCAGTACCTTGACAACGTACTATTGCCATCCTTGCCGCCGACCTACGTGATGGGAAATTCATGCTCATGCTCCCCTGGAAATACCCTTCTCGGCTTCTTGTACGGATGCATCGTTTGTTACCATAGTGCCGTGTAGCCGCATCCCTTTATGGGTGCGCGATTCTAGTGCCCGTTCCCGATAAGCTATTTCTCCGTACCTCACCGACATTCGGCGCATCCCTGATAATTGTGCGCCATTTTAGTGCCCGTGCTCAATGGGCTATTTCTCCACACCTTCCCTAGATTCGCGCACCCATAAAGGGATGCGGCTACGCGGGTGCAATACCGGCAGGTGCGGGGCCGGAGCGCGGCAAACATTTCCATCCAAGGCCGTGTGCTTCGGACCATGGGATGATTCTTACTCATGCTCATACTCAGCAATGGTGCGAAACGTCGGTTTTGAGCATGAGTAAGCGCATGAAATTCAGGCAATATTCAGTTGTCAGGGTACGCAGGCTTCAGTATGCCGGCAGCACCACTCTCCACCATTCCTCATCCGCGACAGGCGCATCATCCTCGATGCGAGGGTACAGGTCACCATACTTTTCCAGCAGTTCCCGGGCGACAAGGAGGGTATCTTCTGCCGGCACAATCTCCGGGTCGATACGGTGGATCCATTCCTCTTCCCAGGCGACGATCTCTGCTTTCCAAGCACTGGCATCGAAGGGATGCTCCGCGGTGAGGAGGGCGGCGAAGAAGCGGCGCCAGCGTTTGGCGTAATAGCCGGAGATCAAGCCGGCCCACTCTTTGAATGCGTAGTCCGGGCAGTCATCGGGTGTAACCCAGCGGGTGAGTTGGGTGCGGGCGTTGTACTCGTAGTAGCCCTGTGCCTCCGGCGTGGCGCCCCAACGGCGTGCAGCGGCGATCCAGCGAGAGAGATGATATTCGGTCCGGGTGGCTACCAGGCGGTCGATATCATACAATAATGCCAGCGCGCGGTCCGCGAGCGCCGCCAAGGTGTCATTGTCACCCTGCGCGTACGCCGCCTTGCACTGTGCCAACAGCAAAGTATAGCACTCGCCCAGGTATTGCTTCAGTGCGTCGACTACATCGCGCCGATACCCTTCGCCGGCGCCCAGTTGATCTGCTGCAGTCAACAGCAGGCGCACAGCCTTCGCCAGTTTCCAGGCATCCGGCCACGGGGCCACGCCGGCCTCCAGGCTGGGGCGTGGCAGGTAACTCACCTGGTGTCCGCGGAAACGCCCGCCATAAACCGTCTGCCGCAGGTAGCGCCAGGCCTCCAATACCTCCGGTGTGACCGCCCCGTAGCGCTGGCGGCAATAGGCGGGCACCCAGGCCTCCAGATCGATCAACGTCTCCTGCCACATGACATCGGTCATCAGTTCATAGAAAGCGGCATTCTGCTCAATCCCCTCGGGCGCCAACCCAATCCCGACCAGGCGGCCATGGTCGGGGTCATGCAAGGCCTCTACCGGCATCCGCGACGCGCAGGCGAGCTCTCCCCACATATACGTCCATTGGCCGAAATTCTGCACCTGGCTGTGAATCCACGGGCGACGGCGGAACTCGGCTTGCTTCCGCCAGGTCTCTACCATATCACAGCCCAGGTCGAGTAGCAGCATGCGGTCATCCGGCACATCCTGCAACAGCGCCTGGATTTCGGCTGTGCCCCAGAATGTATCCATGAACAGCCAGCCCTGCATCACCCAGACGCCTTCCGGGTCGCCGGCCTGAATGGATTGATACACGGCGCGGCCCGCCGCCCGCAATTCCTCCAACTTTGTCGCCTCCTGCACCGGCGGGGTCATCTCGTTGAAGGTGTCTGCCAGGTAGTAGTGGTCCACGCCATACTCCCGCTGGTACTCTGCGATAAACCGCTTGCCAATTTCGACGAAATGAGGATCCGCGGGGTGCAGGATAGTGGTGGGTGCGAAGCTGTTCCAGCCGCTGGAGTGCCAGGTGTGCGCCTGCGGGCAGACCCGGGTGAACGCCGGCGGCACAAAGCCGGCGAAGGCGGGCAGGATGGGCGTCATGTCCAGTTCGCGCATACGCTGCAGGATGCGGTGCTGCAGGGCGCGCTGATCCTCGATCCACTGCAGCGGCAGCGGGCCCGCGTAGCCGCCGATGTTGCCCATGCGCTGCCAGGGGAGAAAGGCCGGGCCGCTGTAGAACTCCGCGAGATCGAGATCGGTTAGTCCGAAGCTCTGCCACACACGCCGGCTGACTGCTTCCTGTCCCACCATGGCCAGCGGCATATTGATGCCATGCAGCGCGAGCCAATCCAGTTCTCGCTCCCAGCGTGCCCAATCCCACCAGGCCATGGTGTAGCCGAAGGTGCAGACATTATACATCTGCCGGAAGGTATACGGAGAGACCATGCGCGTGGCGGGATACTCCGGCAGGGAAGCCGGCAGCGGCAGGCGCGTCACATCCCACGTCACCTGCCCATCGCAGGCATGCCGCAGGTACCAGTACGCCCCACGGATCAGCGCCGTGGCGCTGGAACCGCCCACGCGCACCACACCCCCCTGCGCCTCAACGGTAAAACAATCACGCCCCTCAACCGCGGGAAGCCTGCTGAACGTAAAATCGTCCGCCCGCTCCCCCAACACTCGCTGCAATACTCCTCGCGCCGCCGCGACCATATCCGTCATGCTATTCCCCCGCGTGATAACAGCAACACACTCATCCAATACGCGAGCGCACCAACTCCACCCACTTGCGCAGACGGGGACGGTCGCCGTTAATGCGGTACACATCGCGATAGATGAATTCCAGGTGGCAGTCTTTCGCCGCGTCAAGCGTGGCATCCAGGTCCTGTTCGAGTGCCTCCCAATCCGGGGTGGCGCCGCTCATCGGGGACGGATTGGGTTTACGGGAGAAGATGTGGCGCTTCCCTAACAGCTCGGCGATTTGCGGCTTGTCACACCAGGGGGAGACGGAGACGCCGCGCACATGGGGGATGGCTTCACGGACCATGGCAAACCGATCGTGCACCGGTTCGCAGCACCCATAGTAGATGAGGCCAAAGAGGCCGGCGACTTCAGCCATATACGGGAGGAAGAACTCGCTGAACATCTCCGGGGAGTGCATGGTGGTTTCCTGCGATTCCATCCACGACCATAAATCGCGGAGGCGCGGCGTGCCGGCATACCCGGCTTGCGGTAAATCGGTGGTGTAGCCGCACGCGGAACCGTGGAAGGTCCAATCGTTATTCAGACCTAACAGCTCCTCCTGTTGCAACCAGGTGAAGTAGGCTTTGCGATCTTCGCGGAGATACGCCATCAGGCGATGAATTGCCTCCGGCTCGTCATACGGCCACATCAGCAGGTTGTCGTTGCCGATGAGCTTGTAGGCATCCTGGGTCAAGGCGGAATGGACGAAGCCTATGCCGGTGATGACCACCGGGAGAATATCGCCGAAGAGTTCATCGAGTCGGGCCGCCCAGCGCCGGGTCGCTTCGCGATCGACAGTCCAGGTGCGGGGCGTGAGGCGCTGCAGGTCATCGGGCGTGTGGATCGGGTGGGTGAAGGAATACCCATGTTGCTGGCCGGCGCTATCTTGCGCGTGCGTACTCTGAATTTCGACGCCGTAATTGGTACCGGAGACTTGCCAGGGAATCTTCCAGCACGGCTCGATAACGATATCGTCACCGACTTCCTCCGCATGACGAATCTGCCAGCGCATGAACTTCTCCACGCCGCGCAGGGCAGGATCCTGGCAGTGCAACTCCTCATCGACCACATAGTCTTCCAGCGATGTTGTTTCGAAAAACACCATGGGCCGTTCAGGACGCAGATCTTTGAGCGCCGTCCACTGGCGCTGGCGTGTAGCCATCTCCGGGAGATGCGCCAATTCCATCAAGCGACCGGCAAGCCGCCGCAACACGTCGCGCTCAGTTTGAAGCTCCGGAAATACCGTTACCATCGTTGCTCTCACTCTCTAGATGAATATTATCCAGGCATCTTCAGTTCCTGTTATTACTCGCTGAATCACCATATCTCCTCCTTCAGCGTCACCGAATGATCCATCTGCGATGGCAGGCACTGTCAACCGATCCTGCGTGATACAGACAAGCTGGTCCGTTTTGTGTATCATTGCGATATAGGGCAGGGAGTAACAAATGCGACAGACCATGACTTCACGCTCGCGTTTTCTCGCCGCCGTGCAAGGGAAGCCAACCGACCGCCCGGCCATCGGTTCCGTCACGTCGGTGGCGACGACCGAGGCGATGACCGCCAGCGGCGCGGCTTTCCCACTGGCGCATCATGATCCCGCCGTGATGGCGCAGTTAGCGGCGTATGCCGGAATTGATGCGGGCTTCGATGCGCTCTTTCCCCTCTTCAGCGTCGTCCACGAAGCCGCCGCACTGGGCGCCGAGGTTGATTGGGGCGATGAACGGTCGATGCCCGGCGTCACCCATCACCCCTGGCGCGAACCGGAGGACATCTGGATCCCGGACGATTTCGAACAGCGCGCGAGCATGCGGGTGCCCCTGGAAGCACTGCGCTTGTTGAAAGCAGAATATGGCGAACACTATGCCATTGTCGGGAAGACCTTCGGCCCCTGGTCGCTGAGCTTCCACCTCTTCGGCGTCGAAGAGATCCTGATGATGGTGCTGGACGACCCGGACAAACTCGCTGCCATCATGGAGCGCTTATGCCAGGTGACCGTGCGCTCTGCTGAAGCGCAAATCCGCGCCGGCGCTGATCTCCTTTGCCTGGGCGACCATTGTTCGCGGGACATGTGCTCCCCCCTCACCTATCGCGACTTTCTCCTCCCGCTGCATCGCCGGCTCGTGCAACAAATTACCTGTCCCCTGGTGCTGCATACCTGCGGCGACACGGCAGACCGTATCGAGGCCATCGCGGAAAGCGGCATCGGCTGTTTCCACTACGACACCCGCATCCCGGCGGCGGTAGCACGCCGGCTCGCGGGCGACCGCATGGCATTAATGGGCGGCATCAGCAACATCAATTCGCTGCTCCCCGCCGACGAAGCCGCCATCCGCGCCGATGTGCGCCAGGCACTCAATGCAGGCATCAACGTCATCGGCCCGGAATGCGCCATCCCATTGAGCACCCCACTCGCCTGCTTGCGCGCGATTCGGGAGGCAGTTGCCGCCGAGTTGGCCATAGGCTCGGCATGAGCGCGAGGCGCATCCGGCACCACGAACGTTATTTTCCGCTGTGCTGCGGTGCGTTTTGGCAGGTGCTTATCCTCCGATATAGCTCATCGCTTCCGCAGGCACCGGGTGCCGTTTGAGGCCGGCCAAGGCAAGTTTCTCCTGACCGATCTGTGCGCAGATCTCGGCCAGCCATTCGTCGAAATCCGGGCGAGGCATTGCCGAACGCAGGTCGATTCCGCCCGGCGCGCGCAGGCACGGCACTAACATGCCCCCGGCGGTCACTCGGAGGCGCGTGCAGGAGGCGCAAAACGGCTCACTCACCGGGCTGATAAATCCGATGATGCCCCCGTGGGGAAGCCGGTAGCGTCGCGAAGCGGCCGCACCATCCCCCGGCAACGGCTCCATCTCTCCGAGCATGGCCCGTGACTCCCGCGATGCCACGAAAAGTTGCTGCCATCGCACCACATTGTCCTGCAGAGGCATCAGTTCGATAAAACGGACTTCCAGCGGGAGGTGCCGGGTCAAATCAGCGAATGCAGGCAGCTCCATCTGATTGATGCCGCGCATGACCACGACGTTGAGGCAGACGTGCCAGCGTTGCCGACGGACTGCCACCTCGATCCCGCGCCGCACAGCCGGCAAGGCATCCTTCCCGGTGATCAATCGGTAGGTATCCGCCCGCAGGCTATCCAGGCTGATATTCACGCGGCGTATCCCCGCCGCTTCAAGTCCATCGGCCATGTCGGCCAGGAGGAGCCCATTGGTCGTTACGCCGATGGTGCTGATGCCGGGTATGCGGCTGATGCCGGCGATGATCGACGGCAGATCCTGATTCCCTCGTAAAAACCCCTATTTTTTCGTCTGATCGCCCTCCCGCCTGCTAGGCCGCAAGAACGGTATAGTAGGCGGGAGACACTAGATCGGGCGGCCTCCACGCAAATCTAACGCCAATTG
>Ga0272448_1007906_pt1 | contig 11176 bp, 7 predicted proteins | sample YNPCB0191_FD_202220 | JGI IMG/M metagenome (GOLD analysis project Ga0272448, IMG submission 202220) | Hot spring sediment microbial communities from Yellowstone National Park, WY, United States - YNP-CB-019-1 | ecosystem: Environmental > Aquatic > Thermal springs > Hot (42-90C) > Sediment... | reverse complement strand
CTTGCTCGTTTTCACCGAGTTTAAAGATACGCTGGACTACCTGGTGGAGCGGCTGAAGTCCTGGGGCCTTCGCGTCGGGTTCATCCACGGCGGGATGAAGCCGGGATCGCGCGACGACCGAGGAACCAGGCTGCACGCGGAGCAACAGTTCCGGGAGGGAGCGATCCAGGTGCTGGTGGCGACCGAGGCGGCCGGCGAGGGCATCAACCTCCAGGCTTGCAACATCCTCTTCAATTACGACATCCCATGGAATCCGAACCGCCTCGAGCAGCGCATGGGCCGCATCCACCGCTACGGCCAGCGCAAAAACTGCCTGATCTTCAACTTCGTCGCCGCCAACACCGTCGAAGGCCGGGTGCTCCAGCGGTTGCTGGAGAAGCTCCAGGAGATCCGGGACGCCCTCGACGACGATGCGGTCTTCAACGTTGTCGGGGAAATCCTGCATCCGGCCCACGTGGAACGGGTGCTGCGCGATTACTACGCCGGCCGTCTTGGAGATGCCGACCTGGAAGAACGGCTGCTCCGCGATGTGGACGAGCAGCAGTTCCGCGCCATCTGCCGGAACGCCCTGGAGGGGCTGGCCTCGAAGAAGCTCAACCTGGAAATGCTGATCGAGCGCCGGGCGCGCGCTCAGGAGCGGCGCGTCGTGCCCGAGACCATCGCGCGGTTCATACGAGAGGCCGCGGAATTCATACCGCTCAACCTCAAGACGTTTGCGCGCCTTCCCCACACCTTCGAGCCCGGAAGAACGCCGCCGGTGCTGCACCGCTACGAGAGCGATCCGGATTGGAAGTTGCCCGCCCTCGCGGCCAGGTACCCGCGCTGCTCGACCGACCGGGAGACGGCGGAGGCGAACAACCTGGAATGGGTCACGCCGGGACATCCCCTGTTCGAGGCGATCCGCCGCCATATATGCGACAAGGCGCTCCCTGTCATGGGAAAGGGCGCGAGCTTTCACTCGCTGCAGCACGAAGCACCGGCGCGCATCGATTTCTACCGGGCGCGTGTGGTCGACGGCCTGGGCCATGTGATTCACGAACGTTTGTTCGCCGTCGAGCTTTCCGAAGTCGGAGAACCGCGCCTGGTCGAACCGAGCGTGCTCGGGAACTTCACGCCGGCAGACCCCCCGAACGATCTGCCCGCCGCCGCTCTCCTTCCCGAGGCATCGGCCTGGCTCAACGAGCATGCCCTCGTGCCGTTCCTCGAGGAGACACGCAAGGATCGCCTGGCGGAGATCGAACGGGTCTCGGCGCATGTGGAACTATCGCTCACGGAGCTGCTGCAGCGCGCCGACGACGAGATCGGCAAGGCACGAATGGCGGTGGACCGGGGCGAGCAGGGCGCCGAAGGGCGGCTGGCGCAGGCGGAGGCGCGCCATGCCGAGTTATGCGAGCGGCGGGAACAGCGGCGCAGGGAGCTGGAGCAGCAGCGCGCGCTGTCCCTGCAGGCGGTCGAGCGGATCGCCGGCGTCCTGGTTCTGCCCCATCCCGAACGCGAGACGCCGGAGGTACGGCGGTTGCAGCCGAATCCGGACACCGAGGCCGCGGCCATGCGGCTCGTCATGGAATACGAGCGCGCCCAGGGCCGGAAGGTGTACGACGTCCACGATAAGAACCTGGGCTACGACCTTACCAGCCTGGATGTCAATTCGGGCGAGCTGCGCCTCATCGAGGTCAAAGGCCTGGCCGGCTCTACGGGCACGGTGCTGCTCACACCCAACGAGCGCCGTGTGGCCGAAGACCGCCGCGACTGCTACTGGCTGTATGTCGTTACAAACTGCGGCTCCGTGCCGCAGCTTCAGGAGCCGATCAAGGACCCCGCCCGCCTGGAGTGGCACGAGGTCACCCAGGTGGCCCACTATTACCTATCGGTGGACGCAATGACCCGCCCGATGCAGGTGCGTGAAGATTCGCCACCGTATGGAGGGCAGAACGTGTGACTCCCGCAAGAGTGCGGGAGATGATTCCGGCGGGTGAGTAACCGGAAGCGGTTCCAGGAAGAGAGAACCCAATGCGCCAGGCCAGGGGCGCTTTATGAGCTGTCGTCCGTGGAGATGGAAGGGCCCGAACCGGATATGGGCAAATCCATAACGAGGTCCAAACATCCAGATCGAGGAGCAGCGCATAATCCGAAGAACTGCAAACGATCAGGCAGGGTCGACTTCCCTATCTCCAAGGTTTCGAGGTAGGATGCGCGGGAAGAATCGCCGGCCTACGAAAGATATCGGGAGGCGACAAAAATGAGTGAAGTGAATCAGGCACTTCGGTTTTCCAGCCTCCAACTGCAGAACTGGAAGAATTTCGCCCACATCGACGTGGCGCTCCAAAAGCGGGTTTTCCTTGTCGGCCCGAATGCATCGGGCAAATCCAACTTTCTCGATGTGTTTCGGTTTCTCCGAGACATCTCTGCTCCGGGCGGCGGCTTTCAGGAGGCGGTTCGCCGGCGCGGAGGGGTGAGCGCCATCCGCTGCCTTGCTGCACGCCGTTATTCGGACATCGAAGTTCGGGTCGTCGTCGAAGCGGAACGCTCGGCAACCAAATGGGAATATGAACTGGCCTTCAATCAGGACAAGCAGCGCCGGCCGGTCATCCGCAAGGAAAAAGTCGTCAGCAATGGGAACGTCCTGCTCGACCGTCCGAACGACGACGACAGGCAGGATCCGGAACGTCTGACCCAGACATCCATCGAGCAGGTGAACGTCAACCGGCCGTTTCGGGAGCTCGTGTCATCCTTCGAATCGGTTCGATATCTGCATATCGTCCCGCAGTTGGTGCGCGAGCCTGACCGGTCCGTTGGCCGGACGAACGATCCATTTGGAGGTGATTTTCTCGAAACGATCGCCAAGTCTCAGGAAAAGACACGTGGTGCCCGCTTGCGGCGCATCCGCGAGGCGTTGCAGGTTGCGGTTCCCCAGCTTGCCGACATAGAGCTGTGGCGCGATGCTCGCGGCACCCCGCACCTGCGGGGAAAGTACGAGCATTGGCGGCCGCAGGGCGCCTGGCAGACTGAGGAGCAGTTTTCCGACGGAACCTTGCGCCTGATGGGTCTCTTATGGGTCACGATGGCAGGGGGAGGTCCGCTGCTCCTCGAGGAGCCGGAGCTTTCGCTCCATCCGGAAGTGGTGCGCTATATCCCTCAGATGTTTGCCCGCGTCCAGCGCCGTACCGGAAGGCAGATCATCTTGAGCACCCACTCGCCCGATTTGCTTCATGACGAGGGCATTGGAACCGACGAGGTTTTGTTGCTGTTACCGGGTTCGGAAGGCACTGACGTCAAACTTGCCGGCGATCTTGAGGATGTCCGCGACCTTATGGAGGGTGGGGCTACACTCGGCGACGTGGTGATCCCCAAGACCCGGCCCAGGAACCCGCACCAGCTCACTTTGATCGTGGATTCATGAGTACGGAAAACAGACCGATCATTTTTGCTGCAGTGGAAGGTATCGTAGACGAGGCGGTGGCCTGCCGACTCATCTCCCACGCAGGAGCCGTGCCGGGTGACGTTTACGGCAAAAAAGGCAAGTCTTTTCTGCGCCGCGGGATCAAAGGCTACAACAATTCGGCCAAGCGTGCCCTTTGGTTTGTGCTCGTGGACCTGGACCACGATGCCGACTGCGCGCCGCCGCTTTGCAGCGAATGGCTGCCGAACAAGGCTCCCGGGCTCTGCTTCCGGGTAGCGGTACGCGCGGTAGAAGCCTGGCTACTGGCTGACACTGAGAGGCTGGCAAAATTTCTGGGTGTCGCGCCCAGCAAAATGCCGGCTGACCCCGAGGCCCTCGACAACCCGAAGGCCGTCATGATCGACCTGGCACGCAGTTCTCGCCGGCGCGACATCCGGGAAGACATGGTGCCGCGGCCCGGCAGCGGCAGACGGGTTGGACCGGCATACGCGTCGCGGCTCATCGAATTTGCCTCCAAGCACTGGCGCCCGGATATCGCCGGCCCAGCACGCCCACAGCCTGAAGCGCGCCATTCGCTGTATCAAACAGATTACTGCGGCGAGGCTATGATCCCAAAGGAATGCAAGCGACTGGCAGAGGTGGACTTTCCGATTGCCGAGGTCAGCCGGCACGCGGCGCGGGAAAAGTCCATCAGGCACGGTCATCCGAGCACGTTGCACCTGTGGTGGGCGCGGCGGCCCCTGGCCTCCTGCCGGGCCGTGCTGCTCGGCCTGCTGTGGCCGGACCCGTGCGATCCGCTCTGCCCGGCCGAGTTCAAGGCGGCGGCGCGCGAGCGGCTGCGCGAGGTGGGCGGGTGCAATCCCGGGACGGCCGACGAGGACCTGCGCCGGGCACTGCTCAAGTTCATCGCCGATTTCGCGAATTGGGACCTTGCCGCCAACCGCACATATTTGGAGGTTGCCCGCGCTCTGGTCAAGGCGGCTTATCCAGAAGAACCACCGCTGGTGGTAGACCCGTTCGCGGGCGGCGGCTCGATCCCGCTCGAGGCCCTGCGTCTCGGGTGCGAGGCGTTCGCCAGCGACCTCAATCCCGTAGCCTGCCTCATCCTTAAGGTGATGCTGGAAGACATTCCACGACATGGGCTGGAGCTGGCTAAAGAGCTGCGCCGCGTCGGGGCGGAGATCAGGAAACAGGCCGAGGAGGAACTCGCCGATCTCTACCCCAGGGATCCCGATGGGGCCACGCCCATCGCCTATCTCTGGGCGCGGACGGTGCGCTGCGAGGCGCCCAACTGCGGGGCGGAAATCCCGCTCGTGCGCTCGTTCTGGCTGTGCAAGAAGCCGGATCGCAAGCGTGCGCTCCGCACGCGCGTGGAGCGCACGAAGGGCCGACCGCCGCGGGTGGAGTTCGAGATCTTCGAGCCGAAGAACGAAAAAGAAGTCGCCGCGGGCACGGTGACGCGCGCCAAAGCAACGTGCCTTGCCTGCGGGACGGTGCTGCCGCCCGAACGCGTGCGCGCCCAGCTCGCGCGGGAGCGCGGGGGCGCCGACGCGGTTTTCGATGAGAAGGGCCGGCGCGCCGGAGGCGCGCGGATGCTGGCCGTCGTGACGCTCACCCCCGGCGGGCAGGGGCGGCACTACCGGCTGCCCGCCGAGCGCGACTACGCGGCCGTTCGCAAGGCGCAGGAGCGCCTGGCAAAGCTGCTGGGAAAATGGGAGCGCAACGGGAAGCAGGGCCTGTGCCCGGTGCCGGATGAGCCGACGCCCACCGGCGGCGGCTCTGGGGCAGGCCGTGCGTTCAGCCTGCAGCGCTACGGCATGCTGCAATGGGGCGACCTCTTTACGGCGCGGCAGAAGCTGGCGCTGGTGACGCTGGCGCGGCTGGCGCGCGAGCGGCCGGGCGCGGACGGCGATGCGGTTCGGTCGGCCATAGCGGTGGTGGTGAACCGGTGCGCGGATCGGCTCAGCACGGTGTGCCGCTGGGACAACCCCTGGGAGAAGGTGGCGAATACGTTTTCTCGGCAGGCGCTCCCATTCGTTTGGGATTACTGCGAAGGCCATCCGCTGGCTGGCGAAGGCACTGGTTTCGAAGGCGCCCTTGACTGGGTCGCAAAGGTTGTCGAAGCCTGGCCCGGCTCGCGCGGCGGTCAGGCTCAGAAAGCCGACGCCAGCGAGCACCCGCTACCGGACGAGACGGCCCAGGCATGGTTCACCGATCCGCCTTACTATGACGCCGTTCCCTACGCCGACCTTTCAGACTTCTTCTTCGTCTGGCTCAAGCGCTCGCTGCCGGGACACCCCCTGCTCCGCGACCCCTTCGATCCGGCCAACGCGCTGACGCCCAAGACGCGCGAGGCGGTGCAGGACGAAACGAAGCAGGATGCCGGCAGACTGAAGGACCGGGCGTGGTTCGAGGAAACCATGGCCCGCGCGTTCGCCGAAGGCCGCCGCATCCTGCGCGAGGACGGCATCGGTTCCGTCGTCTTCGCGCACAAGACGACCGAGGGATGGGAGGCTCTCCTCTCGGGCATGATCCGCGGCGGCTGGACGATCACCGGCTCCTGGCCCATCGCCACCGAAATGGGCTCGCGCCTTCGCGCTCGCGAATCCGCGGCCCTGGCAACGAGCGTGCACCTAATCTGCCGGCCGCGGCCCGATGACGCACCGGTCGGCGACTGGGGCGAGGTCTTGCGGGAACTCCCCAAGCGCGTCAGGGACTGGATGGAAAGACTGCAGCGCGAGGGAATCCGCGGGGCAGACCTGGTCTTCGCCTGCATCGGCCCGGCCCTGGAAATCTTCAGCCGTTACTCGCGTGTGGAAACCGCCGAGGGGCGGGAGGTGTCGCTCGCCGAGTTCCTCGAGAAGGTATGGGAGGTGGTCGGCCGAGCGGCCCTCGAACAGGTGTTGGGTACGGAGGACGCCGGGGCCCGCAACGGTGCCGGGGCCGCGCTCGAGGAGGATGCCCGCCTGACCGCCCTCTTCCTGTGGACGCTTCAAGCGACCGAAGGCCAGCCGGAATCGGACACAGAGGAGCCCACAGAAGTCGAAGAAGACGAGGAAGAGGAGGAACCGTCCGTGAAGAAGACGAAGGGACACACGTTGGTCTTCGACGTCGCGCGCCGCTTCGCTCAGCCGCTCGGAATCGAGCTTCCCAAGTGGGAAGGCCGCGTCATCGAGACGAAAAAGGGCGTCGTTCGGCTGCTGAGCGTCTCGGAGCGTGCCCGACAGCTTTTCGAGGAGGACGGGGCCGATGCAGTGGCCTACTCGTTCGAGCGCGACGCGAGGAAGGATGCACAGCGGATGATGTTTCCCGAGATGGAAGCACGGCGCCCGCCGTCCCCCCGCGGCCGGCGCCGGGGGGCGACAATGGAAAACGGCGTGATCGAGCTTCAGGCCGACAGGGTGGCAACAACGCTGGATCGGGTCCATGCCGCGATGCTTCTTCAGGCCGGTGGCCAGAGCAACGCCCTCCGGGCCCTGCTCAAGGCTGAAATCGAACGCGGCCCTTACTTCCTGCGCCTCGCCAACGCCCTCTCGGCCCTCTATCCCAAGGGGAGCGAGGAGAAGCGCCCTCTCGATGCAATGCTCCTGGCGGTGCCGAGATGAGATAATGTCCAGGAGACAATAGGAGCTTCAGCGATGGAGAAGCGCAAAAAGGAGATCTCGCGGAAAGTCCAACGGATGGTCGAACTGATCGTGCAGCGCTTCCATCCGGAAAGGGTCATTCTGTTCGGATCGCACGCCAGGGGAGAAGCCGGGCCCGACAGCGACGTAGATCTCCTGGTCGTGACGCCCGTGGAAGGCCCGAAGCGGGCCAAGCAGCTCGAGATTCGCAGGGCACTTCGCGGCATCCGAGTTCCCGTCGACATTGTGGTGAGCACGCCGGAAGAATTCGAGTGGCGCCGGGAGATCGCAGGCACCATCGAATACCCGGCGGTCAAGGAAGGAAAAGTGCTGTATGCCAGACCCTGAGAAGATCGCTACGGTCGTTTCAGAATGGGTCGCCAAGGCGGAGAACGATCTCAAGGCAGCCACAATCAGCCTCCGGGCGGGCAGGGAGTGCCCCACGGATGCGGTTTGCTTCCATGCACAGCAGGTCGTCGAAAAGTACCTCAAGGCCTTGCTGACCGCGCACGGAAAGCCGTTTCCAAAGACACACAACATCGGTAAGCTGGTGGAGCTACTTCCGGCAAATGCCAGGGTCAACCTTTCCGAGGACGAACAGGATATTCTGACTGACTACGCCACCGGGGCTCGTTATCCAGGATGGGGCGAGATCTCGCTGGCCGACTCGCGTAAAGCGGTAGCCATTGCTCGTCGCCTGCGCCGGGAGGTGCGAAAGCTTTTGCCCAGCCAGGCCCTGCGTGGGAGGAAACAATGACGGAGCCCTGGCACAATGTCGCGATACGGCAAAAGGACGTGCGCGAAAGACGCTCGTTACTCACTCAGCCTCCCCAACGCCCTCTCCGGCCTGTATCCGAAAGGCAACCAGGAGAAACGCTTCCTCGATGCGATGCTCCCGGCGGCACGGAGATGAGATAACCTCCAGAGAAACCCCTGAAATCGGAGGGAATGAGGATGAGCATGACAGATCGAATTGAAATCAATCCCAAGATCATGCTCGGCAAGCCGGTGATCCGGGGGACGCGCATCCCCGTCGAGCTCATTCTGCGGAAACTCGGCGAGGGTGCGACAGAGGCGGACCTTTGCGACGCCTATCCCGGCCTGACACCGGCCGACATCCGGGCGGCCGCGGCTTACGCGGCGGATGCCCTGGCCCACGAGGAAACCATTCTGCTCGAGCCTTCGGACAAAACTGCGACAGGCTGACGCATGAGATTCCTGGCGGACGAAAGTTGCGATTTTGCCGTTGTCCGAGCGTTGCGAGGCGCGGGACATGAAGTGGTGGCGGTGCGGGATACGATGCCGGGAGCAACCGACGAGGCGGTAATCGAATGGGCCCTTCGGGATTCTCGCATCCTTATCACCGAAGACAAGGATTTCGGACGACTGGTTTTTGCCTGCGCTGCGGCTTCGCCCGGAGTGATATACGTGCGTTTTCCGGCTAATGCGCGTGAAGCGATGGCGCAGACCATGGTGCAGTTGGTGGCCACGAATGCGCACAAGATTCCGGGCAGCTTCATAATCGTGCAACCCGGCCGCATTCGCATAGCGGAACGAAAGCGGGAGAAATAACGATGGACCCCTGGTACAAAGTGGCGACGCCGAGAAAGGAGGTCCGCGAGGGACGCTCGTTCAACCCGGACGAGTTCGCCATCGCCCTGGAACAGATCGTGGCGGGTACGGCGCCCGAAGACTACCGCGACCCCAAGCAGTTTTTCGCCCGCACCTGCTGGACCCGTGCGCTGCGCGAGCACGCCGGCATGGTCCTGCGAAGGCTCTCGGGGAAGACCGACAACACCGCGCCCGTTCTGACCCTGATCACCCAGTTCGGCGGCGGCAAGACGCACACGCTCGCCGCCCTTTATCACCTGTGCACGAGCGGCGAGAAGGCGTCCGGCTATTCCGGGGTGTGTGACTTGCTGAAGGAGGCCGGGCTTTCTTCTGTTCCCAGGGCACGCGTGGCCGTGTTCGTGGGGAACGCCTGGGACCCACAGGAGGGCCGCGAAACCCCGTGGATCGACGTCGCCCGCCAGCTCGCGGGCGACAAAGGAGTCACAGCCCTCGGGAAAGCGGCAAGGACGACTCCTCCGGGAACCGAGTCCATCGCCCGTGTTTTCCAGGCCGCCGACGCCCCCGTCCTCCTGCTCTTCGACGAGGTGCTCAATTTCCTCAACCGTCATCGCGACATGGCGGACTCATTCCATTCATTCATCCAGAATTTGACCGTCGCGACGACGGGAACCACGCACGGCGCCACGGTGATCAGCCTCCCGCGAAGCCAGGTGGAAATGACCGACTGGGACATGCAGTGGCAGGACAAGATCACCAAGATTGTCCGGCGCGTAGCCAAGGACCTCATCGCCAATGACGAAGCCGAGATCAGCGAGGTCGTGCGGCGGCGCCTTTTCGAGGATCTCGGGAGCGAGCGCGTCAGGAAGAACACGGCCAAAGCCTTCGCCGACTGGTGCTTCGAGCGGAGGGCGCAGCTCCCGCCGGAATGGACGGCAGTGGATACCGCGGCAACGGAGGCGAAAGCCAGAGAGTTCCTGCTTCGGCGATTCGAGGCGTGCTACCCTTTCCATCCGGCCGCGCTCTCCGTCTTCCAGCGGAAATGGCAGGCACTCCCGCAATACCAGCAGACGCGCGGCACCCTGGCGATGCTGGCGCAATGGATCGCATGGGCTTACCGCGACGGGTTCACAACGGCGCGGCGAGAGCCTCTGATCACCCTCGGTTCCGCCCCACTCCATGACATGGGATTCCGCAGCACCATCCTCGGCCAGCTCGGCGAGCCGCGCCTCGTCGCGGCCATCGACGCGGATATCGCCGGCGAGCAGGCCCACGCAAGGGCGCTCGACTCCGACACGAAAGGACCTCTGCGCGACATCCACCGCCGGGTGGGGACGGCCATCCTCTTCGAATCCTCAGGCGGCCAGACCGACAAGGTCGCGCACCTGCCCGAATTGCGCTTTGCCCTCGGCGAACCCGAGGTGGACACAACCTCGGTGGACAACGCCGCCCTTGCCCTGGAGGACAAGTCGTACTTCATCCGCAAGGTGGGTTCCGACGGATTCAAGATCGACTATCGACCCACGATGAAGAAGGTGGTCAACGACCGCCGTGCGTCCCTGGACGAAGAAACCGAGATCAGGCCGGCGATGCGCAAGCTGATCGAGGAGGAGTTCCGCACAGGGGCAAGCATCCCGCTGGCGGCCTTCCCGCGCGATGGCGCCGAGGTCCCCGATTCGCCCAGGCTCACGCTCGTAATTGCCGAGCCGGAGAACGAGTGGGACGGCGGCGGCAGGCTGCGCGAGCAGATCGCAGAATGGACCAGGCGACGCGGCAACTCCCCGCGGCTCTATCCCGGCTCGCTCGTCTGGTGCATCAAGAAGCCGGGGCAGGACCTCAGGCACAAGGTCGAACTCATGCTTGCCTGGAAGCGGGTGGCGCAGGAGGTCGCTGCCGGCACGCTCGGGGGGGATTTCGACAGAAATGACCGTGCCGAGCTTCAGTCCAAGGTCAAGGACTCGGAAGAAGCCGCGAAAGACGAAGTGTGGGGCGGCTATCGGTTTGTCGTGATCGCGGACAATCGGGAACCGGACGGGCTCAAGGTCATCGACCTGGGCGCCGGCCATTCTTCGAGCGGCGAGACCCTCTGCGGCAGGGTCATCGCAGCGCTGAAGTCGGCGGCGCTTCTCAACGAGTCGGTCGGCGCGGGCTACATCGGCCGCAACTGGCCGCCCGCGCTCAAGCAGACCGGGGCATGGCCGCTTTCGAGCCTCAGGCAGAGCTTCCTTAACGGCTCGCTGACGCGGCTCCTCGATCCCGACACGACCCTTCGGAGAAAGATCGTCGAGTTCGTCGAAGCGGGCGAGTTCGGACTCGCTTCCGGCCAGAAGCCCGACGGAACCTACGAGCTCGTCTGGTACCGGGAGCCGGTCAAGGCGGACGAGGTCGCTTTCGAGTCCGATGTCTTCTTGCTGACCGCGGCCAGGGCGCAGGCTCTGAAAACAGCAGTGCCTGAGCCCCTGCCGGGGCCGAAACCGATTCCTCCGCTGCCTGCGCCTGAACCAAGTCCCGAACCAAAACCCGTTACGCAGGCGGCATCCGGGGCAGAGACAAAGACTTTCCGAGTGACCGGCGCCGTTCCGCC
>Ga0272448_1007905_pt1 | contig 11177 bp, 13 predicted proteins | sample YNPCB0191_FD_202220 | JGI IMG/M metagenome (GOLD analysis project Ga0272448, IMG submission 202220) | Hot spring sediment microbial communities from Yellowstone National Park, WY, United States - YNP-CB-019-1 | ecosystem: Environmental > Aquatic > Thermal springs > Hot (42-90C) > Sediment... | reverse complement strand
GAGCAGTGCATCTTCTGTGGAGGCAGGCCATCGAGTGCATCTGCCACGTCATTTCTTGTTATCCGCATCGCCTCCTCCAGGCTCTTTCCTCTGGCCATCTCTGTTATCATGCTGCTCGTGGCGATTGCAGCCCCACACCCGAACGTCCTGAACTTGATGTCCTCTATTCTCTCATCCCTCACCTTTATGAAGATCTCCATGAGGTCCCCACAAACCGGATTTCCGACTCTGCCGTATCCATCGGGATCCTCTATGACACCAACATTTCTGGGGTTCATGAAGTGCTCCATCACCTTTTTGCTGTAGCCGGTCTGCTGAGTCATGAATTGATTTATAGCAGGCCGCAGCATATTATATTTTCGCTGACATTTATGCGTTGATGGATTTGTTTTCTTCCGAGATAATGATCTATCATGTCAGTGGCTGGCGGTTTCTGATATGCTGTTGAGCGATTTGAGTCAACGACCGGGTCCTAATCGTGATGCAGATCGCATAACCATATCGATCGAGCAGTTGCAAAGGGGTACTTTCAACAATTCCTGAGATGGAACAAAAAATTAATATAAGGGCATTTGATATATACATGCAGAAGTACTTAAGAGCCCATGGATATGGATAATCCGAGGTATAAAAAATGGCGGAAAAAAAGTCTGAGAAGAGGAACTTCGCATTGAGGGATGCCGAAGGAAACGAGATCGGTGTCTTCAGCGGGAAGCAGCCGAGGCAGGCGGCGCTAAAGGCTGCCAACAGAGGGTTCACAGATATCAGGCTGAGAGAGAGGGGGACGAAGAAGGTCCACATCTTCAAGGGCTGGAGAACACAGGTGCCGAAGCCACCCAACGCGCCCGCGTGGATGCCGGACATGATCTGGAAGCCGAACGTCAAAAAGATCGGCATAGAGAAGCTGGATAAGATTTAAGGGTGGGATGGGCGAAGCGGGAGCCCGCCCTCCCCGGGCGCTGGAGCTCATTTTTTGCCGCCCCGCGACTGGAGGTCGCTTCAGTCTATTCGTCTGAATGAGGACCCCTTAGCTCCGCATATCGGGCATCTCTCCGGAGGCTCCCTTCCGACGGTCATCCCGCATACTGGGCAGACGAAGTAGGGATACTCCTCCTTTGACTCGCCCAGCTTTGCCAGTAGTTCTCTGTAGAGCTCCGCGTGGATCTTTTCCACCTCGTTTGCGTAGCGGAACGAGATCTCAGCTGCTTTCTTTCCTTCCTCCTTCGCGGCCTTCAGCATCTCCGGGTACATATCTTTGAACTCATGCGTCTCTCCTGCCACCGCCTCCTCGAGGTTCTCTCTCGTCGAGCGTATGGCATTCAGCGCTCTGAGATGGTTCATCGCATGCACGGTCTCTGCCTCTGCTGCAGCCCGGAAGAGCCTGGCAACCTGCGGATATCCTTCCTTCTCCGCCTTCTCAGCAAATGCCAGGTACTTCCTGTTCGCCTGCGCCTCCCCGGCAAACGCCTCCTTGAGATACTCCTCTGTCTTGGACATGTTCTCACCTAAAATGATCATGCAGGATCGGAGCTCAAACCTCAGGATCCCAGCACCTCGGCCTTGAACTTCTCAAAGCCGATCTCCTCGATGAACTCCCCCAGACGCTGCTTCTTTGCATGCGCCCTGTAGTAGTTGATGATTCTGTCCACGAGATCGATCGCCTCCTCGTCATTCAGGTTCTCCGCCAGAACCTGCGCGATCCGCGGCTTTGCGCCGGCGCACCCTCCGACGACGACGCGCCAGCCCTTAGATGTGCCTATGAGCCCGACATCCTTGATCCATGGCTCGGCGCATGAGTTGACACACCCTGAGACGCCCATCTTGAACTTCCAGGGGAGCTGATACCCGTGGTATTTCTCGTCGAGCTTCAATCCGACCCCGACAGAGTCCTGCTGCCCCCTCTTGCAGAACGTCGTGCCCGGACAGATCTTGACGCTCCGGACGCACATCCCTATCGCATGGCCTGGGCTCATGCCGAGATCCTTCCATGCATTGTCTATATCCTCAGGCCTGATGCCGACTATCGCTATCCTCTGTGCAGATGTGAGCTTCAGCACCTTGGCGTTGTACTTCTCAGCAACGTCTGCAATTTTTCTCAGCGTGGCCGGGTCGATTATGCCTCCAGGTATGTGAGGAGCTATGGCGTACGTCTCCTTGTCGCGCTGCACAATTGCACCCTTCTCCAATATGTCCTTGGACAAGACAAAACCCCTATACAAAATGGATGTTTTTCTTATTTCAATTATGCGATCCGATGATGGCAGTCGGAACGAAAATCCGATGAAGTGTTCACCAAATACGTAAATTATAAAAAAGTGCTCTCAGTTCTGTAGGGTGTTCATCCGGGTGTGGCAGATGCTCATCTCGACCTTCTCGGCAGCTCCTCAGACCTTGCTCTCCTGGAGACCCCTGCGCCTCTCGATCTTCTCGCCACATCAGATCGAGTCCTTCTTGCAATATCTGACATACCTATCGCTGCTCCTTACTTTTTGTAAGAATTTAAATCCTTCGGTCTGGATTGCCACGATTGCCACAATCATTAATAAATATGCATAAAAAGAGAGAACGATCTCATATGGTCGCATCTCATGAGGACCGCCACATTCTGCCCATCTCATGATACTATCCACACGATCTTGGATATGTGGCATGCGATTGCTGTACTCCATCGTTCGCAATCAAATCACCTGCATGCTGACACGCATTCCAACCTGCCAGCAGGATGAACAACACGGTGAATTCAGATCCACCTGCCCTGAGCTACTCACATCAGCCTCGCCGGTATGACCTGGCATGAGAGAAGCGCGCTGATGTCCTCTGCTTTTCTTATGAGCTCCACACCTCCGCTGTGGACCAAAACCTCTGCAGGCCGTGGCTGGCCGTTGTACTGAGATGACATCGAGAATCCGTACGCACCTGCATCGAGAAACGCAAGGATATCGCCCCTCTCCACCAGAGGAAGCCTCCTCTCGCGCGCGAGGACGTCTCCGCTCTCGCATATCGGCCCCACGACCGTGTAGCTCTCCGAGATATCAGCATCTGCCCGGTTCGCCACTACGATGTGATGGTAGGCGTCGTAGAGCATCGGCCGTGCGAGCACGTTGAACCCGGCATCGACTCCCACAAATGTAACATGCGCCCGCTTAACCACATTGACCCTCGTCAGCAGTATCGTGGTATCCGCTACGATGCTTCTCCCGGGCTCCAGAATCAGCCTCATCTGAACACCAATCTCTTCTGATCTCTTCGCGATAACAGGCAGTATGGCATTTGCGAGATCCTGAGGAGATGGCGCTGGAGGCGCTGCAGGATCGTACTGTATCCCGAGGCCGCCACCGAGATCCAGGAGCCTCACATCACCGCCGATGCCAACAATCTCACCAACCAGATCCATCATCCTGGCAGCAGCCTCTGAAAACGGCGAGACGTCGAGTATCTGAGAGCCTATGTGGCAGTGGAGACCGATCGGCCTCACGCCCTCCATCTGCATCGCCTTTTCGTAAATGCTCCTCACAGAATGCGCGGGTATGCCGAACTTCGAGCTCTTCAGACCGGTTGCTATCTTCGGATGCGTCTTCACCGAGATATCCGGGTTGACCCTGAAGAGGACCTCGACGCTCTTACCCTCCTCTGATGCGATCCTGCTCAGGCTCTCCAGCTCCTCCTCGGAGTCGATGGAGACCCGAACTCCTGCGGCCGCAGCCATCCTCAGCTCATCATCCCTCTTGGAGTTGCCATTGAAAAGTATTCTCTCTCTGGGAACGCCTGCGAGCCTTGCCAGGTAGAGCTCTCCTGCGGAGAAGACATCCGCCCCGGCCCCCTCCTGTGCGAGAATTCTTATTATCGATATGTTGCCATTCGCCTTCACGGCGAAGTACTTTTCAGCATCAGGAAAGGCCCTGTGATACCTCCGGATGTTCTCTCTGAGACGATCCTCTGAGGTAACGTAAACAGGAGTGCCAAACCGCCTCGCTATCTCGACTGTGTCAGCGCCTGAGATATGGAGATGACCGTTGACGACCTGGATATGATCCTTGCCTCCGAACATGATCCATGAATAGATTAAGAGATAGGTAAACCTTATCATCCAATCATGCTCGACTGATTTTTGAGAGGTGTAACCGCGATGAATACTGAAAATGCACTCATGATGCTCAGGAGCGAGAATTACTTTGAGAGCCAGAAGGCCGCATGGGAGCTTGTGGGCATGGGAGAGAGCGCTGTTCCCGGCCTTCTCGAGGCACTGGAGGATCCTGCACCCCAGGTCCGCTACAGAGCCGCATGGGCTCTCGGAAAGATTGGTGATACAAAGGCGGTTGATGCTCTATCGAGATGCCTGCTCGGCGATGTGGATCGTGCAGTGAGAGAATGGTCTGCTGCGGCGCTCGAGGCGATCGGAGATCCGTCTGCAATTCCAGCTCTCGTCCAGGCAATGAGATCTGACTCGACGAGGGATGTGCGCTTAAGAGCTGCTGCAGCACTTCGCGGTCTGCGTGCTGAGGCCGCGCTCATAGATCTGCTGAGCGACTCGGATCCCACGGTGAGGGGCATGGCTGTCACTGCGCTCGCCAGGCTGAAGTCCAGGGAGGCTCTCCCCGCAGCTACAGATCTCCTGCGCGACGAGGATCCGGAGGTTAGGAGGAGAGCGGCAGGCTTCATGGGAGAGCTCGCCCTGGAGGACACATCAGATCTCCTCGCCCCGCTGCTCGGCGACGAGTATCTGGACGTGCGGGTTGAGGCCGTGAAGGCCCTCGGGCGCATAAGGACAGACCGTGCATGCGATCTTGTTGTGTCCGCCCTCACTGACGAGAACCCTGAGATACGGCTCTGCGCTGTGACAACGCTGGGCGAGATGGCCAATCCAAAAGCTCTCACTCCGCTTGTCGATGTCATGCTTGGAGGCGATCTCGACGAGATCAGGGCATGGGCCGCGTGGTCTCTCGGGGAGATAAATGATCGGAGGGCAATAGAGCCTCTCAAGAAAGCGTGCAGCTCAGACCAGTGCCCTGAGATCGTCAGGGAAAAGGCCAGAGCATCGCTGATAGAAGTTTATGGCCTGGATCTCTGAAGATTCACGTTTTCAGATCGGATGTGCAGTGCGGGCATTTTACCGCTGCCAGAGGTATGTTCTCCCTGCAGTACGGGCATTCCTTCGTGTTCGGCTCAGGAGGTGCTGGCGCCTTCTTCATCGCGTTGATGCGTCTGATGACGACGAATATAGCCAGCGCCACTATGAGGAAATTTATTATCGTGTTTATGAACAGTCCGTAGTTTATCGTCGGGGCGCCAGCCGCCTGGGCTGCTGCCAGAGATGGATAGACCTTCCCGTCCAGTGCTATGAACAGATCCGTGAAGTTCACCCTTCCCAGGATGAGCCCCAGCGGCGGCATTATTATGTCCTTGACAAGCGAGTTGACGATCGCCCCGAAGGCCGCTCCGATTATTATGCCCACTGCCATGCCCACAGCGTTGCCCTTCACAGCAAACTCCTTGAACTCATCAATAAAACCCACGAAGATCCCCCTGACCTTTAAGTTGGTTATTTTGATAAATAATTTCCTATTGTGAGTGCCATGCTGATGCCTCCGTGTAATATGCATAGATATCGCTGATGCTGGTGGGATGTGTAATTTCATTGAGATGTGCAGCATGCATATACCATGAAACTCACCAGTTAGGATGATCTCAGAGGGCGAACTTTATCTGGCCGCGAAGAGCATCTCAAACCAGAACATCATGAGAACTGTAAGCCAGACAGACATCGCGCCGAGCATAGCGCGATCTCTTGGAATCCGTCTTCCGAATCCAGATGGCAGGCCGATATATGAGATCGAGCGGTGGAGATGTAAGAGGGCGATTCTGATAATAGTCGACAGTCTCGGGTACGAGCTTTACAGATCATTTCTGCAGCACCTGAAACACATGAGGGAGATCGTTGCCACAGGCTTTTTGTTCAGAGCGCTTCACGCCTCAGATCACACATCTCCGGCAATAGCATCGATACTCAGCGGGCTCACGCCAGAGCATCACGGCATATATGATACAGAGAGCGCCAAGAGATCGCCGATTCTGAGCCTGCCTGAGATCGCGAGCTCCTCTGGCCTCCGGTCTGCGGTAATAATGGAGAAGGGCGGCGCCGAGGTCTACGACGGATTGATAGAGTACATAGGAGCTGTACCGAGAACGCTGCCTCCAGAGGAGTTTGATCAGCACATCTGCCGGCTGACCGTCGAGGCACTTTCCACAGATCCTGATCTTGTCGTATCGTACTTCATAGGGCTCGACAAGGCTGCGCACAACGGATTGAATCTCGATGGCTTCGTGAAAGCTGCTGTCTCCATAGACGCTCACATAGGAGAGATATTCAGAAGAGCTGGCACAGGGACAGTGATAGTGATCGTCGGAGATCATCCCGTTCACGCCGGGCATATGAAGAATGATGACGACCGGAATGTGGCTCTCATAATCGGAAGGAAGACGTAACAGAGAGAAGCGGATCCAGTGGGAGGGGTTGCGGTTCGAGGGCCCACCAAATGAACTGCCTTCTGGATCATAAAAGATGATCTCCCTTTATTCGCAGTGCAGCTCACGGGAAGATCTCCGTGGAGCATGTCCATAAAAATTTTATGGTGTGGAGGAGACCCCCGATGGATGGCTTACTCTGGCGATAGCTTCAGGAGAGCCTCGTCGAACCATCTCCTCGCCCTTCTGACAACATCCGGATCATCTGTGCTACTGTAACCGCTCTCCTTCAACTCGCTCAGCGCCCCTGTAAGCGCTTTGACAGCTTCAATCGAGCCGGGGCAGCTGGTGTGAACCTTCACAGCGTCTTCTGATCCGTAAATCCCCAGAAAAGGGAATATCCGGCACGACCATGGCCTGGCCTCGTAGATGCTGCAGCCTTTCGTTGATTCGTCATAGAACCTGCATGGCCTGGTGTGCTTCATGGCGAGAAAGCTCTTGCCTGATTCTGAGACCCGGCGAGCAACATACCGCTTCATTGCCCTGCTGGGCGTTATCCTGAGATGTCTGGCGATCCTCTTGACATCATCCTCCCTCAGCTTTATCGGATCGCCCGTTCTGCAGCATGTGCCGCAACGCCTGCATGCGAAGAGCATGTGGCACGCGATCCGGTAGTAGTCTGCCTGGGAGAGCGTTGGGACGAGCGGATCCTCTGCCCTCGGGTCTCCGAGCATCGATGTCGCCTCGATCAGCTTCATCGCTATCTCTCTTGGAGCTGTCATCCAAACCTCAGATATTTCGTACAAAACATGAACATGATCTCGATTTTGGCTCTGCATTCAAAACGGCTCTGCCCTCACATACCCCTCTCCAGTCAATTCAGCCTTCCCTGTGAGTAGGGCGTCTTCCAGCACATCTGAGAGGTCAGGCTCGCTGATGTCAATCCCGTAGACCCTCTTCAGACGGAGGCGTATCTCCTCCATTCCCAGAGGATTGCCTGACAGGACGCGCTCAACAAAGCCGAGCATCTCCTCATGGAAAGCCCATGGGTAGACGATCCACCTCCATCTCTTAACGATCTCGGAGCAGTAATCAGGATCCACCCTGCTGGAGAGCTTGTGATGCAGCACGCCTGTCTTGATATCATCAGGCTCCATACTCCAGAGATACTCCAGCGCGGCGCTGAGCGTATCCCCTGTGTCGGTTACGTCATCTACAACAAGAACCCTCATGTTAGAGATACCCACAGATAACGGAAACCGTATCGTGGCCCTTTCGAGCTTGTGAGCCGCAACCCCCCATCTCTCTATCCTTATGCTCGTTAGCTGCGTGTGCAGGAGACGGTCGCAGACCACTCTCGCAGGAACAAACCCGCCCCGCCCTATCGCGATCACCAGATCCGGACGGTAGCCGGACGATTTTATACGAGCTGCAAGCTCCAGCTCCAGCCTGTAGGCCTCCTCCCATGATACGAGCTGGCAATCAAACCGATCTTCGGTCATCAAAAGAATAGATGCGCTTATGGATAAAATAGATTGCAGGGATGATCTGAAGTTATACTCCTCTCGCGATCGGAATGTGTGGAGGCGCGAGATAAAGACATATATCAGAGAGGGCATCTGCCCAGAGCTATGCGATCTCTGCCTCCTGTCTCAGCCTTTCGATCAGGCTTCTGATCATGCTCTTCGTCCTCTCCGCGCTCTCGCAGTGCGAGGCTATCTTCGGGCTGCATATGCTCAGTATATCCATGACCCTGTCCGCGAGCCGGTACTGGCCTGCATCCTCCAGCCTCTCCAGAAGCCTGGCGAGCATGCCGCCAAATCTCCTGCACTCCTCGATATCGCAGAGCGCAGCGTCGTGCCTCTCGTAGAGATCCTCAAGCTCCTTTATGAGATCCAGCAGGAACTCCCTATCATCATGACTCCCACTTTTTGATGTGCCCGTCAAACCACCCGCCCTGAAGCTGCTCATTCATGCATCGCCCTTGTCAGCGTCAGGTCTCCATGGGGGATCAGAACAGTTCTGGCATCCCTCCCATGCGCGCTCCACGCGAGCTCTAGTGCCTCCTCGATGTTTCTCGCAGGCGTGAAGAAGCACATCTCAGCCACCTCTCTGGGCATTGATGATACCAGGACGAGGTTGTTCCTGAGGGCCAGCTCTGCAATGTAAGCAGCCTTGTGGCCGCCAAACTCGTATTCCCTTCCAAAGCGCTCAACGCACTCCTCAGGAGTGGAGCATTCCTTCGCCCATCGCTCAAACACCCTGTCACCGAGACCCTCGGCGCACTCTGCCAGGAGTATTATGGTCCCCCCAGGTGCCGCAGCGCCCTTTGCATTCTCCAGCGCCTTGACCGCCTGGTAGAGATTGATGTCCTTCGGCCTGCCTCCTGCGCATGTCAGGACGATCTCCGCCGGCTTCACCTCACGCAGGTACATCCTGTCCACAATCGCTGCGCCTGCGCGATGCGCCTTTATGTAATCGCCTGCCACTGCTGAGACGATATCCTTCCTGCTGTTCAGCACCACATTTAGTATGAGATCCAGCCCTGCTATGCCTGCTGCCTCCTCCATGTCCTGCCTCACAGGGCTGTCGAGAAATCCAGAGCGAGCCCTTGGCTCCCTCATCATCATGTGATTGCAGTGTATGGATCGCTCTGAAGATACCCCTGGAAGAAGAGCCTTCGCGCCACCGCTGTAGCCAGCGTAGTAATGGTACTCTATGTTGCCTGTGCCTATTACGATATCCGAGGATTCTACCAGATCGAAGATCTCGACCGGCGTGCCCCTGCTGGTCTCACCAAGATGCACGCATCTCGATGTATCATGCTGGAAATGCGGAAGCCTCACACAGCCGCGCAGAAGGTGTCTGATCTCATCCTCGGTCATGCGCCGGTGTGTTCCAAGGGCGAAAACAACCCTGAGGTCCTTCACGCCCATACCCCTCAGCCTGCACACGAGGGGCGGAAGGATCCTGTGGCTTGGAGATGGCCGGGTGATATCGCTCACGATAACCGATGCACTCCTTCCCGAGAGGTCCTCCAGGCCAGCGCCAATGGGGTAGTCCAGAGCCCTGTCTATCTCGCCATCTGGCGCTGGATGAAGCTCGTTCGGCTTGAGAACCTCCCACCCATCCTGCAGCTCGATCCTCAAAGATGAATTTCCATAACCGAGAAGCATGTTCGTTAACACCCGAATATCCGATGAAAGCAACAGCATCGTCTCTACCTCGAGCTTTATGAAGGTTTCAATCCGCATTTTTCCTGGAACTCGGAGGGGCTTTTGAACTGAAGTGTGTTTATCGCCTGGTTTATAGAGCCGAATACTTTTACGCATGGTGCTCCCTGCCAGTGCTGTGAAAGTGAGAGCTTTGATCACCTGGTCAGAGCATTTTTGTAAACATGCAGCATATCAAATGCCGACAGCTGCAAGTACTGTTGTGAGATGGTATTAGGAGAGGAGGCGCCTGCCCCAATGCAAGCGCCAGATGGCATCGCTCGAGCCTTTCTCCAGCATATCGGGAAAACCTGAGACGTCAGGTAAAGGAGGTCAAGTCGCGTGCCAATGCTACGTCATCTTACTGGGTAATAAAGATTTTGATTATAGTATTACAAAATTTGGGTTGGGTTGTCGTATAGTTGAGATCAACAGCGTTTGACCTCACATGAGTTATGGGTTATGCAAGCGGAGCAGATCCCTGAGGGGCTATTCTGCGTTTCGAGCCCCACAAACAGAATTTGCGCACTGCCTCTTCTCAGTCCCGGCAACAACCTATAAGTAATATGCATGCCCTCTGGAAAGCATGCTCTCTCCTGTGCTCCTGGATATCGCGGCAGCTCTGATCGGGGCTGGCATACTGATAAGCGTCATAAACAATCGCATGGGCTCTGTGAGCATAGGTATTGGATCAGTGACTGTGGGCGTTGTGCTTCTCTCGAACGTGCCAGATGGCTGGGAGATATTTGCTCTGGGATTCTTTGGCATCGCTGTGCTCGCAGGGCTCTGGATGATCTCAGTCGGCTTGAAGCGAAGTGGTGGAGAACATTCCTAAAGAGGACTCCATCCTGATCGAATAAAATAGTAAATATGTATCAGATTGTTCTGTCAGCTGATGCTATGGCGAGAGCTCTCCGCTGCCCTGCATTCTCTTTATCTGATTTTTGACAGCTGTCTGCGAGTACCCCACCAGGCTCGCGATCTCCTTTACAGATGGTCTCGGATCAAGTCGCCAGAGCTGTTTTATCTTCTCAAGAGCCTCTTTGTCCTCTGAAAGCCGCGTTCTTCTCGAGATGCTGCCCTTGGTCATGGGATTGCCTGCCGGATCTGACTCGTCATGGACAAACCTAAGAGCCTTCGGAGAGATACCCTGGAGAATCAACTCAGATGCCAGCCTCTTGAGGGTCTTTCGCTGGAGTATAGCCTCCGCCTCAAGCCCCATGTAAGCCTCAGGCGTTATCTCGATCCTAGTGTATCGACCACTTGGCATCGAACCAGATCGCCTCTTGTAAACTGAAATATAACAGAGTTAACAGAGTACCGGTAATGTTGCAGGATAGATATGATCTTTTTGGTGGAGCAGAGGGACCTGTCCTAATAACACTATCACCCCCTCGCGAAGTTGTAGTAAAAGATAAACATTTTACAGAAGTTGTTCCAGCATTCTATAGCTCTTGTCCATCTCAGGCTTCCGGTTTTATGCGTTTGAAGTTCACAGTTATT